>Ga0224559_1000172_pt1 | contig 43376 bp, 33 predicted proteins | sample 714S33034metaG_FD_180676 | JGI IMG/M metagenome (GOLD analysis project Ga0224559, IMG submission 180676) | Peat soil microbial communities from Stordalen Mire, Sweden - 717 S3 30-34 | ecosystem: Environmental > Terrestrial > Soil > Wetlands > Peat | place: Sweden: Norrbotten County, Stordalen... | reverse complement strand
AACTCGCCCTGGCCGCATCGCTGTGCCTGGTCCTCTCCGGCTGCAAAGCCAAAGACCAGGGCGACAGCGCGCCGCCGCAGAACCAGAAGGTGATCACTGTTTCCGACATGAACCTGATCACCATCGACAAGGACGACGTCCCCAAGTTCGCCCTCGTCTCCGCCGGCCAGATCGAATCCGCATCCGAGTTGACGGCCACCGGCACGGTCTTTCCCGACATCTCCCGCGAGATTCCCGTCATCTCCCTGGCCAACGGCCGCGTGGTCGACATCGGAACCCGCCTCGATGACAACGTAAGGAAAGGGCAGTTGCTCTTCAGAGTGCAAAGCGCCGATGTCTCCGGCGCATTCGATGCGTATTTGAAAGCAGCCAACGATGAGCAACTGGCCAACAAGGCCTATGTTCGCGCTGAAGATCTCTTCAAGCACGGCGCAATTTCGCAAGCCATGCTCGAGCAAGCAGAGGATTCCGAAAAAGACGCCAAGGCCGATCTCACCGCCGCCGAGCAGCAGTTGAATGTTCTGGGCGTCGACAAAAATCATCCCAGCCCCGTCGTCGATGTCCTGGCCCCCATCTCCGGCGTCATCATCGGTCAGAACGTGACCAATGCGTCGGCTGCGGGCGTCACACTTTCCGGAACCGCGACCGCCTTCACCATTGCCGACTTGTCTACCGTCTGGATTCTCTGCGACGTCTACGAAAACGACATTCCCAAAATCAAGCTCGGCCAGGAAGCCCGCTTCAAGCTGAATGCCTATCCCGATCGCACGATCGTTGGACATATCAGCGACATCGGGCCCGTTCTCGATCCGTCGATCCGCACCGCAAAGGTGCGCATCGAGGTCGCCAATCCCGGTTTCCTCAAGTTAGGCATGTTCGGCGCGGCAACCTTCACCAGCCAAACCAGAGAGACGCATGCGGTCGTTCCTTCCGATGCCGTCCTTCACTTGCACGATCGCGACTGGGTCTATCTGCCCGCCGGCGGCAATCAGTTCAGACGGACCGAGGTCCACGCCGGCAAAATGCTCGACGGCAACCGCCAGGAGATTCTCTCCGGCCTTCAACCCGGCCAGCAGGTCGTTACCAATGCGTTGCTTCTAGAAACGGCGGGGAATCAATAGATGATTCGAGCACTTGTCGATTTCGCGCTCAAGAACCGATGGCTCGTTCTCGGTGGGGTGGTGGTCATCACCGCATGGGGCATCATGTCGTTCCGCGCGCTGCCCATTGAGGCCTACCCAGACGTCGCCAACAACTATGTGCAGATCATCACCCAGTGGCCGGGCCGCAGCGCCGAGGAGATCGAGCGCCAGGTCACGGTGCCGGTTGAAATTCAAATGGCCGGCATTCCCCACCTCACCCATCTGCGGTCCACCACGCTCGCCGGCCTGTCCAGCCTCATGTTGATCTTCGACGACGACTCCACCAGCGACGTCAACCGCGAACACGTTCTGGAGCGGCTCAGCATGGTCAGCCTGCCAGCCAATCTGACTCCGCAAATGGGCACCGACTGGAGCCCTGTCGGCCAGATCTACTGGTACACGCTTGAAAGCACCAATCCTTCCTACGACGTGATGGAGAAGAAATCGCTCGAAGATTGGACCCTAGAAAAGTCCTTCAAGGGCGTCCCTGGCGTCGTAGACGTCTCCAGCTTCGGCGGACCGACCAAGGAGTACCAGATCAAGCTCGACCCCGAGAAGTTGGTCTCGTATGGACTCAGCATCGGACAGGTTGAGCAACAAATTGCAAACAACAACACCAATGGCGGCGGAAGCTTCATCGAGCAGGGCGCGCAGCAAATCAATGTGCAGTCGGTAGGCCTCTACACCAGTGTCCAGGACATCGAGAACACCGTCGTCAAGAACTCCAACGGCGCGGCCATCAAGATCAAGGACATCGCCACCGTCTCCCAAGGCCCCAAGATTCGCCTCGGCCAGATCGGGAGAGCGACTCACCGCCTCGACGGCACAATCGTCGACAATCCCGACACAGTTGAAGGCATTGTGCTGCTGCAAAAGGGCGACGACTCCGACCCTGTCCTTCAAGGCATTCATGAGGAAGTCGACAAGCTGAACGGAGACAAGAACCACACCGGCATCCTGCCCAAGGGCGTGAAAGTGGCGCCCTTCCTTGACCGCTCCGATCTGGTCAAGTACACAGTGGATACCGTCGAACACAATCTCACCGCTGGAATGCTCCTCGTTTCCATCATTCTCTTTCTCTTTCTTGGCAATGTGCGCGGCGCCATCATCGTCGCCATCACCATTCCCTTCGCGCTTCTGTTCGCCTCCATCTGTCTCGACCTGAGCCATATTCCCGCCAACCTGCTCTCGCTTGGCGCATTGGACTTTGGCATGGTGGTCGATGGTTCGGTGATCATGATTGAGAATGTCGTCCGCCATTTGGCCCACAAAGACGACACGCGCACGCCCATGCAGAAGATCCGCGAGGCCTCTCACGAGGTGCTGCGCCCGGTCTTCTTCGCCCGCGGCATCATCATCGCTTCGTACCTGCCCATCTTCACGTTGCAAGCTGTCGAGGGCCGGCTCTTCAAGCCCATGGCCTGGACCGTCTGCTTCGCACTGATAGGCGCCGTGGTCTTCGCCATCGTCGTTGCGCCGGTCATGGCCAGCATCCTGTTCAGCAAGGGCGCCAAGGAATGGCAGAACCCCATCATGCGATGGATGATTCGGAACTATCGCCCCGCGGTCCGTTCAGCCATTGAGCATCGTTACATCACAGTGGGAATTTCCATGGCCCTTTTTGCCATCGCAGTTTTCCTCGCGTTTGGCGGGCCCATTGGCTCGGAGTTCCTGCCCCATCTCGACGAGGGTTCCATCTGGGTGCGCGGTACTATGCCCCCCAGTGAAGGCCCAACGGTAAGCATCGACTTCACAAACAAGGCCCGGCTGGTCATGGCCTCGTTCCCTGAGGTGACCCAGGTCGTCAGCCAGACCGGCCGTCCAGACGATGGCACCGACACCACCGGCTTCTTCAACACTGAGTACTTTGTCGATCTCAAGCCCAAGGACAAGTGGCGTTCCGTCTTCCATCAGAACAAGGAAGCACTGATTGCGGCCATGGACAAGGAGCTCTCCAAGTTTCCCGGCGTGATCTGGAACTACTCCCAGCCCATCTCGGACAACATGGAAGAAGCCGTCTCCGGCGTCAAGGGAGAGCTTGCTGTGAAGCTCTACGGCGACGACCTGCGCACGCTGGAGAAGAAGGCAGACGAGATCCAAACCCAGATGACCTCGGTCAAGGGCATCGAGGATCTGGGAATTTTCCGCATCATCGGACAGCCCAACCTCAATTACACAGTGGACCGCGACGCTGCCGCTCGCTGGGGCATCAACGTTGCCGACATTCAGGACGCGGTGCAAACCGCTGTCGGCGCAAACGCTCTAACCCAGGTTCAGCAGGGCGAAGCGCGCTACGACGTGACCTTGCGCTATCAACAGCAGTACCGCGATACCCGCGAGGCCATAGAGAATGTGCGCATGCTCGCGCCCAGCGGGGAACGTGTCTCGCTTGCCCAGTTAACCACGGCTTCCACCGACGACGGAGCCGAGGAGATCTATCGCGAAGGCGGCCAACGATTCGTTGCCATCAAGTACTCGGTTCGCGGACGCGACCTCGGTTCAACCGTTCAGGAAGCCATCGGCAAAGTCGACAAAAGCGTTGCGCTGCCCCCTGGCTACCACATCGAGTGGGCGGGCGAATACGAAAGCCAGAAACGCGCCGACAAGCGCATGAGCATTGTCATTCCCATCACAGTGCTCGTGATCTTCCTCATCCTCTTCACCATGTTCCGCTCTGCCAAGTGGTCCATGCTGATTCTTGTTTCTGTCATCATGGCTTCCATCGGCGGACCATTGGCGCTGTTTATCACTCACACCAACTTTTCTGTTTCATCGGCAGTAGGCTTCCTGGCGCTGTTTGGCGTCTCCGTCGAAACCGGGGTCATTATGATTGAGTTCATCAACCAACTGCGATCCCGCCGCAAGGGAATGGAAGTTTCAACCCATGAGCACATCGTGGAAGCCGCCGTTGAGGGCGCTGTACTGCGCCTGCGTCCCGTCATGATGACCATGCTGGTGGCAACGCTGGGACTTCTGCCCGCTGCTCTCTCTCATGCCATTGGATCGGATTCGCAGCGCCCCTTCGCCATCGTCATCGTCGGCGGCCTGCTCGCCAACCTGCTCATCGGCATCTTCCTGCTTCCCACCCTCTACGTCTGGGTAGCGCGCCAGGACGACATCTTGCCCTCAGTTGAACTGGACGAAGAATTTTAAGGCGATTCTCCTGTTTGTGTAGGGGGGTGAATCAAGCGGAGGGAGCAGGGGGCCTCAGGCCCCTGAATAAGGCAGGTAGTGCAATGGGGGCTTCAGCCCCGGGCCTGAAGGCCACTCAATCTCTGCGCCTGAATTTCGTGAGGCTGAAGCCCCACGCTCCCTCCGTCGGGACCCGCGTGAAGCTCCCCTACACCATTGGAAGAAATGCTCTAGAACTCTGCGGCCGATGAAATGTCCAGCCTCACTCTGAGTCCGGGAGAAACCGCGGGATGTTCCCCGTTCCCTGTTCCCTGCTCCACTACTCTTCTCGCAGCACTTCCAACGGCCGCAATCCAAGAATCCTGTAGCTCGCGATCCATCCCGTTGCCGTCGCCAGCACCGCCGTCCCCACCAGTGCAATCAGCGTTGCACCCCACTCGATATGGAAGCTCACCTCAAGTCGGTTCAGCAACACCCGAGTCAGCAGATTCGCAAACACCACGCCCACCGACCCGGCCAGCAGCCCGAGCACGCTGAACTCCACGCTGAATGTCCGCACGATCCGCATCCGCGTTGCACCTAGCGTCTTCAGCACCACGGCCTCCCGCATCCGCCTGAAGCGCGTGCTGGCAATGCTCGATGCCAGGATCGTCAGCCCCGCGAAAATCGAAAACCCCGCCAGAAACCGCACTACAAACGTCACCTGATCGACCACGCTCTCGATTCGGTCAAGCACGTCGGCAACATTGATCACAGACACCGAGGGATAAGCGGCAAACAGCCCCCGCTCCATTCCCGCCACCTGTTTCGGATCGATGTGCAGTCCGCCGTACCACGTGGCCGCCTGATCCTTGAGTTGCCCCGACGGCAGCACAAACGAAACTTGCATCCCCATGTGCTGTCCGTCGGCGCGATACAGTGCGGCAACCTTGAGCTTGCGGACCGTCCCGCCGACTTCCAATTCCACCGCCGAACCCACGCCCAAATGCAATCGCTGCGCCACTCCTTCGCCGACAGCCAGTTCAGCTGCACCCGCATCCGTCCACCACTTGCCTTGAGTCACCTTGTCGCCTTCAGGAGGCGCGTCGGCCCAGCTCAACGTTGCGTTCTCCAGCATCCGCCGCGGAAAGTGCTGCCCCTTCATTTGCTCCAGCGTCTGGCCATTGACCGAGACAAACCGCCCCGTCACCACCGGCAACAGATCCAGCGCCTGCGTTACGCCCGACTGACGCTGGAAGAAGTCCCTCACCCCGGCGATCTCGTCCGTCGTAATATCCACCAGAAAAACATTGGGCAGTTTGGGCGATGCGGTCTCGCGCAAATCTCGCAGCAGCGCAGCCTGCATCAGATAGACCGCCAGAATCAGCATCACGCCCGTACCCAGCGCCGCCATCACCGCGGCCGACTGATTGCCCGGCCTGTACAAGTTGGCCAGCCCATGACGCAGCGACGAAGGCAACCGCAGCCGGACACGATTCAGCAAGAAGCGCAGCGTCCACAGCGCTACGGCAGCCAATATCAATAGAACAACGAGCGCAATCGTAAACAGCACGGCAAACCAGGTGCCCACCTTGGCCGAATCGGAAAGCGCCCATGCAATCCCGCCCAACGCCGCGACTACCAAGACGGAAATTGCCAACTGCAACCGGCGCGCCCACCAACTTGCGAACCATCCACGCAGCCCCTCGGGCCCTTGCTCCACCAGCCGCCGCAACACCAGCACCGGCCTCACCGCCCTCACGTCGAGCAGCGGCGGCAAACAGAACAACAGCGTCGTCAGCAGTCCCGTCCCCAGCCCGGCGAGCGCCGAACGCCAGGGAAATTCAAGCACCGTATGAATCGGAATCAGCTTGCCAAACACCGCCGGCAGCGCCGCCATCACGCCCACGCCCGCGGCAACGCCGAGCACACCTCCGGCCAGCCCCAGCCCCAGTGTTTGCAAAAGAAAGATTCGCAGCAGATCGGCCGATCCCGCGCCCACAGCTTTCAGAATGGCCAGCATGTCCATCCGCTGCTCAAGATGCGCGTGCATCGCCATGGCCACGCCGATGGCGCCCAGCACCATCGCCACCAGGCAGATCAGGCTCAGGATCGCAGTTGCGTTGTCCAACCCCTGCGTCAGCGCGGGATTGCCCTCGCGGAAGTCCATCACCTGCGCGTCCGGCAGCGCTTCCTCCAATTGCTTGCGCATCGCCACGGGATCGATCGCAGCCGCAGCCTTCCCCGCAAGCCCCGGCGAACCGCTGTCCGGCAGCTTGACCAGCATTTTCCGGCTGGCACGGCTGCCCGGCGCAATCAGCCCCGTCCGCTCCAGCGCCACCTGCGAGATCATCACACGCGGTCCCATCCCAGCCCCGGAAGTGATCCGGTCCGGTTCCTGCGCGAGCACTGCCGCAATCCTGAAACTCCTGCCCCCGAGCCGCAGCGTCTGCCCCACCCGCGTATTCAGCCGGATGAGAAACTCCTCCGCCACCACCGCTGAATCGCCATCGAGAGCCTGTCGCAAACTCATCGCCGGCTGCAACTCAACCTGCCCGTAATAGGGATACTCCGCCGGGTCCACACCCTTTAGCGAAACCAGCAGCGGCACCGTATCCGGCGGCACTGAAGCCATCGAGATTGTCTCCGTTGTCCAGGTCGACCGAATCTGGCCGGCTCCCTGCCCGTCCTTTTTTTCTATTGCCGCAATCTTGCTCATTTCTTCAACGGTTGGCGAGCGAAACAGCCGCGCGCTCAGATCCCCGGCCATCAGCGACTTTGCTTCCGCGCCCAGAGTCCGCCGGAAGCTCTCGCTGAACCCACGCACCCCCACAAGCGCCGCAACCCCCACGGCGACCGACAGCACCACAAAGCCGAATTTGCCCGGCGCGGACTTCAGATCCCGCCAGCCGATGGCTCCTGCCCGCTTCCAACTCAGCGCCCGCTTAGCCATGCTGAACCTGCCGCGAATCCGTCTCAGCAACCGCAACCGGCGCAATGAACGGCAAGCTGTCTTCAACGATCATCCCGTCCCGCAGCACAATCTTGCGATCTGCCCTGCTCGCCACCTCGGGATCGTGCGTCACCAGCACCAGCGTCGTCCCCGCCTTCTTATTCCGGTCCAACAGCAGGTCGAGCACCATCCGCCCGTTCGCTGAATCCAGATTCCCCGTCGGCTCGTCGGCCATCACGATCGGCGGCTCGACTACAAAGGCCCGCGCCAGCGCCACACGCTGCTGCTCCCCTCCGGAAAGCTGCACCGGATAGTGATCGACCCGCTCCGTCAACCCAACCTCATCCAACAGCCGCCGCGCCTGCTTCAGGCCGCTTCCCTCCACGTTCAGTTCGTAAGGAAGCAGCACGTTCTCCAGCGCCGTAAGCGTCGCAATCAACTGGTAGGACTGAAATACAAATCCGATCTTGCTGCCCCGTACCGCCGCCAGCTCCGCCTCGGCCAGATTGTGGATCGGCACCCCATCCAGCCAGATCTCTCCGGAACTCGGCGTGTCCAGACCCGCCAACAGTCCCAGCAGCGTGCTCTTTCCGCTGCCGCTGGCGCCGACAATGGCCACAAACTGCCCCGCCGGAATGGTGAGAGAAATCCCCTTCAGAATCTCAACTCGCCGTGCCCCGTTCTGAATCCACTTCTTCGCATCTCGAACTTCAATCACCCGCAAGCCTCCGTCTGCTCCCTGTTCCCTTACACTACTGATGTGGACGCTCGCCGCAGACTCATCGTTTCAATCTGCCTGCTTCTATTCGCCTGCCCGGCACTCGCCGCCAACAGGCCCGTCCTGGTCTGCTTCGGCGACAGCATCACCGCCGGCTACGGTCTCTACCCCGGACAGACTTTTCCCGACATGCTGCAGCGCGATCTCGACAATCTCGGCTATAACTACAAAGTTGAAAATCAGGGTACCAGCGGCGCCACCACCAAGGACGCTGTTGCCACTGTGAATTCCATCCTGCTCATACACCCCGATGTTGTCATCGTAGAATTCGGCGGCAACGACGGCCTTCGCGGTCTTCCTCCCGCCCAGACCCGCCGCAACCTCGACCAGGTACTGACCACGCTGGAAAAGGCCCACATCAAGATCCTGCTCGCCGGCATCACCCTCCCGCCAAACTACGGCGCCGACTACATCAAATCCTTCGAACAGGTTTTCCGCGACCTGGCCGCAAGGCATCACGTCGCGTTCGTCCCCATGATCTACAAGGACCTGGTCCACGTCCCCGACACCATCCAGCCCGACGGCATTCACCCCACCGCCAAAGGCTCCCAGATCATCGCCCAGACGCTGCTGCCTGTCCTCAAGCCGCTGCTGCGCAAGTGACAGAGATCAGAGATCAGAGATCAGAGATCAGAGATCAGCAAATGCCCCTCGTGCCGATCCGATCGCCCTTTTCCCGAAAAAAGAACCGGATTGGTTGGGTCAACAGTCAAGCAGCACAACAGAAGTTCGCATCAGCGCAAGAGCAACTGATCTCTGATCTCTGATCTCTGACCCCTGATCTCTGTCCTCAACCCATCACCACCACCGGCTGAAACAGCGTTCCCGCCACCCGCTTCGCAATTCCTACCAACTCCCGCTGCCCGGCAAACACCTTCACCAGCGAAGCCTGCGAAAACTCCGGCAAATTCGCCTGCGCCCCATTCCTCAGACGCCCCAGCGCCTGAGCATCGCCCGTAACAGCAGGCATCTCCGGCAGCAGCGCTCTAGGATGCACGCACTTGGTCTCCAGCGCATCCGCATCTCCGGCCAGAAGCTCCAACTCTTCCAGCGCGTGCGCCTCGTCAAGCGCGAATTCCCCCGCCCGCGTCCGCCGCAACCGGCTCAGGTGCGCCCCACAACTCAAATCCCGGCCCAGTTCATGCGCGACTGAGCGCACATAGCCGCCCGCACTGATGCTCATCGCAAAGCTCGCCTCGGCGTTCTCCAAACCGGTAATCTCAAAACTGGCAATACGGACCTTTGCCGTCTTGAGTTCAACCGGCTTCCCCTCGCGGGCCAGCTTGTATGCCGGCTTGCCGCCAATCTTCTTTGCGGAGTACGGAGGCGGCATCTGCTCCATTTCTCCATGGAATCGACCCGCCGCCACGCGCACCCGGCCAAGCGTCAGCACCGGATGCGTATCCGGTCCATCCGCCTCGCCCTCTGCGTCGTATGTATCTGTTGAGAAACCAAAGCGGATCGTCCCGCAATAGCTCTTTTCCGCGGAAGAGAAATACTGCGCCAGCCGCGTATATTTGCCCATCAGCAGCGGCAGCACGCCGGTCGCCATGGGATCGAGCGTACCCAGATGGCCAATGGACCGCTCGCCGGTAATCTTGCGCAGCCTGGCAACCACATCGTGGCTGGTCATTCCGCCCGGCTTGTCAACCACCAACAGTCCATTCACTCGAGCGCCCGTCTCCATAACCACTCTAGTTTATTTCCCTCCCGTTTGCTGTTCATGTCCCTATCCTGCACCCGCTGAAACTATGCCTGCTCATCCAATGAAGGCATTGGCCCATTGCCAACCTCGCACAGGCTGCCTATTCTAATGACACATGGCAATCGATCCAGACAACATGAAGCAACCGGCGCGCAGACTGCGCAAATCGTTGAAGAGCCCGCCCAGCGACCTTCCCATCGATTTCGTCCACAAGTTGCGGACACAAACGGGCCGGCTTGAAGCGATTATCGCCGCGTCGGTGCTCGAAAGGAAGAAGCTTGCGCGCCAGTTGCTCAAGACCATCAGGCCGGTGCATAAAGCGGCGGGCGAAGTGCGCGACATGGATGTGCTCGCCGCCAAGGCGCGCACGCTCTCCGGGCGCCGCAACGACTCTGTGGCGCGCCTGGTGAAACACCTTGTCGATACGCGCATCAAGAACGCCCGTGCCCTGCTTCAAACCGTTGCCAAGCGGCAGAAGAAAGCTCGCCGCAGTCTCAAGGGCTTCTCGAAGCAGATCGCGCAGAAACTCAGCGCAAAGGGCTCCGGACCCAATGCTGAACCCGCCCACAATTGGCTGAAGGCGGATGCGATTTCGGGACTGGTGGCCGAGGTGAACCAATGGCCGGAGCTAAGCGCGGAGAATCTCCACACATTTCGCCTCAAGGTAAAGGAACTCCTGTACGTTCTTCACCTTGTGGGGAATGCGGATGTGGAATACATGGACGCTTTGAGCAAGGCGAAGGATGAGATTGGCGATTGGCACGACTGGTACCAGCTCGCCAAGATCGCGGAACAAACGCTCGACGGTGAAAAGGATCGCGCCGCGCTGAAGAAAATGGAAGACACAAGCAACAAGAAACTTGACCTGGCCCTTGCCGCCGCCAATGCGATAAAAAGCCGGACCCTCAGCGCTTAGCAGAAGTCACAGGCTTCCCGCCCCTGGCTGGCGCACCAGCGACAGAAATTCAAGCCGCGTCTCCTTCTGCCGGAAGCAGCCCACCATGGCCGAAGTGACGGTGGACGAATGCTGCTTTTCAATCCCCCGCATCATCATGCACATGTGCCGCGCCTCGATCACCACTCCCACACCCTGCGGGGCAATCGCTTCCTGAATCGTGTCCGCAATCTGCCGCGTCAGCCGCTCCTGCACCTGCAGCCGCCGCGCAAACACTTCAACTATTCGCGGTATCTTACTCAGCCCGATCACCTTGCCCTTGGGAATATAAGCCACATGCACCTTGCCGAAAAACGGCAGCATATGGTGCTCACAGAGCGAGAACATCTCAATATCTTTTACGATCACCATCTCGTCGTAGTCCACGTCGAATAGCGCCCCACGCAGAATCTTGGCAGGGTCTTCCTGGTAGCCCTTGGTCAGGAAGGCCATCGACTTTTCCACGCGCCCCGGCGTCGCCACCAACCCGTCGCGGCTGGGGTCCTCGCCCAACCGGCTCAGAATCTCGCGATACATCTCCTCGGTGCTGAACCCGCTCAGCCCTTCGTCAATCCCGACCACTCTGCGAACGGCTTTGCTCACTGCTATCGGATGCGCCAAAGTTGTACTCCTCCTCCTGAGCGATCAATCAAAGGCCGCCATCCCAAGCAACCAATACAAGGCGGTCATCCTGAGCAACCAATACGAGACGGTCATCCTGAGCGAGCGCAGCGAGTCGAAGGACCTGCATCTGTTCTTCGTTCCACAGCTCACTCTCCGAGGCATTCAAAGAAATTGTTCTCCGTCTCTTCCACGCGCACCTGCACCACCCGCGCAGGCTTGATCGATCCATCCAGCAATTCAAAGACCGCCTTACTCAGATTCTCCGTAGTCGGCACGCGATTCTTGAAATACGCATCCAGATTCAAGTTGGTATGGTCAAACCGTTCGATCACTCGTTCTCGCACCACCGCATCCAGAACCGCCATGTTTACCACCATCCCCGTCTCCGGGCTTACCGCGCCGCCAGCCAGCACCTCAAGAACATAATTATGCCCATGGCCGTGAGGATTGTTGCACTTGCCGTAGACTGCCCGGTTTTCCTCGTCCGACAGCGCATCGCAGTGCAGCCGGTGGCTGGCGCTCAGCGTATACCGCCGGCCAAAGTAAGCCTTTGCGAATTCGGCGCTCATTGCCCTCCCCGGTACTCGGCAAAAATCTCCGCAGTCTCATAAACGCGAATCCGGCTCAACCGCGCCCCACCAGCCTCCATCACCGACGGCTCCAACCGCTTCCACGCAGCAATCGCAATGTTTTCCGTCGTCGGAATGAGCTTCGACGCAGCAAACTCCGGAACTTCCAAGTTGAGGTGGCGATGGTCGTAAGCTGCCAAAACCTCCCGCTCGATTACGTCCTTCAACCACTTCAGATCGACTACGAAGCCGGTCATCGGATCGGGCTCGCCGGCCACAGTGACCTCCAGCGTGTAGTTGTGCCCGTGCCCGTTGCGGTTCGCGCAGCGCCCAAACACCTCCGCGTTCTTCTCCGCCGTCCAGGCGTCGTTCCAGTAGTAGTGCGATGCGGAAAACGTGGCCCTCCGCGTCAAATAGATCATTCTGAGCCCTCACTGGAAAAGATGCTTCAGCTTTCCGTTCGGTTTCACACGGCGCGGGTCGATTTTGATCCGATCAAAACAACCGCTCAGCTAGCAACTGTACTCCCGTCCCTTCCAGCTTACCTGCTTTAGCACCCGATGCTGAAACCAGCTTCGGTAGAGCAGCACGACAAAAAGCGGCAACCCCAGCGGAGCCAGCGCACAGTCCACAAACGGAAAGTTCGACTTGGCAACCCGAGCATAGAACCGGAACACCGTCCGCACCCACAAAAGCGCCAGCACCCACCCTGCGCCGAGCCACTGAAGCGAGTGCGCGGCAAATGGCGCATTCCACAGCTCGACCGCCAGAACTGGCAGCCCAAGCAGCAATACGAGGTCCAGCGCCCGCCACAGCGCCAGCACCAGCGAATTGGCGAACAGCAGCGCCAGGTTCTTGGTCCAGCCCTCAATCATCGCCGCATTGCTCCGGTACATGCGCGTAGCCACGGCGTCGTCGGCGTAGCGGAATCGTAGCCCCACTTTGCGCCGCTTGGCCAGAAAGGCCAGTTCCACGTCCTCGAGGACTTCATCCTTCACGCTGGCATGACCGCCGATGCGCCGATAAGCCTCCCGCTCCACAAGCAAGAATTGTCCATTAGCCGCCGCAATTCGCTGGCTCGGATCGGAAACCTTGGCCGGCGGATAGGCCAGCGCCAGTTCGCAGAAGACCAGCGGCATCAGCGACCGCTGCGCCAGCCCGCTCACAATCTGCCGCGGCGAATAGCTCAGCATTCCCACCTTGTGCCGCGAAGCCTCATGAATGGCCCGGCGCAGGTTTCCCGGCTCGTGAACCGTGTCCGCGTCGGTAAACAGCAGCCAGCGTCCGCGCGCCTTTCGCGCCGCCGTCCAAATCGCATTCGCCTTGCCCGTCCAACCCTTTTCCAGCTTGCCCGCCTGCATCACCGTGACTCCGGCAAAGCCGCGCGCTATTGCGGCGGTCCGGTCCGTCGAGTGATCGTCTACCACAATCAGTTCCCAGTCCTTGCCCAGCTCAAAGACCTCCTCTGATTGGTTCACCAGCGACTGAAGACACGCGCCCAGGCAGTCTTCCTCGTTTCTCGCCGGAACGATGACCGTCAGCTCGATCAGTTCCTCAGGTTCCGGCTGGTCGAAGACCGTCCCAACGGCCCAGCCCCATCGTCCCGGCACAGCAACCTGGCTGGCTGGCTCATCCGAGAGCCCCAGCACCGGCTTCCATCCACCGGCTCCGGTTGGCCCGCCGTCCTCGGTCCTGTCCTTCCCCATGACGTTTCGCCTTCCGCTCCGTATTATAAAGATGTGCGGTTTCCTCGATTCATTTCACTCACTCTTCTTCTCCCGCTGGCCCTGGTGTCCGCATGCGACCGCGGCGCACGTCCCTCTCAACCCGGTCATGCAGCCCCGGACTTTAACGTCTCCGACGGATTGACATCCATCCATCTGGCCAACTACCGCGGCAAGGTTGTCCTGCTCAACTTCTGGTGGAGTGAGTGTGAGCCCTGCATCGCGGAATTGCCTTCTCTCCTCGAACTCCATCGCGATCAGCCTGACTTGGCCATCCTAGCCGTCAGCATCGACGAGGACCCCGACTCCTACAGCCGCTTTCTTGTCCGGCGCCACGTAGACCTGATCACCGTCCGCGACCCCAACCAGAGTGCTGCCAAGCTCTATCGCACAGAGCAGTGGCCGGAGACCTACGTCATTGACCGCAACGGCATCATACGCCGCAAGTTCATCGGCGCCCAGGACTGGTCCAGCCCCGAAATCCGCGCCTATCTCAAGAGCCTGTAGGCCCTCGCCATAGAATCCTGGAAATCGAACTCTTGATCTTCGTATAGTGTTTGTATACACTATACATGTGATCAAGACCTACCGCCATAAAGGACTCCAGCGGTTCGCTGAGACCGGGTCGAAGGCTGGTATCGGACCGGAACACGCAGCGCGTTTGCGGATCCTGCTCACCGCTTTGGATGCGGCCTCCGAACCAGGCGATATGGGTGCACCCGGAAGCTATCTTCATCCGCTCCACGGGGACCTGAAAGATCACTGGTCGGTTTCGGTGAGCGGCAATTGGCGAATCACGTTTGCATTCGAACGCTCCGACGTAATTCTCGTCGACTACCTGGATTACCACTGAAAGGAGAACAATGATCTTCAACCCCGCACACCCCGGCGAAGTGCTCCGCGACTACCTGGGAGAAGTGACCATTGCCGACGCAGCTTCCAGGCTTGGCATCACCCGCGCCCATCTCTCCCGTGTCCTGAATGGACATGCGGGCATCACCGCCAATATGTCTTTGCGTCTGTCGGCGGCATTGGGCACATCGCCGGACTTTTGGCTGAAGATGCAGATGCATCGCGATCTCTGGCTGGAACAGCAGCAGCCAAGGAAGGTCATTATCCGTCCATTTCCCCATGTGGCCGCAGGCAAAGCGCAGACCCTCGGACCCCCGGCAAATAGACCGTCCCGCGCTTTGCGGCCCCAACCACGGACTAAGGAAGCTGGCCTTTCGACCGCCGCGCGTGCGTAGCCGCCCGCGGTGGGCCGCCTCTTGCTATCATTCTTCCATGACCACGGTGGAGATTCTCTATCGCTACGAAACGCCGCCCACTGAGCCTCAGATTTTTGCACTGGCCAGTACCAAGGACGTCTACGGCATCCGCTGTCTCACCTTCGATCGCGCCGCCAACACCCTGCGCGTGGAGTACGACGCCACCCGGCTCAACGCCGCCGCAGTCATGCAACTCATTCGCCAGACGGGCCTGGATGTTGAAGAGGTGCAGCCCGTGTCTGCGCTGCCCGCAGCCCCCGAACCGGCGCCCGCAGCCTGAAGCGGCTATCATGCGACCCTGAGTGAATTGCGCCGGCCCAGAATCCCTGATAATCTGGGTATGGTTTCGTTTGAAGCCACACGTGTGCGCCCGTAGCTCAGCTGGATAGAGCGACTGACTACGAATCAGTAGGTCGGGAGTTCGAATCTCTCCGGGCGCACCATTCTTCCCCGCTCCGCTTCGACCTTCTTTGCTTGAAAATCGGGCTTCACTTTTGGCGTTCTAGCCGGTGATGGCACGGTCGCGCCTACGGCTTGAACTCTCCGCTCGTCTCTACCTCCACAGTGGACTGCACAGGTAGCTTGTCGCTCGAACCGCCGGCCAACACCCGCACCTGCTCCTTCTCCACCCGCCAGACGTGAGCCGCCGCATTCCAGTACGCCAGGTCGCGTGGCTTCAAATCGAACGCCACATTCTGCTCGGCCCCAGCCGCAATCCTCACCCGCCTGAATCCCTTCAGTTCCAGTTGTGGCCGCTCGACTTTCGAACCCATATGCTGCACATAGAGCTGCACCACTTCATCCCCGGCCCGTTTGCCCGTGTTCTTCACCTTCACCGTCACCTGAACCGTTCCCTCGGCCGCCACCTTGGGCGCGCTCACCTTCACGCTTTCGTAAGCAAAGCTCGTATAGCTGAGCCCGTACCCGATGGCGTAGAGCGGCTTGTCTTTGCTGTATAGATAAGTCCGCCCGTGCAGCAGGTTGTAATCCAGAATGGGCAGTAACTGCGCGTCGCCCGTGGGCCATGTTTGCGTCAAGCGGCCGGCCGGCGAATAGTCCCCAAACAGCACGTCCGCCAAACCATGGCCTTCTTCCTCGCTGTTATGCGTCATATGCACAATCGCCGGAAGATTCTGCTGGCTCCAGACAATCGCATAGGGAAAACTCGACCGCAGCACCTCGACTGTCCGTGGATTGGCCGCGAAGACATGCTTCACAAGTTCTTCCTGCTCCAGCACGATGGTCTTGCGGTCCACGTCTTCTTTGCCGTTCGAAGGCGTAGGGCATTGATCCCATCCTGCATTGCATTCAGGATGGTTGCCCACCACCACAATCGCCACATCCGCCTTGCCCGCCACCGACGCAGCCTCTGCCGTGTCCGATCCGTCGGCGTAAAGCACCTTCACGTTACGGCCAGCGCCTTCCCGAATCCCTTCCAGCGCGCTCACCGAATACGGTGGCGTTCCGCTGTACCAATCCAGCAGCACCTGGTCAGCCCATGGGCCGATCACCGCGATGGTCTTCAGCTTTGTCCGGTCAAGCGGCAGAGTATTGTTTTCGTTCTTCAACAGCACCACCGACTCGTCGGTCGCAAGCCGGGCCAGCGCCTTGCTCGAATCAAGCTCCCACGGCGGCGGCGCCCCTTCGGTCTTCACGCCGATCTCCGCATACGGGTCGACGCCCGCTGGATCCATCTCGCCCAGACGCAGGAAGACACGCAGTTCGTTGTGCAGTGAGGCGTCCATGTCTGCCTCCGTTAACAAGCCATCCTTCAAGGCCCTGGCCAGATCGTCCTTGTACGAGTCGAGAAAGTTGTTGATGCCCGCCTTCACCGCCGCGGCCACGCCGTGCTCCTTGTCGGCAAAGCTCTTGTGCGAGGTGATCAGCAGCCCCAGCGCGCCGCCATCCGAACAGATCAGCCCGTTGTTGCCCCACTCGGGAATCATCACGTCTTTCAGCACCGGATGAATCAGCATCGGCGTGCCATTCCAGGCGTTGTACGCGGCCATCACCGCTCGGGAGCCGCCCTGCTCGAAGCCCATTCTGAACGGTACCGAGTAATACTCCCGAAACAGCCGTTCATCGAAGTCCGATGAGGTATGAGATCGTCCGTTCTCGTTCTCGTTGGCAAGGAAGTGCTTCATCAGCGACGCGGCCTGCCAGTGCTTTGGATCGGGTCCCTGAAGTCCCTGCACAAAAGCTGCAGTCAGCGTTCCTACCAGAAACGGGTCTTCGCCGTACGACTCCTCGGTCCGGCCCCAGCGCGGATCACGGCTCAAATCCGCATTGGGAGCGCGAACCACCACCCCGCCCCGCTGCAACTTTGGATTCTGATAGTCGTAGCGCGCCTCAAGGCCCTCCAGCGAGGCAATCTTCTTGAGCAAATCCGGGTCCCAGGTCGCACCCAACCCCTTTTCCTGCGGAAATGTCGTGGTCGGCATCGGTTGTCTGCCTCTGCCACCCCAGCCTCCAGGTCCGCCCAGCGCCAGCCCATGAAGTCCTTCCACCTGACCCGAGAACTCGATCCCCAAACGTGGAATCTTCGGATGGTCCGACATCAGCAGGATCTTCTCGTCCACCTTCAACCGGCCCAGCAGGTCGTCAATTCGCTGGTCGTCGCCAAGCTTCACGTCCCGGAAAGGGTAAACCGCCTGGGCTAAAGCGACCCTCGGAAACCCCGCAAGAAGCCCCAAACCAATTGCCAGCCCCGCCAGTCCACCCGCCAAAGCACTCAGCTTCTGTCGCAGCATCATCGCCATTCCCTCCAGATTTCGCCCAGCGAAGACTACCACAAAAGAGCATCCGTTGCCGCCCACTGAATCGCTTCACAAGTCACTTGCGAACGAATAGAAAAGGGCGAAGCGCCGCGCGCCCCGCCCTTCTGCTGCATCCTGCTCAATTTCTCAGTACAAACGGAAGTTGACCTCAACCGAAATCATCACCGGAACAGGCGTATTGCCCTTCATAGCCGGTTTGAACTTGTACTTGCGAACCGCTTCCAGCGCCTTTTCGTCCAGGCCCATGCCCAGCGCACGAACCACGCGCGGGTTCTGAGGATTCCCCTGCGCATCCACAATCAGCGAGATGATACATACGCCCTGGTACTTTGCCCTGCGCGCCTCGTCGGAGAACTCGGCTTCAACATTATTAAGAGGAACCGGCGCTGAAACTCCGCCGCCAACCCGATACAGCCCGCCACCAGCGCCGCCGCCATAGCCGGGCCCATATCCATCCCCTGTCCCATTGCCTAGTCCGCCGCCAGAACCGTTACCAATGCCGTTAGAGCCTTGCCCGCCCGACCACAGCGTCACGTTTGTAGAGTTCTTGACGCCGATGGTGGGAAGCGTTGGATTGTCAGGCAGCGTGATGTTCTGCTGCACCATGATCGCCGACTCCATCGCCAGCTTCGGCTTGTCCACCGTCTCCACCTGCGGAGGAACTGCCGGGTCCTTTTCGATCTTGGGCAGATGGCCCTTGATGGGATCGACAATGCTGTGCTCGCCGCCGCCACCCCCGCCGCCATTTCGCTGGTCGGCCTTGGGCGCCTTGAAATCTGTCAACTCGACGTTCGTTGCAGTCAACTGGGCCTTGTTCGCCATCTGGATCGCCGTCTTGATCCCGAGGAACAGTAAAAGCCCAACCATGGCCAGATTGATGCCTGAGGAAATGCCAATCGCCCAGGGGTTGGGCTTCACTGCCATGCGATCAGGCACCGGAATCGGCGTTGACGTCAGCTCCAGCGGAGGCAGATGGGGAGGAAAGAACACATCCCGTAAGCTCTCGTAGAGCCCAACCCAGATGGGCTTTTCGTCAAAGGCCTTACCGAGGAGGCCGTCGAACTCGTGGCCGGTCAGGACCGCGGCTTGGGATTCTGTGTCTGACATAGGCTCGTCGTTTTCCATGGTTTCTGCTGCAGCGGTTGTCCAGAACCGAGGAGGCGGAAACTTCCCCACCCCTTAGTCCATCATCTATTATGCTCGACGGACGCCGGTCTTGTCTTGCCGGAAAGCCGGCCGGCTCTCCAAAGTCCCATATTTCCGATTACCGGCGACTCCCATAACCAATAGACGACTGACGCCGACACTTGTTCCCTAAAATTTCTTTCCCGGCCATTTACACTAACGAATGAACAAGTTTGTAACATCCCATGGAGTCACGATGTCCTCAGCGCCCGAGTTGAAGGCGACCCTTACCCTTCCCCAGACCGCCTTCCCGATGAAGGCCAATCTGCCGCAGAATGAGCCACTTCGGCTTGAGCGCTGGGCCGCGCTTCATCTCTACGAAGAGCTGCGCAAGGCAGGCCAGGGCCGCCCGGCATACATTCTGCACGACGGCCCTCCCTACGCCAATGGCCCCATCCACCTGGGCCACGCGCTTAACAAAGGCCTGAAGGACTTCGTCGTCAAGTCGAAGACCATGGCCGGCTTTGATGCTCCCTACGTCCCCGGCTTCGACTGCCACGGGCTGCCCATCGAAATCAAGGTGGAAGAGAAACTTGGCCGCAAAAGGCTGGAGCTGCCCGTCGCCGAGGTGCTCGCAGCCTGTCGTGCCTATGCGCAGAAGTACGTGGACCTGCAAACCGCGCAATTCGAGCGCATCGGCTGCTTTGGCCGCTGGGACAAGCCTTACAAGACCATGTCCAGCGATTACGAGGCCCGCACCCTCGAAGCCTTTTACGGCTTTCTCGAAAAAGGCTTCGTCTACCGCGGCCTGAAGCCAGTCTACTGGTGTATCCACGACCGCACCACGCTCGCCGAGGCCGAGGTCGAGTACGAGATGCACACCAGCCCTTCGATCTATGTGCGCTATCGCCTCACATCGGACCCCTCGGCCATCGATCCGGCGCTGGCCGGCAAGCAGGTCTCGACAATCGTCTGGACCACCACTCCCTGGACCCTGCCCGCGTCCCTGGCTGTTGCCTTCCATCCCGACTTCGACTATGTGGCATTGGAGAACGCAGACGGCAGCATCTACATCGTGGCCGAGGCATTGGCCGCCGCGACCATAGCTGCCTGCGATCTCGGCGTGGTGAGCGAGGTCGCCCGCTTCAAAGGCGCAGTCCTCGACCGCGTCACCTTCCAGCACCCATTCCTCGACCGTAGCATTCTGGGCGTGCTGGCCACTTACGTCACCGCCGACCAAGGCACAGGCGCGGTGCACACCGCGCCCGCACACGGCGCGGACGACTTCTCGACCGGCCAGCGCTACGGCCTGGACCCCACCTGCCGCGTCGACGAAACAGGCCACATCCACGTCGATCCTGCCGCCTGGAACCTTGCAGCGCCCCCCGCATTTGAAGGCAAGAAGGTCTGGGACGCCAATCCCATCATCGTCGCCATGCTCGAAGAGAGCGGCGCGCTGCTCTCTTCGAGCGACCTGGAACACTCTTACCCCCATTGCTGGCGCTGCCACCATCCGGTCATCTTCCGCGCCACCGAACAGTGGTTCATCGGCATGGAAACCCCCGTGCAGCGAACCGATGGAACGGAGACCACCTTCCGTCAGCTTGCAATTGAAGAGATCGATAAAGTGGTCTGGGATCCGGCCTGGGGCAAGGTGCGCATCACGAACATGATTGCCACCCGACCCGATTGGTGCATCAGCCGCCAGAAGTTCTGGGACGTGCCCATCGCTGTTTTTCTGTGCCAGCAGTGCAACCAGCCGATCATCTCCGCGGAGCTGAACCGCGCGGTGGTCAGCCTCATCGAGCGCCAGGGCATCGAGGCCTGGCGCACGCCCGCCGCGGATGCCCTGCTGCCCACAGGCTCCGTTTGCGCCCAATGCGGGGGCACCGAATTCCGCAAGGAGACCGATATCCTCGACGTTTGGCTTGACGCCGGAGTCAGTTGGTTCGCCGTAGCCGAAGCCGATCCCGCCCTAAATCAGGCCTACACCGCCTTCCAAAACGGAGAGGGCGTCGAGGTCCTCTATCTAGAAGGCGCCGACCAGTACCGCGGTTGGTTCCACTCCTCGCTCTTGACTTCAGTCGCCCTGCGTGGCCACGCGCCGTACTCCCACGTCGCCACGGCCGGCTGGACCCTGGACGAACAGGGCCGGGCGATGAGCAAGTCATTGGGCAACGGCGTGGACCCCGTCGATATCGCCAATCGTCTTGGCGGTGAAATTGTCCGGCTCTGGGTCGCGTCCATCGATTTCCGGGAAGACATGGCCGCCAGCGAAAACCTGATGCAGCGCTGCGCCGACATCTATCGCAAGCTGCGCAACACCTTCCGCTTTTTGCTCGGAAACCTCCACGGCTTCGTGCCCAGCCGCGACCAGGTCCCAGAAGCGGAGCTTCTCCCGCTCGACCGCTATATGCTGGCCCGAACGCGCGATCTCACGGAGAAGATCCGCGACTGGTACGCGGCCTTCGAATTTCATCGCGTCTACCACGCAGTCAACGAATTCGCCATCGTCGACCTGAGCAGCTTCTATCTGGATGTGCTGAAGGACCGCATGTACACCTTCGCGCCCACCAGCCACGAGCGCCGCTCCGCGCAGACCGTTCTCTGGAAGATCACCGAAGCGCTCGTGCGCCTGGTCGCACCCATTCTCAGCTTCACCGCCGACGAAGTCTGGGATTACCTGCCCCCCGTCGAAGGCCGCGAAGCGAGCGTGCACTTAGCGCAGTTCCCTAAACCAGAGGAAATCTTCTCGCAAGACACGACTCTATTGGACGAAAGGTGGAATGTCGAGAAGTTCGAGAAGCGACTGCTCCCTATCCGCGACGTAGTTCTTAGGGCAATCGAAGCAGAGCGGAAGCTTGGCAACGTCGGGAAAAGTCTCGAAGCCCGCGTAGAGATTCTCGCATCTGCGGAGGACGCCGCTCTCTTGGAATTCTTCGGACCGGAGATGCTTCAAGAGTTCTTCAACGTTTCCGAAGTCAATGTGCAAGCGTTAAGTGGCATAGGCACAGAGACGGAATACGGCGAGGCTGCTCCGTGCACAGCGATTGCTTCTGTCGTATCAGGTACGAAGTGCAACCGTTGCTTGCGCTATACGCACGATACCGGCGCCTACGGCATCTGGCAGAACGTCTGCACCCGCTGCCACGCCGCGCTCACCGAGATGGGCATCGAACCGCCGCATGGCGAGGAGATTGCCTCGTGAGCAAACTTATCCCCCGCCGCTTACCCTGGCTGCTTGCCATCTCCGCGCTGATCTTCACTGTCGACCGCTTCAGCAAGACCTGGGTCGAGACCCACATACGTCTCTACGGCGCCATCCCGGTCATTCCTCGCGTTCTCCGCATCAGCCATTGGACCAACGACGGCGCGGCCTTCTCCCTCTTCGCCAACTCCTCTTCGCCCCACACCGTACGCTGGGCATTGGCAGCATTCGGATGCTGCCTGGCGCTCGGCGTCCTCATCGCATTGGTCAAGCTGGGGAACCGCTTCACCCTTGTCACCATCGCACTCGCCTTCATCCTTGGCGGCGCACTCGGCAACCTTCACGACCGCATCCTCTACGGCTCGGTCGTCGATTTCATTGAAGTCCATATTTTTAGCTATCCCTGGCCCGACTTCAACGTAGCCGACTCCTCCGTCTTCACGGGCGCTTGCCTGCTCATACTCGATTCGCTCTTGCCGAAAAGCAGCCGGGAGCTTCCATCGCAGCCATAGACAGATTGAGGTTTCAGTTTCCGCCGGATTGGGTTTTGTCGTGCCAGAATAAAGCCGAAATGACCGGCGCAAGCATCAATCCGATGAAGGCCACGCCGAGCAAACAATCAATCATTGGTTGAACTCCTTTCAGACGCGCTTGAAGCCGCCTCTCCTTCATCGGGATATGCGGCATCGCTGCCGACCTTAAACAGAATCGGCAACTTCGACAGACGTCCGAGACCGCCCGATCCTCTCCATCTCTTCCTCCTGGCCACGCAACGTGTTTCGATTGCGGCCAAGCGTCAAGCAAACCAGAAACGTTGCCGCGATCAACCGCATGTCGGTCCAGAATGTGGCACGGCTCATGTAACGCACATCGATGCGCGCCTTGAGCGGCTTGATCCGACGAGCATAGAACGCATCCAGATCGATAGGGTGGACGCTGCCCAGAATCTGTTCTTCATGGCGAAAGGCAAGCGTGCCGGCTCCAGTAATGCCAGGGCGATAAGGCATGTCTGCGATCGCCACATACTGCGGCAATTTCGGTCGCGGACCAACCAGGCTCATTGACCCGCGGAGAACGTTATAAAATTGCGGCAGCTCATCGAGTTTGAACCTGCGCATCCAGCGTCCCAATACCGTAATGCGCCGATCCCCATCGCCGGTCAGGCCAGGACCGGGACATCCGCCCACTGTCATGCTGCGAAACTTGTAAATTTGAAACAGGCGTCCGCCGCGGCCGACCCGGTCCTGCACAAAGAGGATTGGACCCTTCGAGCACAAACGCATGCAAATCGCAATGGCCAGCATTGGAACAGCGAGAACTGAAAGCGCAAGAAGCGCAATCGAAAAATCCAGAATCCGCTTCGAACGGGAGAGACTCCAATGGCTCGCCGATGGGCTCCTGAAACACGCGTCGTAAACGGGAGCAGTTCGGGGGGCATGAGGAATCCTTGGGACGATCCATTGCGGAGTGACAACAACGCTCGATTCGCGCTCTCGAATGGGGATTTGCATGGGACCTAGCCTCGAAGAAGTAATGGATACTCGGAGCTTGCGCGAGCATTGGCAGTGTACTCAGGCAATGAGCTGCTCTTCCGACATTCGGGATTCTTCAGAGAAGCCCGCAACTCCTTTGCGACACTGGCCATGGATGAATCTTCGTTCTTAACTGTGTGGGAAACGTAGCCGGGCGGCACAATCGTGGAGGTCGATAGGTATGAATGGAACGATTCCTAAAACGGAACCCAGGTGAATGACGGTTAAGAAGAGCGCAATCGTGGATCGGTTCGCAAATGATTCGCGTGGCAGCCGCAGCCCCCCGCTCCTTTCACCTGCATTGGAAGCAATAAGATGCGGCCGATCGACAAGATCCTCGGGCTAGACACAACCGTAGTTTGCGGACTTCCTACTTGATTGAGTTCGCCTCCAACGCGCCGAGCGAAAACTGGGATATAAACTGACTCCAGATCATGAGCTGATTCGTCAGTGAGGGATGCACATCCTTCTCCGGAACCACGATGGCATCGCCAGGGTAGAGCTGCAGCTTCCTCAAATCGACTCCAAACGCCGAGTCGGTGGTGACACGGCGTGCTCGGCCAGCCCTGCTCAGAGCTTCCCCGGCGATCCCGTCGCGGTAACCGCGACGGGCGACAGCCTGAATCCGAAGCTGAACGGCATCCATTTCTTTACCGGAACCGGCGTAACAGGTAGCAGAGCGACGGCCACTGTGGCAACGGGTTCTCGCTGGCGCCAGACAGCCGGCAGAAGGCTTCATCGGCCACAGCCCAACTCAGGGATGGGGAGGACGTTGCCGAACCCAGCGAACAGGGAGAGGCCGCCTCGATAACCGAACTACTTCGTGAGCGCGTAGACCTCAAGAGGAGACATTGCCGCTCCAGTAAGAGCCTGGGTCCAGGCTAGTGCATTGCTGCCGAGTGTGGGACGCAGGTTTTTCTCCGGCATGACGACGCTATCCCCGGGGTGAAGGCGCACCTTGCTGGGGCCGTGCGGAAAGACGGACGGATCCGATTCGTGGCTCGTTACTGACCCATCTGCCCGTAGAACGAAGATTCTTTTGCGGTCCGCATCTCGGTTAGGCCCTCCGGCAAGACGAAGGTATTCACCCACCCTGGCGTCTGCATGAAATAGAAATGAATGTGGATTGAAGACTGCGCCGATGACCTGAATCGTATCAGGGACATTGGGAACCACAAGGCGGTCTCCGTCCTCCAGATGCATCTCCGGGAGTTCGTAGTTTCCCGTGCTGTGGGGATTGCTGTCCAGCACGATTCTGCCCGTGGCCTGGATGCTGCGTATCCGCTCGATCATTTCGCGACCGATGGAAATCGCCTGCTGACTGGCCCCGCTGTTCAAAACGCCCACGGTGCTCATGGCATTTCGCGCCATCTTGTGTTCGAGCTCGTCGGAGAACTCTTTCAGCCGGACCCGCTCCAGCGCCAAGGTGCTTTGGCGGGTAAAGGTTGCGCCATATAAATAGGACTGCTTCGTCAGTCCGCCGGCGCGCTCAACAACCGAGCGGAGGGTGTCGCTGGAGATGATGCTGTAGATGCCGGGATGCACAATTTCGCCTTCAAGGCGAACATACTTGGTTTGCTCGTTGATGGGGATCTGAAGGTCCGATTGGGCAAAGATCGTGATGACGTCTCCTGGGGCCAGGACAATGTCCTGCGAAATGTCGTGTTCCAAAACCAGTTTCCCCGGACTGAAGGGAATCAGCGAAGTGGTCATGGTTGCCGGGTCGAGGCGCTCGATCACGGCGTAGTTCCAGTTGGTCTGCGCTCCAGGACTTTCAACGGCGGCAGGCTTTTCCGTCGGGCCTTCCCCGCTTGCGGGCGCAGCAAGTTGCGGTGCGGGAAGACCGAGTCTCGTGCGTTGCCACCAGTAGTCGCGTTTCAACAATGCGTCGCGCTCCGGCATCAACTCGCTCAAACGCATGCCCTCATGCCACTGAAAGCGTCCCGGATTGGCGACCGCTCCGCGCAATGTGACCACTTCGTAATAAATGGAGAGGATGGGATCGGTGCGCACAATATCGCCGTCCGTCAGCAGTGTCGCCAGTCCCGCGGAATCCGGCGTTAACTCGAATGTCCGCCGCCGCGCGTGATCTTCAATCCGATCCACCGACAACTTCGCCTCGGCGGCGATTGCTGTCATGCCGCCCGCATCGTCGAGAAGCTGGCCGATCGATTCCGCACCGCGCAATTCATAGATGCCGGGCTGACGTACGCTGCCGATCAGCGCAACCTGAGGCCCGGCAGGCGGAATGTACAGCACGTCGCCTGGCTGCAGTTGCACATCGCCGGCTTTGTCCCCCTTGACCAGCAGAGCATAGAGATCGAAATCCGTCACCACCCTGCCTGCGCGCTTCAACTCAACGTGGCGCATCGACCCGGCCGATGAGGGCCCTCCACTGCCAAAGACCGCATCCACCAGCGTACTGAGTGCGCTGACGGTGTACTCGCCCGGCTGGCGCGCCATGCCCGCGGCGTAGATCTGAATAGTATGAATGTCTCCCAGATCGACGCTCAACTCGAAGTTGCGATAGACCCGCTCCATCTGTGCGCGCAAGTGGCCGGCGATCCCCGAGAACGGCAATCCTGCCACATGCACAGCGCCGACTTTGGGGATATAGATCTCTCCCTCGCGGCTCACGCGCAGGTTAGCGCTGAAATTGACCTGCCCCCATATTCGAATCCGCAGTTCATCGTCTGTGCCGATGATCGTCTCTCCCGGCACCGGCCCATGATCGATGGGTCCAAACGAAGTCGGCTGCGCATTGAAGAGTCTGGCTCCATAGATCGGCAACATCTGGCCAACCGTGGCGAACACAAAATTCTGAAACGCATTTGGAGGCTGGGGGGGGACGGCCCGCCCATCCGTTCTTGCGCGGCCTTTGCGCAATCCGCCTTCTGTATAGATTGCCCCGCTGGTGAGACTCCCATTGGCCGAAGCCTCGTTAGAGCGATCCGCGTTTGGCGTTCCATTCTGCGGACGTTCCTCAATATTCAGCGACGCGGGAGACGCCGCCGCCGGGGACGGCGATGCCTGTTGATCCTGACAGCCAAGCGAATCGGGGTCGTCTCCTCCCGCGCATTGTGCGTGCAGCGCGGCCGTGGAGAATACAAGGACCGAAGCAAGACCGAGCCAAACGAGTCCAGCGACAGGAGAGACAGGGCAAACAGATGAAGGGTTTCTCATGACACCCCATTGTTTCTTCATCCAGTGCGCGGGACGACGTCAAAACACAGCGCAACAAGCACGATGTTCCAGAAGTGGACAGCTTCGTCAGTCTCTTCCCATTCTTGGAGCCAACCAACTTATCCCGATGATTCCCTCTCGGCATTCCTTTCCAGCGCCCTTAATCTAGGCACAGTTTTGCTGGCCGTTCTACTCGATAGGTAGTCTTCACCGTTCGAATCGCCGGTAACGCGCAACGCTTGGAACCGGATGCTCGCGGCAAAGAACGTCCCGGTTTCGTCCATGAGGAATGACCGCGTGCCAACGCAAGAACACGAACCGCTCGCCGTCGCCCGCAGCACTCACAGCGGCTCTCTGCTGACTTGGCTGCGCGTGACGGCCAAGTGGAAGAAGCTGATCGTGAGAACGACAGTCGCTTTAATCGTGGCAGGTTGTGCGGTTGCGTTCCTGCTGCCCAATCGGTATACGGCCACCGTGGTCCTTCTGCCGCCGCAGTCGGGCGGAGCTTCATCGTCGGCGGCGATGATGGCGCAGTTGAGCGGCATGGGGCAACTGGCTGGGACAGGCGGAGGCGGGCTGGGCATCAAGAATCCCAACGATCTACAAGTCGCATTGTTGAAAAGCCGTACGGTTGGGGATGCGATGGTGGCGCGGTTTCATCTGCAACAGCTTTATCGCCGCAAATACCTCTCCTCGGCCCGCAAACGTTGGGAGAAGCATACGGAAGTCGACAACGGCCTGAAGGATGGACTGATTCACCTTTCGGTGACCGATACAGACCCACGCCGCGCCGCGGAATTGGCCAACGGCTGGCTGGAAGAATACCGGCGCTTCACGGCCACGCTCGCCATTACCGAAGCATCGCAGCGGAGGCTCTTCTATGAGCGGCAACTGACCATCGCGCGAGAGGATCTGACCCGTGCCGAAGAGGACATGAAGCAGACCGAACAACGCACCGGAGTGATTGACGTCGACGGTCAGGACCGCACCATGATCGCATCGGCAGCGGTCTTGCGCGGCCAGCTTGCGTCCAAGCAGATTGAGATCAGAGCCATGCGCGAGTTTGCCGCTGAGCAGAATCCGGACTTGCAGCGGGCGCTGCAGGAGTTGGCAAGCATTGAGGGACAGTTGGCTGCGATGGATGCGGCCAACGATCGCAAAACGGGCGACCTGATTGCGCCCAAGGGCACGGTAACTCAGGCCAGCCTCGATTATGTCCGCGCCCTTCGTGAAGTGAAGTATCGCGAGACGGTTCAAGATCTCTTGACGCGTCAATACGAGGGAGCCCGCGTTGACGAAGCTCGCCAGGGTGCGTTGGTGCAGGTCGTCGATCCGGCTGTTGTTCCCGACAAGCCCACTTCCTCCTACAAAGTCTGGATTGCTTTGGCAGCTCTGTTTTGTTCCTTACCGCTGGCCTTGCTTGCGGCGGCGGTCTGCGATGTGGTCTCGATTCTGCTCCGTTCGCGCCGCAATTCAAATTCGTGGGCGGCGGCTCTTGAAGAGCTCATCGTCGGAGCCAAGCGATGAGCACTCGGAACGCAATGGGCCTTGATGGCGCCGTCGCCTACACCTTTCTGGCGCGCCTCGTGAATATTGCCGGCAGCATTGGAACGGTCCTGCTCATTGTGCGCTTTCTCAGTCCCGTCGAACAGGGCTACTACTACACCTTGCTCAGCCTGGTCTCATTGCAGTTGGTCTTCGAGATGGGCTTCTCCTTTGTGATTCAGCAGTTGGCCGCGCACGAATGCATTCACCTGATGTTGCACAAGGATGGCACAGTGAGCGGCGATCCCGTAGCCCACGCGCGTCTAGCCTCGGCGCTGCAACTCAGTCTGCGTTGGTACACCGTGGCCGCACTGGCCATGGGATTGATCCTGATTCCGCTGGGGATGGTCTTCTTCGCTCGCCATGCAACGCCTCGGACAGCGCAGGTTGCCTGGAAAGGGCCATGGATCACCGCTGTGGCCGCGTCAATGCTGGGCCTGTGGTGCACGCCCTTCTACTCGTTCATCGAGGGATGCGGCCAGGTGCGCGCCGTAGCTTCGATGCGATTCCGCCAAGCAATCGCCACATCGGTATTTGCGTGGGTGCCCCTGTTGCTGCATCACGGTCTCTACTCGCCCACTCTGGCAATCGCAGGTTATGTCGCCGCCGGAGCCTTTTTCCTGGCTAAGCGCCGCCGTTTGCTGGATGGACTGTTGCGCTACCCGGTCCGAGGAGCAGCCATTGAATGGGGCCGAGAGGTCTGGCCCTTTCAGTGGCGCGTCGCGGTCAGCTGGATGTGCTCCTACTTCACCGTGCAGATCTTCATCCCCATCCTCTTCGCTTGTCGAGGAGCTGTCGAGGCCGGGCAGATCGGCATGTCGATCAGTATCACCGCATATATGACGGTCCTCGCACTAGCCTGGACCTCGCCCAAAGCCACGCCCTTCGGGCGCCTGATCGCACGACGCCAGTTTGAAAAACTCGACCGGCTCTTCTTGCGCACCCTGGGCCAATCGATGGCCGTATTCGGCGTTATCGCGCTCTCTGCAGCCGGTTTCGCGGTGATCCTCACCTCGGTGGCTCCCAAATTGGCGGCGCGCATGGTTTCGCCAAAACTGTTTGCTGTTCTGATGCTGGCGGCGGGGGCAAACTTCATCGTGCAGAGTCTGGCCTTGTTGTTGCGCTCCTTCAAGAGCGAACCATTTCTAGCGCAGTCGCTCGTTGTCGCCTCGCTCACACTGTTGCTTGCGGCGTTCACGGCAGCACGATGGGGCAACACCGGTGCGGCACTCAGTTACTTTGTCGCGACCGCAGTTGTCGGACTGCCATTCGCATTGGCGATCTTCGCGCGCGCGCGCCGTGACTATCTGAGCATGATTCCCCTTCTGATTTGTGTGGGCGAACCTGATTGAACCGAGGAGTGCGAGTAACACAACGAAACCAGGCTTTGGAGAAGAAAATGCTTTTGTCAGGATGCCGTAAGGCTATCGATACCTACGCGCCGCCACTCGGGCGGCAGTACCGCTTGTTGCGGGATGCGACAAATCGCCGCCGGTCCATCCGGACAACGTACGGTTTTACGTTGGCTGGAGACCCATCCATGGCCGGAGATTGCTGGGAGGTTGACGAGGTTGAGGCGTTTCTTTCGTTGATGAACACCCACGATCTTGTTTTCGACATTGGAGCTAACGTAGGGCTTTACACCTGTCTGGCGGCCAGCCGCGGCAAGCGCACAATTGCCTTCGAACCGTCTACCAGAAACTTGAGCTTCCTCTATAGGAACCTCTGGGAGAACCAGTTCCTTGAGGTCGAAGTCTTCCCACTCGGTCTGGCCAAACAATGCGGCCTGGGACGAATCTACGGATTTGGCGGCATATCGTCGTTCGTGCCCGATTGGGCGCAAGCACGAAAGAGGCAGTCCACCCTGGTGCCGCTTACCACCCTCGACACAATCGCATCCGGTCGATTTAAGAACCAAAAGCTGCTCGTCAAGATGGACGTTGAAGGATTTGAAATGGATGTCCTCGCTGGAGCCGCGGAAACGTTGGATCGAGACCCTAAGCCGACCTGGCTGGTTGAGATCCTGCTCGGCGGGGAGGTCGTTCCGGGCGGAATCAACAGAACCTTTGCTGAAACCTTCGAAGTGTTTTGGAAGCGCGGATATCGCTGCAAAAAGCTCGATTCGACCGGAACTCCGGTAGAGCAGGCGGATGTGAGCGGCTGGGTCGCCAGCGGGTTTGTGGATGCGGAAACGCACGATTTTCTCTTTTCGATGGACTGATCCGCGCAGTTGCGCGACGGGCCTGATTGCCAGTGCCGCAAGGTCACACCAGGAGGGCGAACAATGAGAAACGGCTATCCTTCCCAGGTCTTGATCACGGGCGGACGTGAGGTCGGAGGGCTAACGAGCTTTGCAGAAGGACTGCGCGCGGGGTTTACAGAGTTAGGAATAGCCGTCGAGATCATCTCTCCATTGCGCATCTTCCTGCGCTGGCGCGACCTGCGCAACCCGCGGATACTGAAGATCCTCAGCACCTCGGCGGTCTTTGCCGTGCCGCTTGCGCGAAGGGCGATCTGCGTGGCTCACGGGTGTCCATGTGCCGCCCTTCAAGGCTGGCTGACGACGATTTCGGTTCTGGTTTCTCTGAAGTTGGCCGCAGCCAGCAGTGGAGCGCAACTAGTGGCCGTCTCGGACTACACCGCGCTTCAGCTGCGGGCAATCTTCGCCATGCGCGTCGACGCGGCGATCCGCAACCCCATTCTTCCGCTGTTCTTGGAGGCCAGCCAGGAGCCTGATTCAAGGCGCGTGGCGATTGCATATGTGGGCCGGCTGCACCGAGCCAAAAACGTGGACCGGTTGCTGCCGGCCATTCGCGATGTGCTGGATGAAAACCCGGGATTGCGCGCGTGGATCGTTGGCGACGGACCTATGCGCGGGACCCTAGAGAGGATAGCCGCCGGTGACCAACGCATCGAGTTCCTGGGGGCGTTACCGCCCGACAAGGTTCGTGACCGGCTTCGGCGTTCACGAGTGTTTGTCTCCGGCAACCCCACCGAACCCTTCGGCATAGCCTACCTTGAGGCGCTTAGCCAGGGATGCGCAGTGGCCATGCCGGCCTCGGGCGGCGGTCTCGAGATCGCGCCGGAGTTGATCGGTCGAAGAATCTTTCTTTTCTCCAGTTCGATAAATCGCCACGCAGTCGTTGCCTCGTTGCGCAACGCATTGCATGCAAGACCCATGGCCACGACGCCTGACGCTTACTCGGCGTGCGCCGTCGCCGAGGCATATCTCGCTCGCGATCTGCGCTTTACCGCGCTCGGGGCCTTCCCTCCGGAGCCAATCCAATGAACGCAGTTCAGATGCAGGAACCGTCAGCAAGCTCATCCAATCTCGTGAACCTAATACGGTCACTGAGTCTGTTTCCCGTTCGCATCGAGATCGGGAGATTTCTGATCGCGCTCTGCTTTCTCCTCCCTTTCTTCAACTATCATTTGATCGATCCCGACTACGCGATGGAGGCCAACTTTCTGCCGGTTCTTCTGGCCGCTGTCATCTTGCCAGAGATCATGCTTCGTGAAGTGTGGTCCCTTTTACTGCTGTTGCCGGTCTTTGCCGTGGCCCTTTTTGGCGCAACGCCGACCGCATTTATGCGCGTAGGCATCGGAGTCATTCCGCTTCTCTTTGTGCTCAACTTGACATGCCATTTGCGTGAGCAAAGAAGAGGGCTACTCTATCCCGGACTGGCTTACCGCGCGCTCCAGGTGTTTGTTCTTGTCTGCTTCGCACAGACTGCCCACATCATTCCCAACGGAATTACGCAGACATTGGTTGCCATTGTGCCGCGCTATTCAGCGGACGCATTTGTCAATACTGACGTCCGAGGCGTTCAAGGCTGGGCCTCGGAACCTTCGAGCGCCGGGGTCACATGCATGGCTTTCGCACTCGTGTCGATCGTCGAGCAGCCCGAGCGCCGCTGGCGGGTCTTGGCGCTCTTTTCAGCGCTTTTGGTATTGAACAGGTCAGTCTACGCCACACTGCTCGCAATCATGCTGGCTATCGGCTGCTTGCTCACACTGAAGCGCAAGCGATATGCGCTACTATCCACTGTTCCATTAAGCATGGCCGCACTCACCTATATCAGAAGATCGGGGCGCCTGAGCGAGATGAACGATAACGTCCAGACTTATGGTGTGAACACCGAATTCAACAAAGAGTTTGTTCGATTCTCTCAGATCCTCAGTCCGTTTCAGCAGTTTCCCCACGTTTACAAACCTCCGGTTCTGTTCGGCACCCTCGTTGAGTGGCCACTAGGCTTGCTGCCACTCATGGTCGGTTTTGGCAGTGTGCTGGGGATAATCTGGCTGCTCTACATCCAACGCCAGAACTTCCCTCTGCGCAAGCTTTCCTTGCGACCGCTGGCGTTCGTGTCTGCATTCGTTCTCCTCATCATGGCATCGCCCGATCAGGTTCCACCCATCGTGGCCTTATCCGTCTTCCTTGTTCCCCGGACCAGGCAGCCTGTGCGCTTCGAAGGCTCAACAAACAGCTCAACCAAAAGCGCGATTTCCGGTGCAGGCGGCGCTGAATGAATCTCTCCGTATTAATGTCTGTATACAAAAAAGAATCTCCAGCCTTCCACCGCCAGTGCCTGAACAGTCTCGCCGCACAGACTCGAATGCCGGATGAAGTTGTCATCGTCGAGGACGGGCCACTAGGCGAGGAACTCCAGGAAACCCTTGAAGCCTACAAGAAGCATCTGCCCATTGTGCTGGTGCGCCTTCCCGCCAACGTCGGTCTGGGAGCGGCTCTTCGCGCGGGCATGAACGAGTGCCGCGGCGAGTATGTGGCGCGCATGGATTCTGATGATATCTGTGTGAGCGACAGGTTCCGGGTGCAGATGAATTTTCTGCAACAGAATCCCTCCGTCGACGTCTTGGGCGGCACGATGGCGGAGTTCACAGAGGACTGTTCCGATGCAACGAGAATCCGGCGTTTGCCGGTCGGCGGGCCCGCTTTGCGCCGATTCGCAAAGTCTCGCAACCCGATGAACCATATGACCGTTGTCTTCCGCAAAGCCTCGGTGGTGGCTGCGGGCAACTATGAATCCTGCCAGGGCTTTGAGGACTATCACCTCTGGGCCAGAATGTTGATGCTTGGCTACCGCCTGCACAACATGAACGACATCCTTGTCTATGCTCGTTGCGGCAATGGAATGCACGCCCGCAGGGGCGGCATCGCCTACCTCAAGCACGAAGTCGGACTTATGCTGTATTTCCGCGAGCTGGGCTTCTTGGGGAACATCGAGTGCGCCGTGAAGATTCTTCTCCGCGCGCCTTGCCGGCTCTTTCCCGAGTTTCTCCGCTCGCTATGCTATCGCTTCTTTCTTCGCGATCAGCTTGCGGATTCTATAGCTGTATCGCCTTCCGGCTGGAACGACCGCGCCCCTGCAAAGCACTCCGGGCAAGGCGTCTAAAGGAGAATCATGAAACAGCGCTCCGCAAATCTCGCAACAGCACATCAGACTATGGCAAATCCGCGGGGAATTGCAATCTTGACCGGCTTGTCGATGACCATCACATTCCTGATTCTTTTCCCTTTTCTCCATGCGCCATATTTTGGCGATGACCTCCAGGTGTTCTTCGCTCTCGACCCGCCTTCCCACCTCTGGGGATACTTTCTTCACATTGAGACAGGAACTATGGATCACGCCTATCGTCCGATTGAAGCGGTGTTGTTAACTCTCATTCAACAGCACTTCTGGCTCAATACCGTCCCAATTCACGTAATCTCCATCGTTGTGCATGCGTGTTTTTGCGGTATGACGGCATTCCTTGGTCTCCGTCTTGGGTTGAGGAACGGAGAGGTGGCGTTGGCAACCCTTCTAACGTCAATTTCACCGGAAATGGCGACCACCCTTTTAGGAAACGACTGCATGTCCCAAGCGCTAAGCGGAATGTTCAGCCTGCTCAGTATCATCTTCGCGTATGAGGCTTACCGAAGAAAGGACGAGCAAACTGTTTCCGCGGCTACGGGATTTTGGCTCCTCGGCGCTCTGGCTTATGCAATGAGTGTCTTCTCCAAGGAAACAGGTCTCGGCAATATTATCGGAATCACCTTAATTGCGGGACTGATGTCGTGGCAAAAAGCTGGTTTGCGAAAGGTCATCTATTCCATGGCGAAACTTTTGTCTCCATATGTTCTGGTGGCCTTGCTTTACTTTGCTGCACGGCATCGTGCAGGCGTCCCCTTGCGGGCACACGAACCGGTCTACCAGATACACTTCGGCTCGAACATGATCGCAAATGTGGTTGTCTTCGTGATTGGATCATTCAGCCCAGTGTCCTCTCTTCGAGCATCCCTGGCGTTTCAGACTCATGATCGTTTCACACTTCTACTCTTTGCCGGGTTGTTGTTCCTCGTGATGCTGACGCTCGGCGTAGGCGTTTACCTGTCCAAACGAAGGATGCTCTATCTGTTTCTCATACTACTGGCCTTAGCCGCTCTGTTCCCCGCTATCGCGCTCGCGCACGTAAGCGAATTGTATCTCTATAGCGCGGTGCCATACTTTGCGCTGCTCGCAGCGGCAGCTTTCGCCGACATCTGGAAGTACGCACGAGCCATGCGAATTCTCGTGGCAGCGAGCATGGCTATCATGGTCATCGGCCTAATAGATGGAAACTACCAGAAGGCTTGGCACATGGATGCCTGCGGCAAGGACTCGACCATGATGATGATGGCGATAGGTCGCTATGCACAGGCGCTGCCTGCAAATGGAAACGTAGTTCTGCTGGATCATAAACATAACAGGCCGTCCTATTCGATCTATCTTTCCGACCAAGACTTGGCGAGTCTCGAAGTTGGAAAACTGAACGTCGCTCAGTTCTATGCCAGGCTAATGGGGCGTCCCGATGTGAAGGTGTCTATATGCAAGGACTGGCTCGGTTGCGTTCCGGTCCAGTTGCCGAATGAAGTGGTGTTACAGATGCGGAACGGGCAACTGATCCAAGTCCACCCGCGGTTGTGAAGAGACCTTGGGCAAACGGTCTGAGTCAGCAATTGGAATTGCACTCGATCGGCCAAGAGTGAGGCGGTTCACGATTCAGTTAAGACGGGAGCCAGAAGATATGGAATACTGCCAGTTCAGTATGGAAGATTGATTTGAAGCGTCCGGGCTACCTCCGCTTTGCGCTGAGAGGTGAACGCTGTGCATTTGAACACGGCGGCTGGTTCGCTTGATACATCCACCCTCGGCCGCGCTGTTCCGCCGAAGTCAGTGAAGCCGCGGAGAAAGAAAAGCATCCAGGTCCTCTTGATTGTTGATTTGGCCGCGCAGCATTCCTGCTATGATGTCGTGCTCAAGCATCTCGGACAATCCTGCATGAATTTCCTCGCCGGTTTTCCGATCGGGGAAATGAACCAGCAGGACGGGTCTGTCGTCGAACTTGCCAGCGGAGGCGCGTTCTTCTTCGGCGCTCCAGTCTGCAGCCGGCCTCCACATCGGGATGCGCCATGAATGGTCTGAAGAAACGATAACAGTGGTTTGACTGGCGGACGGGGATGCGTCAATCTCTCGCATGAGTACACCAAGCGTGTCATCGGCCAGTACCAGATTGTCGAGATAATTGCCTCCCGGCCGCAGCGAGTGGCTACGCCGATCGTAAATGCCCGGTGGGTGAGGAGCCGGAATATGGAGAAAGGCGAACCGGAGCCGGCTGTCGTCGATGATTGCTTGTGTGTGCGCCATGATGTTCAGGTAGGCGCGCATGTGTTCAGCCGCCGTGTTTTTTGTCCGGCCTGTTAGTGCAGCTTGAATCTCGTTCGGAACTGCGACAGCATTGGCTAGCGGCGAGAGATCTTCCGATGCGCCGTACTCTTCTATCGGCACAAGCACGATGCCGGGGTCCCGGTAGCAGAAATCGAGTGTCGGCGCAAGGATCCCGCAGTAGGGGTTGTACCAGCCATCGACGGCGGACTTCCACCCGCTCCGCCGAGCCAAGCCAAATAGCGTGGCATTTGGGTCGTATGCGAGCCAGTTGCGTTGCGCTTCATCCCAGTAGGAAAGCTGGCCCTCATTGGTGCTGCGAAACTTGTCGATACGGACGCCTAAAAACAGAGAGGGGATGATGCGATCCGTCGTATATCCTATCGGCTTTAGCTTGCTGAACGAGACACTTCCGGCACGCAGCCGGTCGAAATTGGGAAGTTCGATGCCGAGTGCGGGGTGGTCGAATGTCTGGTCGTAAGACAGTTCGTCAAAAAGAATCCATACGATGCGTTGTTTGGAACTGTCGTGCGAGCCTGCAGCTTCAAAGGCGAAAGCGGCATGCTGGGCTGGCGGCCGAAGCAATGCGAGATGAATGAGTTGCGGAACAATCCAAAGGGCCGAAAAGGCCAATCCGGCAAGCATAAGCCGAATCGCGCCTACGGCCGGCTTGGTGGGCCTGGGAAGGAAATAGGCGATCGCTGCTGACGACGCGAGAATCACCACGACGCTGCGTTCCCAAATGTGTCCCCAATAAGTGATGCGAAACAGCAAGTCGATCAGTACATGGAATGCCAAGCTGACGGCGCTCCACAACATGAGGCCCGCAAACATCGCTTCAACGATTCTTTGCACAGGTGGGCGAAGATATTGAATAGCGACCAGTAGACCTATCACGAGAATGGCGGCGCAAAGCAGATCGACAAGAAGGCCTCCAATCAAGTTTGTGATCGGCAGGCCATGATGGTAGATTGGATGGTTTTGAGGGTGAAAGAATGGCACGTAATAAGGAAACAGCAAAAGCGACGCGCCAATGCCCTCCAGGACCGTCCGCATCTTCATTGGATTCTCTCCAGGAGCCAGAGCGAGCGTCCGTTGGAGAGTTGCTCGCGGCAACAGATGCCGAAGCTCTTGGAGACTGTTTGGATGAAATAATCTTCGCTCAGGTGCGCATACAACTCGTGCCGTCCTCTGCATAACTGATCGAATTGCGAATCGCCTTGCGGAATCCATTCACAGATCACCCAGCGAGTGGATATCTCTTTCAACTGCTCCACGATCGCCGCGAGCGGAATCTGGTCGGCAATCAGCAAATGGTGCAGAATTCCAAGCATCATGACGCAATCGAATTGACCTCTTGACCTGTCGAGCAGACTGGCGCTCTCCCGATTTCGCCAGCCCACGGCAGGTGTAGGCCGGGCAAAGTCCGCAACCACCGCGATTATGGAAAGGCCCTCGCGACGCGCGTTCTGCCAGTTCAGCTCAGTTGCCTGAACATCGGAATCCCAGGCCACTACATTGGCGCCGTTCTCGGCTGCAATGCGCGAATAAATGCCGGTATTCGCGCCTACATCCAGCACATGAACGGGTCTGATAGCGCTGAGGGTTCGCCGGACGAACTTCTGCTTGGCCTCATGGTCCGCCGAATCATAATGACAGGCGGTCTCCATGTAGCGGCTCCATCGCGAGGGGCGCACAGAAGGAGCCAGAGCACGCAGCGATCTGCGCGTCGATCGAAGCAAGTGGCGCACGGCGAACGCTGCTGCTTCCCCGCAAACCAGTGGGCGGCGGTATTCGGAGCCTGAGCGGTTATCGAGCAGCAGCGGCAGCGTCACTAGCGATAGAAGGGGGCGTCGCCAACGCCGGATAAAAGGCAAAAAGGGGGCAAGGTCCGCCGGCTCGTATCCATCACGCCGTTGTTGCGTCGCTGAAAGCGGCCAACCCAGATGAGCATATGCGCAAAGAGGCAGCAGGAACGTTCGCACGAATTGAGCATAGGCGATCCAAAGAGGGCAGGTGGGATCGCGGCGTTCGAACGACAGCACGTCCACAAACATCGCCCGCTGCCCGCAGAACAGAATATTGAGCGGCGTTGCGTCCTTCAAGATGAATCCTTCTCCCAGCGCTTCTTCGCACAGATCAAGCGTCAGTTCGGCGGCTTCCACCCACTGGCTTGGGGTCCACTCCCACGGATAAGTGGGAAAGAAGATGCGCTCATGCTCAAGCAAAGCAGGCTGTGCGGCCTCTGAATCCAGAATGGTCGTTGGCGCCATGCGGCCCTCCCGAACCCAGCGCCGAGCAAGGGGAGAACTAAGCCAATCGAGAACCGATGCCGAATACCGAGGGTGGATCTCACGAAGGATGCGATCTCCGTCACGGTAAAGACTGCCTTCAGGATCACGGAAGGTTCTCTCTGTGACCGAAAGACCAGAACTCATGACTTAGCGACCTTCTCAGTTCTGGCGACGGAGCGCAGAGTCAAGCTGCGAATAAGCGACCGTAGGCGTCCGCGAAGCATGAAGATCATGCCCGCAAAGGTCGTGCTGATGATTTGGAATGCAAACAGTCCGGAACCTGGATCGACATATGCGTATGCAGGCTGGGCAAACGCGCAGAGTATTGCCAGAAGCGAAAGTGCTGTCAACGAAAGATCAAAACCTGCAATCATCCAGCGCATGGGCCCATCTCCTGTGCTTAATGTAAGCGACTCGTCTTATCGTAGTTCGCCCCAGGAACCGTTGAACGAAATCGCCTTCAAATCCAGGAGGCCGCATTTCTAAAATGGGAAACTTTTGAATGGGCACATCTTGGGAATTGCAGCCCTTGCCGGATCTCCCCGCACGTCCCCCACAGCCGGCCCTTCCCCAAGGGGAAGCGGATATTGGCCGGCATGATGATTCGATTCTCTTAAATGGAGGTTTCGCGTGGAAACCTTCAACTCGCGGCCCCGGTTGTTGTTCACTGCTCTGGCCGCCGCAACAGCCCATCTGGCAGCCAGTCCGGCAGGAGCAGTGAAGCCCACCTGAAAGCCTTGTTTCGCTGCAAGCGAAATCTCGGGCATAATTGAAGTAACGCTATCCCTGCATGTTTTCTTGGCGCCGGTCGGCGCATGTTACTGTTGCCTTAACCGGTTGTGCGGTCTCACGGGCTTCGTCTGAGACCGCCTCGTCATCCGTACTGCATCTGGTCCGTTCATTACCGATTACCCGGGAGCAATCATGGCAAGCAAGCACGTCTCAAGTTCCGCTCTCAGCACCAATAAGCACCTTCTCCGCTGGGTCGAGAAGATGGCCGATCTGACCCGCCCCGCGTCCGTTCATTGGGTGGACGGTTCACAGCGGGAATACGACTCGCTCTGCAGTCTGCTCGAAGATCGCGGCACCTTCACCCGCCTCAACCGGGATCTGTGGCCAGGATGCTTCTACGCCCGCTCCGATGCCCGCGACGTAGCCCGCGTCGAGGAGAGCACCTACATCTGTTCCCTCTCCAAAGACGGCGCGGGGCCTACCAACAATTGGGAAGACCCCTTCAAGATGCGCCGCAAGCTGAAAGACCTGTTCCGCAACTGCATGCGCGGTCGCACCATGTATGTGCTGCCCTTTTGCATGGGCCCGCTCGACGCACCCGGCTCGCAGATTGGCGTTCAGCTCACGGATTCGGCCTATGTCGTCATCAGCATGCGCATCATGGCCCGCATCGGCCTCCCCGTCTTCGCTGAGATCGACAAAGACGTCAAACGCGTTGTTCCCTGCATGCACTCCGTCGGTCACCCGCTCGCTCCCGGCCAGGCCGACGTCCCCTGGCCCTGCAACGATACGAAATACATCGTGCACTTCCCTGAAACCCGCGAGATCTGGTCCTATGGCTCCGGCTACGGCGGAAACGCCCTGCTCGGAAAGAAGTGCTTTGCCCTGCGCATCGCCTCCAACATCGCCCGCGACGAAGGCTGGATGGCCGAGCACATGCTCATCGTCGGCCTGGAAAGCCCGGTCGGCGAGAAGACTTACGTCGCCGCCGCTTTTCCTTCCGCCTGCGGAAAAACCAACTTCGCCATGATGATTCCGCCCGATGGATTCGAGGGATGGAAGGTCTGGACAGTCGGCGACGACATTGCCTGGATACGCCCGGACGAGACCGGCCAGCTCCGCGCTATCAATCCCGAGTCAGGATTCTTCGGCGTTGCTCCCGGCACCAGCGTCAAAACCAATCCCAATGCCATGGCCGCGCTTTCCCGCAACACCATCTTCACCAACGTCGCGCTCACTCCCGAAGGCGGCGTCTGGTGGGAAGGCATGACCGACAATCCGCCCAGCGAGTGCCTCGACTGGCAGGGCAATCTCTGGACCCCCGAGATCGCCCGTCGAACTGGAACCAAAGCTGCCCATCCCAACGCCCGCTTCACCGCGCCCGCCTCGCAGTGTCCATGCATCGATCCGGCTTGGGAAGACCCCAAAGGCGTGCCCCTAAGCGCCATCATCTTCGGCGGACGCCGGTCCCATACCCTGCCGCTTGTCTATCAGGCCTTCAACTGGAGCGCGGGCGTCTACATGGGCGCCACCATGGCCTCGGAGATGACCGCCGCGGCCTCAGGCACCGTGGGCAAGCTGCGCCGCGATCCCATGGCCATGCTCCCTTTCTGCGGTTATCATATGGGCGATTATTTCCGCCACTGGATCAAGATGCAGCGCCGGCTCTCGGTCACTCCGCGCGTCTTCCATGTGAACTGGTTCCGCAAGGATCGCGACGGCAACTATCTCTGGCCCGGATTCGGCGAAAACATGCGCATCCTCAAATGGATCGTCGATCGCGCCCACGGCCGTGCCCTCGGCAACGAAACCCCCATCGGCTGGACCCCGCACTACGAGGACATTCACTGGAAAGGCCTCGAGTTTTCGCGCGAACTGTTCGAGGAGTTGCAGGCTGTCGATCGCAAACTATGGCGCACCGAGGTGATCGGCCACGAAGAGCTCTTTATCGACCTCCACGATCACCTGCCGCCCGAGATGATTTACGAGCGCGAGCTGCTTATCTGCCGGCTGTAACGTGGGACTTCGGCGTGCGGGCCGCCCTTTTGGATTCCCTGGAGCGTGTTTCAAAAGAAGCGCTTTATGTCAGGGCAAGACCAGAGTACCGGGGTGCCGGGGCGCCCCCTGGGCCGGGCCGAGTCGCGTGCCGAAAAGGGCCGGAAGAAGAGAGGGTTAACCCCTGAGGGACTGCAATCGAGATACGGGCACCATTTTTGAAAAACCGCTCCAAGAAGGTGTGAAGGGGACTCGCACGCGAAAGCTCTCGGTCGTGCAAGCACAATAAAGGCTGACCATCTCTCAGGTCAGCCTTGAAGTTTGCAGAAGAACTTGATTCCACTGGTCGCCGCGCCCCATCATTGCATGACAGGGGCGCGACGACAACCTGATTCATCGCCGCGGCAGGCTAAGCAGCCTGCCGCGGGCGCCTAACGGACTACTTTGTTGCCGCCTCCGCGGTTTTGTGGTGTTTCTTCGGCGCCGCGCCCAGGGGCTTGCGCGCCTCCGGCCTCACCACAGTCTCATCGACCGCAGTGGTTCCGGGCACATCGTTTACGAAGGTCGCGCCGGAGGGCACCAGGTAGTCTTCCACGTTCTTCCCATCCGTGGTCCCGATTGCGACGCTGACGCGAGAGGCGTCAATGCCCTTCTCAGTTACCAGGTAGTCCTTCGTATTGACAGCGCGCTCGCCGGCAAAGTCCGCCGGAGCCTTGGCGTGCCTGTGCTTCTTCGGCAGCTCCTTCTCCTTCGCGGTCGATTCGCCAACCACCACGACCTTTGCTGACGGATCGTTCTTGAGAGCGTCCGTCACCTGGTCGAGGCAGGCCTTGGCTTCGTTGTCCACGCGAGTCGGACGCTTAACGTCCTTTTCGAACGAGATCGAGCAAAGCGCGCTTGCGTGCGGCAGCGGCGGAACCGGAATCGGCACAATCGTCACACTCGTGCCGTTGGTTGCTGTACCGCCCTTGTCGTCCGCAACGTTGCAGGTTATACCTACAGCGCCAGTCGGAGCACCTGCCGAGTTGTAGGTAGCCGTGGTACCGCTTCCGCTGATGGTGCCCGCATTGACCGAGTAGCTGTAAGTGAGCGGACGGTTCTGCGGGCTCACGCCTATAGCGGTGACAGTGCTCGTATCGCCGGGGTGCAGCGACATCGGGCTGGCCGTGCAACTCACGGTCGGCGGCTCGAATGCCTTCACCGTGAACAGGGCCGAGCAGGTAGCATCCTGGCCGGGCTTCAGGCCTTCCTTGCCGGGCTTGCCTTCCTTCACTTCACCCTTCACCGTATAGGTGCCGGGAGCCAGCGAAGCCGTGGCTGCCGAGTCCAAGGTTGCGGACGTTCCGCTGCCCTTCAAGCCCGCAACTCCCGACCAGCTGTAGATTGCATTCAGCTTCGGATCCAGTTCCGCTGCCGTTGCGGTCACCGAGACTGGGTCACCAGGGAAGATCGTAACCGGACTGGCAGTGCAAGCCAGAGCCACTGGCGGTGGAGGCACGATACTGCCGAGGCCAAGCACAAGGCCCGCGCTGATTCGCCCTTGGGGATTGAAGTTGACCGATCCCCCATCCGCAGCGGAGAAGCTTGCGTGAAGATATTGATAATCCGCCTGGAAGACGCGTACCGACAGATGATGGTGGAACGCCGGCGTCGCGACATCCAAGCCGCCGCCGCCCGTGAACGAAAAGCCCCAAACGTCCTTCTGCCAGTAGCTTCCCACTTGCTCGGTGCCGATCAGAGCATGCACGAACGGTGTGACCCTGGCCATGGGGACCCTGTAAACCACGCCCCCCGACGCTCCGTCGAAGTCATCGCCCGGCTGGGAGGTGGTCTTGACCGATTGCTCCGGTAGCAGCAGGTGGACATCTCCCTCGAATTGCAGGCCCACATTCCTGTTGAAATAGCGGGTGATGCTCGCGATCGTGCCGTAGTCGATGGCGTTGTAGCCGTATGCCCGGGCAGCTGAGCTGGTGATAGTTGCGTTGGGGATCAGGGCGCTGTATCCCAGGAAGATGTCCCACTTGGACGGATTATCCCCCGCAGCGGCTCCCTTAGCACTCGGAGCCGCCTGGGCTGTCAAGGCAATGGGCGCCAAAGCCGCAACTGCCAATGCCAGAACCAGGCTGAAGGACTTAACAATTCGAACGTACATGTTGGTTCCCTCCGTAATCAGGCTGAATGACACAATGAAAAACTGTTTGTTGGCGCGAATGTCGACCCGAACTGACTCAGCTTCCTGCGACAACCGGACCGCCGATACTTCTTAGGATGCTACCGATCCACGAGCAACATGATCTGTCTCATTCTATACATGCCGGATGAGACAGCATTCGCAACCTAGAGCGTGGCGGCTATCAACTCCTCAGGGCGAATTGTTATCAGGGCGAATTGGAAGCCGCGTGATCAGAGGCAACCTCCACCTGCTTTAGAAGTATTGTCTGCTCGTCGAAGTAAATCAAGACTCTTGAGCAAGA
>Ga0224559_1000171_pt1 | contig 43398 bp, 39 predicted proteins | sample 714S33034metaG_FD_180676 | JGI IMG/M metagenome (GOLD analysis project Ga0224559, IMG submission 180676) | Peat soil microbial communities from Stordalen Mire, Sweden - 717 S3 30-34 | ecosystem: Environmental > Terrestrial > Soil > Wetlands > Peat | place: Sweden: Norrbotten County, Stordalen... | reverse complement strand
ATGAATTGCGCTCTTCCATGGTTGATCTTTCCCTTCTTTTTTCAGATTCCTTTATGGTATTGTTTATAAGAGATTTCAATTCCTACCCCCACAGCTAATGTTTTATTATGTTAATTCTGTTATTGTATTAACTTATATTTAAAAGCAACGGTATTTTTAATGATAATTTACCACTGAACTATGATTTTTAACTCATATCTTTCAAATCTCATAGAATGTTATGTTATCAAGCAAATGTGAACTTAGTTGTTTCATTAGTTTATGATGTAAACTAAATGTGGGAAAGTTTGGTTAATTACACCCATCAAGACTAAGGTCTTGGCATTGCAATGATCTCATTTATTTTAAGGTCAAAGAAGTTACTCATGTGTACCGGTTTTAAAATAATTGCAGAATCAAGGCCTTTTCCTGTCCCGCCAACTGCAATAACCTCTATATCGGTGGGTATTAATCCTGCATCTGATGCCATTATACTTATTTCTACACCTACTTTAACTCCTTGTGAGAAAAGGCGTAGGGTAGCTGCTATGATTTCTACAGGAGTTATACCTCCAAATTTATTGGATATGCCTCTTCCAACACCACTTAAAGAATGCGATCCTGCATATATTTTTACACCCATTTTATCCAATTCTGTTTTGTGTTTGGATTCAACTTCTATTAAATCACCACCCTTAAAACCAGCATGGTGTGTTACATTTACAATATTCACATTTGGATCAATACTCTTAGCAAGCTTAACCCCTGAACTTCCTGATGCTGATGCAACTACTATATTGTTTATACCTAGTTCTTGTTGTCTGATCTTAACAAGTTCAATTAATTTATCGGTATTTTCTTCACCGGGATTTTTGAAGTAATGGATTGTTTTTTCCATGTAACCACTCCTTAAACTATTATTTGATTCTTAATTTCATTGTGTATTCGTATACTAATTAAATGATTTTTTATATTACTTCTATATTTTTTTATATTACTTAAAACTAATTATAAATAAGTATTCACCAATGATATAATTTAATAGTTTACTTAAAGGAAAAACCTAACATATGAATATACAAAACAAAGTAAGGTGATGCAATGAATGCATTTGATTTTCTTACAAGAGATCGTATTAGAGAACCGGAAGACGGTATTACAATGATGTTGGACAAAGGAATGGGCCCTAACATGGTTGAAGACTTTCTTGAGATATCCGGACCCTATGTTGATCTTGCAAAATTTGGATGGGGAACATCTGCCATCCATGAAAGAGAACTAATAAAATATAAAATTGACACATATTTATCCAACGACATAATACCATACCCTGGCGGTACACTCTTTGAACTCGCTTATATTAGGGATAAATTCGATGAATTTTTAACTGAAGCTGATGAACTAGGATTTAAAGCAATAGAAATTTCAGATGGCACAGTCGATATAACACCGGAAGAACGAAGTAGAATAATTGGTGAAGTAAAGGAATTAGGCTTTATGGTTTTAACAGAGGTAGGTAAGAAGGATCCACAAAAGGATCATCATTTTACAGCTCTTGATAGGGTTAACTTAGTAACACTTGACCTAGAAGCAGGTGCAGATAAAGTAATAATAGAAGGAAGAGAAGGCGGAAAGGACTTAGGAATTTATGATAATAAAGGCGATGTTAAGGAAGAAGATGTGCAAGTTTTAGTGGACTACCTCGATGTTAAGAAGTTAATTTGGGAGGCTCCTCAAAAAAATCAGCAAGCTTATCTGATTCTCAAATTTGGACCCAATGTGAACCTAGGAAACATATCTCCTGAGGAAATAACCCCACTTGAAACCATGAGGAGAGGTTTAAGAGGAGACACATTGGGAAAGGTGGATTTATGATCATAGATACTATAACCATTATTGGTGGTTACAATAAAAAGGGTGAGAAGGAACCAGTAGAAAAAATAGATATAAATAGAGGAGAGATATTTGGCGTTGTAGGTGCAACTGGGAGTGGTAAAAGTTCTCTTATAGGAGATATAGAACAATTATCACAGGCAGATACATTTTCAAAGAGAAAAATACTTGTTAATGGGGAAAAACCGAGCTATGAAGATAGAACGAATCCTCGTAAGAAAATGGTTGCCCAATTATCTCAAAACATGAATTTCCTTGCAGACATGAGCGTGGGTGATTTTTTAAGCCTACATGCAAAATGTCGAGGTGCAAGTGACAAATGTGTTAATGCCGTTATAAAGCTTGCAAACACATTAACAGGGGAACCAATAAGAAAAGACCATGAACTCACCATATTAAGTGGAGGTCAGTCAAGAGCCTTGATGGTAGCGGATGTGGCAATTATCAGTGATTCTCCCATTGTACTCATTGATGAAATAGAAAATGCAGGTATCAGAAAACATGATGCACTCAAAGTTCTTTCAGGACATGGTAAGATAGTTATGGTTGTTACTCACGATCCTGTCCTCGCTCTTATGACAGACAGAAGAGTTGTAATGAAAAATGGCGGAATGGATAAGGTGGTTGGAACCAGCGACGCTGAAAAATCTCTTTCCAAAAAATTAAACAAAATTGACGAATTTATGTTGAGTTTAAGAGAAAAAGTGAGGCACGGTGAAGTTATAGAAGATGCTGAAATGGGGGATATAGGATTATGAAGATGGTAATAGTAGCAGGAACTCCCGGTTCAGGAAAAACAGCAGTACTTATACACGCACTTCGAAACCTAAAGCAGAGGAGTTTAAATTCGGCTGTTGTTAAAATTGATTGTCTTTATACCGACGACGGTAAAAAATTTGAAAAGATAGGCATACCAACCAAAGTTGGTCTAGCAATGGACATGTGTCCAGACCATTTTGCCATCTACAACATTGAAGACATGATCGATTGGGCAGATGAAAATGATTCAGAATATCTCATTGTTGAAACAGCAGGATTATGTCATCGTTGTGCCCCTTATACAGTTAATAGTCTAGGAGTTTGTGTTATAGACGCTACAAGTGGCCCAAATACGCCTCTTAAAGTAGGCCCATTCTTGAGTACAGCAGATATTGCAGTCATAACCAAGGGAGATATGATATCTCAAGCTGAAAGGGAAATATTCAGGGAAAGGATACTTGAAGTTAATCCACATTGCAAAGTCATAGAAGCTAACGGACTTTCTGGTCAAGGATGTATTGAACTAGCCGAGGAAATAGTTAAATCGCCCGAAGTATCTCTTGAAGAAGAAAAGTTAAGGCATTCTGCACCCCTTGCGGTTTGTACCCTTTGTGTAGGTGAGACTAAAGTTAATAAGAAATATCACAGGGGAATACTTCGAAGAATAGATGGATTTCAGACTTATGAAGGAGAATAAGATAGTTTAAATAACAGGGGAAAATTATGACAAATAATTCCATTAATTCAGATCAGAGATCAAAGGTTATAAAGTTACTTCCTGGTTTTAACTGTGGAATATGTGGATATGCACGCTGTGATGATTTTGGCTATTCACTTCTAAAAAATGGAACAGATCTTGGAAAGTGTAGATTTTTGTACCAAGAAGTATTCAACGAAAACAAGAACGAACTTGAGGAAATACTCCGTGAAGAAAATATAATACCTCCTGAGAAAAATCCTATCGGATTATTAGATGGATATGAGGCAGATTTTGTTTTAAATCCACTGTCGGGGGAACATTCTTGTAGGGAAGTTCTTTATCCCTTTACAAAAAAAGAACTCAAGAAGGGGGATGTAATAAAATACAGACCACTTGGATGTCCAATAATACATTTTGCAAAGATATTAAACGAGGATAATGGTTTAATAACTGTCCATATGATAGGGCCATGTCATAGAATCGATGAAGAAGTAGAATTTGATTATATGGACATTGGTGTGTGTATGGTCGGGGGATTTGAAGGTGTTGTAGATGGTAAATTACCCGATGTTGGCGAAACTGTAAGATTCCTTCCAGGGCACTGTATGATGCAGAAAGTACATTCAGGGGTAGTTGTCCAGCTTGTGGGTAAAAGAGCTATTATTGAGGGTATTGATCTTAAGGTATGGGCTCCACCAATAAAGGGATAATAAATCATAATTAATTTTATTTAACCTTTTTTTAAATACCAAAAAAATATGTAAAATAATTTTTACAGGAAAGTTTTATTTCAAATTAATTTTTAAAGGTAAACTTAATGAGAACACGTAAAAATAAATCGGAAACTAACCATTCTAAATTATATCAAGATGGATATACTTTGATCCCGGTTGTAACAGATTATATCAAACCAAACGAATCTTACGATATTATTATTGAGAATGCAGTGGAATTCCTTCAGGAGGGTGATTTTCTTGTGATCTCAGAAACTCCTATTTCTGTGTCTCAAGGCCGTCTTGTTGATGAATCTAAATTTCAAGCTTCCATCTTATCATTTTTATTGGCTGATGTTTGGTCCAAATATATATGGGGATATATTTTGGGGCCAATTTTCAGAATTAAAAGTAGAACCATCCAAAATTTAAGAAAACTTCCACCAGAGGCTCGAATCCATAAAAAAGTAATTTTAGAGTATTATGGTTTGAAACATGCACTTAAACCTGCATCTGAAGCAGGTGTGGATTTAAGTAATGTTCCTGGTTCAATGGTATCGTTATTACCCGAAGATCCTGGGGGTGTTTCTCGCGATATTTCAAGTAAGATACTCCGAGAATTTAAAATAGATGTGACTGTGATGATAATTGACACAGATGCATGCTATGAAATAATGGGTAAAATTTTTACATCACTTCCCATTGCAGTGGAGGATATTAAATCAGATCTTGGATTTTTTGGATATTTACTTGGTAGGTTTGGTAATTTATTAGGACCAACACCATTGGGAATTTCAACACCACAAGAACTAGATATAACTCTTAAAATAGCTAAAATGGCTGAAGATTATCATAAACATAATGAGAAAGATATAGAAACTGTATATGATATGGAAAATATGTTTAAAGGCGATATCAACGGAGTGACTATTGAAATGTTGGATTCAATGACACATACTCCTGCAATTATTATAAGGAAACTCCTATGACTTTGTTATGTCCTCTTTTTAATGACTTAAATAGGGCTTCAACAAATTATAAATACTATTTGATGTATACAGATCATTACTAAAGTTACATACCAAATTGTACACGAAGCTATAGGTTTTTTTAAGTATTCGTTGATTTGGTATTTTGTAATAAACTATATATTTACGGCTTTGGATAATGGGGATTTTGTAATAAATTCTAATTAGATTAATTGGTATTTACTACATGCATTAATGCTCTAAGATTAGGAAATTTCAAACGATTCGATCGGTAAATAACGAATTTTTTATATGAAATCTTCCATTATTCAGAGTTGAACACGCCATACAATAGGAGGGGCAGTAAATGCTTAGTGATCCAACAGTTCAAGAAATTCTTATGGACATCACCAATGACGAAAAAAGTAGTGTTTCTATCATTGAATGTATACTGAAAGGAAAAACAACCGATGAAGAAATTGCAGAAGAAACTGAAATTAGGTTGAATATTGTAAGAAGGGTGTTATACAAATTATACGATGCAGGGATAGCAACTTACAAAAGAAGCAAGGATCCTGAAACACAGTGGTATACTTACAGCTGGAATTTTGAGCAGGAAAAGGTATCAGAAATAATAAGCAAAAAATATGAAAAGTTTTCCAGAGAAATTGAAGAATCTCTAGAATACGAAGAAGAAAACATGTTCTTTTTATGCCGTGCAAATGGACACAGATACAAATTTGAAGAAGCATCCGAAAATAACTTCCAATGTCCAAACTGTGGCGGTTCACTCGAATATCAAGACAACTCAACTATAATAGTAGAGCTCAAACAGATGATGGATCGAATAGCCTAAAAGATTCCATTACATATTTTTTTTTAATTAATAATTTTTATTTCAGATTATAGAATAAAATTTTTATTGAGGAGAACACTTGAAATTAAAGTCAATAACTACTTTGAAGGATTTCAAATGTCCGAACCATATAATCGAACATTCTAAGGCAGTATCAATTAAAGCTCAGGATATGGCTTCTAATTTTATGGATAAAACCGGATCCAGTATAGATATGGAACAAATTGAAACAGGGGCTTTGCTCCACGATATTGGCCGAACAAAAACCCACACAATTAAACATGCTATTGAAGGAGCGAAAATATTAAAAAGCCTTAATTTTCCCGAGAATATTATTAAAATCACTACTAAACATATAGGTGCGGGTATTCCCCCTAATGAAGCAAATATACTAGGACTCCCACCAGGAGATTATATGCCTTACACCTTAGAAGAGAAGATCGTTGCCCATGCAGACAACCTAATAAATGGTACTGTTGAAGTAGACTTGGACTTTGTCATAGAGAAATGGAAAAAAATGTTTGGTAAGGATCATTCCGCAATTATTAGGCTTAAAAAACTTCATAAAGAATTAAATCCATGATTTTGTATTAACATTAAACTCAAATTATTTGAAGTTATATTGTATCAAATTATCCTGTATAATCTTCGTTTTCATTGGATTACCATAATATTCTACTTTTTATCAGCTAAAAGTTATTTTAGAATTATTTGGGAAAAAGAAAATATTAAATTGGATTAACCTATAAATAGAAATAATATTCAATCATTTTTATTAAACAATAAATTTAAAAGAATAGGGAGTCAGCTAATTTGAATGCAGATAAGAAGGTAATAGTATTTATAGGTCCTTCATTGTCATCTGATGAAGCTAATAAAATCCTTAAGGCAGAATATCATCCTCCAGTTGCAAGAGGAGACATTATAAATGTTTTAAAGGATAATCCAAAAATTATTGTTATTATAGATGGTGTATTCCATAAAGAACCAGCAGTATCTCATAAAGAAATACTAAAAGCAATTAATAATGATATTATTGTGGTTGGAGGTGCAAGTATGGGTGCTTTAAGGGCATCTGAGCTGGATGATTTTGGAATGATCGGCATAGGTCAAGTATATGAAGATTATAAGACGGGCATTGTTGAATCTGATGATGATGTGGCTGTTGTAATCAATCCTGAAACATTGGAACAACTATCTGAAGCGTTAATAAGCATGAACTATACCTTCAAAGCAGCTAAAGATAAAGGCATAATCAATGAAGAGGAATATAAGATTCTAGTGAAAACTGCTAAATCCATATACTACCCGAAAAGAACATATGGTCAAGTGTTTAAAGATTCAAACCTTGGAACCGAAAAGATCAAACAGATTAACAAATTTTTTAAAGAAAACAAAGTCGATATCAAAAGAGATGACGCCATAATGGTTCTAAAATATGTTAATAACTTGAATAAACAATAAAATTCAGATATAAATACTCGGCAATTATTTAAATTAATAAAAAAAATAGATGATTATCACCAATGGGAAGATATAATGGAATTAGAAATGAAGATAGAACAACTTAAAGATTTTCTAAAGGATAAAAAAGTATTAATTGCATTTTCTGGAGGAGCAGATAGCTCGCTGGTGGCATATGTTGCATCTAATGTTTCTAAGGAATCCCTAGCAGTCACAATAGATAATGGCGTAATGCCAGCTGATTGTATAGGAAATGCAGTTAAAATTGCGGAAGAAATAGATATTGAACATATAGCTGTAAAAGATGACTATCTAAACGATACAACATTCACATCTAACCCTCCAAACCGATGTTATATCTGTAAAAATAAGATGTATTCGAGGATAGTAGAGATTGCTGATAAAAAGAATCTTGAAATCGTGGATGGAACAAATATAACAGACCTTTTAGAAGATAGACCTGGAATAATGGTTAATTATGATAAAAATATTAAGAGTCCATTGGTAAAAGCAGGTTTTACAAGTGAAGATGTTAAAAATGCTCTTGAAATTTTTAATATAGATTATTCAAGATCAACAACTTGTATGGCTACCAGAATATCAAAAAATACTGAAATAACTCCTAAGAAAATAAATAGGATAACCTATGCTGAATCTCTTTTGAAGGGGCTTTCTGGATCTGAAATTGTTCGAGTTAGAGACCACAATGGAGATGCACTAATAGAATTGGGAAATGTTAGTAAAATTCTCAATACTGGAATTTTAAATCATATAGACACGGAGTTAAAGGCAGTAGGATTTAAAAGGGTTAGTCTTGACATAGGGGGTTATGGTGATTCTAAAAAAGATATTGTAGTTTATAAACCCTGCAAAGATGAAAAAAATAAGATAATGTTTGAAACAGAGCTTCCATATGCTATTAACATAGCAAAAACATGCAAAGAATTGGAAAAATTAGGTGATGTCAAGTGTTCTGTCGAGATGGGAATAGCAATGCTTGAAACCAGTGACCGGAATGTAACCATATTTAAAACAGGTAAAATAGTAGCAAGGCGTGTAGTGGATAAGGAAGATGCAGAAAATCTGTTAGTTAACGTTTTACCAAGCATAAGAAGAAAATTTAATAATGATCCTGTCAATTAGTAATATTAAACACTAATACAACAATACTCAATTAAAATTCTTATTTTAAATAAAATAAATTTAAATAATAATCCTGTTTATTGAAAAAAAGATTGATTTATAATTATATATTCAAATTTCTTTACGAATTTCCTTAGTGAATTTCCTTCTGAAACTAGTCATTTTCTTGAAAAATCCGCGTGAATCTGTTCCATCAAGAGTTATGAACCTTCCACCAATGTCAATGTCCACTCCATCGGCTTTAATGTCCGTAATTTCCACAAGAATTTTCGATGCATCTTCAAGGGCATCGTCAGCAGAATAATTATAATCAATACACATTTTTTCATGGGGATAAACTTCATTCAAAGCTTTTTTGATTTTAAGTTCCATTACATTAAAAAATGTTTCAAGTTCAGGTGATCCTTCCCACCATAAATTTGCCATAATTATTCGAAGATTGATGGTTTCTATTGCAACATCTCCTTTTCTTTTGGCAATAATCCTTATGATTTCAGGTTCTGATTTAATTTTTATTATAGGTGTTTCTGACATTTTAATCGCTTATGGCTTTTATTAAATCAACTGCCCTTACAAGTCCGACCAGATCGCCTTCCACATCAATTACAGGAATCTGTTCAATATTTCTCTGCCTCATCTTATTTGCACATTCCTGTACAGATGTTTTGGTGGTTGTGATGACCAAATCTGAATTTGCTACATCTTTAATTGTTTTATCAGAGAATTTAAGATGATTTTTAATTACATAGAGTACACTTTTACTATCCCAGGACCATTTATCTCCTTCAGTACCTACAGATGTATTGTGCACAGTTCTCTCGGATACTACTTCACTTTCCTCAATGAAATCTGTTTCAGTGAGTATTCCTGATAGTTTACCATCATGGTTCAATCCAAGAAGAACTTTGAGTTTGTAATATCTCATTATCTCGAAGGCTACATTTAGAGGCGTTCCATCCCAACTGGTAGGGATTTGTTGGATCATATAATTTTCAGCAGGATCTTGGATATCCATCTTCCATAAAGCTTTATTTACTAAATCCGATGCAGTGACTAATCCAACAAGTGATCCATCCTTAATTATTGGTACCCTCCTAATGTTGTTATCAATCATTTTAACTGCCACATCTTTCACATCATCATCCGGTGAAGCTGTAACAATATTTCTAGACATTATCAATGCTATTTGTTCTTCATCAGGATTTTCAACTAAATCTGTTCTTGTTAACACTCCAACAAGTTCGTTAGTGCCATTCTTAACAACAGGTAACCCTGAAACCTTTTTTTCTCTCATTATTTTCAGGGCGTTTGTACGGTTACCTGGGACATGGACAAAATATATATCCTCTGCCATTATTTCATTTACTAACATTTTAACACCTACATCCATAATTTATAAAATTGATAGGTAGAATCAATTAAAAAATAATCGTTCATCCTTTAATTTAATCCACATGAACTGCTAAAACAGGAATTTTTGCAGATCTAACTACTTTCTCTGTCACACTTCCAAGTAAAAATCTGTCAAGGCCATGTTTCCCCGATGTTCCCATAACAACCAAATCAATGTTCTCTTTTTCAATAGTTTTTAATATTGCATCTGCAGGAGAACCTTCCTCGGTTTTTAGAGTAACTTTCAAATCCCCTTCCTCTATGTTTTTTTTGTTTGCCATCTCATATATATGATCAAGCGCTATTCGGCCTTCTTCTTTTAACATTTCCTTTATTCTAACAATAAGATCTTCAGCAGGTAATCCAACAAGTGAAGAAGTCTCTATGACATTCAATGCAATAATCTCTGCACCACTTGCATGTGCGATCCATATTGCATGTTCTGCTGCTTTGTTAGCATATTCTGAACCATCTGTTGGTAAAAGTATTTTTTTGTACAATAGGTTCACCTCTCATATTGAATAAATAAAGTACCCACTATAGTACTCATTAAATCGTAATGAATTCTATGGTTATTTGGGTTCTCATATCATATAAATATTCAATTAAAATTTTATTTCTTAATTACAGAATATCTTAAATATTTAATGATATGAATGATTTTTTTAGGATTTAAATTCATATTAATTATTCTAACAATCTTAAATTCTTAATAAACTATTAAAGAAGAAATAATGTATTATTATGAATATTCCCTAATATGTTATGATTTTATATTTATTATGAACTGATAAATGCTTTCATCAGTTTTATTCAAAGTTTTTCCACAAATAATATTCAAATTCTACACTTTAGTCTCTTAGTTACAAATTTTAATCCTTCAATTGAATCTCTGATTTTAAATATCGTTAAAATCTCTAATATAATCATTAGATAGGAATTGTTATCATATTATCGTTATAACCCATCTGTGATTAATACGAATATATGTAGGATATATATATTAAATTTTATGGAAAAAAATAAGGAAAAAGAGAAATTTTATTAATCATTTATATCTACTTTAGTTATATCAAATCAACTGTACATTAAATGTAGATTTAACGACCAATTATTGTTTTCCCGTTCATGTATGGAACTAATACATCAGGGATAAGGATAGTACCATCTTCTTGTTGGTAATTTTCTAATATGCAACAAATTGTTCTTTCTGTAGCAATAGCTGTACTGTTTAGTGTATGGCACATTTTTAAAGAGTTAGAATCTCCTTGAATTCCATATCGGGCATTTAATTTGCGTGCCTGATAATCTTTACAGTTGGTGCATGATACTAATTCTCTATATGTATTGGAACTGGGGAACCAACCTTCAATATCATATTTTTTGGAAGCATTATCGTTGAGTTCAGCTGAAACTATAGAAACAATTCTATATGGAAGTCCAAGTTTTTTATAAATAAGTTCTGCATTCTCCAAAAGAGTCTGATGCATATCTTTTGAATCTTCTTCACTACAAAATATGAACTGTTCAATTTTTTCAAACTGATGAACCCTGAATATGCCTAGGGTATCTCTGCCATGGGAACCTGCTTCTTTACGAAAACATGATGAAATACCACAGTATTTACGTGGTAAGGTTTTTTCATCTATTATTTCACCTCTGTGTAATGCAGCAAGTGTTTGTTCTGAAGTTGCAATCAAGAATAGATCTTCTCCATCAATTTTGTACAATGTTTCTTCGAAATCGGCTAACTCTGCTGTTTCTTTTATTACATCATGTTTAATGAAAAAAGGTGTTTGAAATGGTGTATAACCTTTTTCAGAAAGTATATCAACGGCAAACTTCAACAATGCCATATTAAGATAGACCATATCGGCCTTTAGATAGTAAAACCGTGAACCAGAAATTTCTGCAGCTTTTTTAAACTCTGCTCCATCAATACCTTCAATTAAATCCACATGGTTTGATGGTGTAAAATTGAAGGAAGGAATTAAACCTTCTTCTGATATTAATAAATTGTTTTCTTCTTTTCTTGAAACTGGAACCTCTTCCTCAACAATGTTGCCGATTTTGTAACGGTATTCGTCCCTTTTTTCAATAAATTCAGCAATCTTTGGTTCTAACTGGACAATTTCTCCTGAAACTTCCTTAGCTTTTATTTGAAGAATTTTTAATTCATCTTTGCCCTGTTTTCTAGCTTCATTAAAAGATTTGGACATTTTATTCCTTTCAGCACGAAGTTCATTCAATTTTTTAAGTCCGTTTCTCCAAAGTGTATCATATTCAATAACTTTTTCAACATTTTCTGTATCTCTGAAACGTTTTTTTTCTGATTTGCGGATTAAATCAGGATTTTCCCTGAATAGTTTGATATCTAACATGTTATCATCGTTTTTATTTCATAATTATTTATTATAAAATTTTGATCTGCTGTATGAATTTATCAAAATCTTTAATAATAGTTAACTAGTTATTTTTTTTAGATCAATAAATTTATTGAAAAAATTTGAGATAGTATCTATCTTTCAAATACAATATTCCCCTCTTTTATTAAAGCTTTTATGTTTTCTGGTTCAGTCCTATTTATCAATGAGAGTATAGGATCCCCTGACATTCCGTTTACAAGCATAATATCTGCAATTTTTCCCTCTTTAATTGAACCTAGGTTAAGATCCAGAGCCATTGCAGGATTCAAAGTAGCCATTTTAAATACTTCTAAAGGTGGAAGATATGTCTTATAATACCCTCTTGTCACTTTAAGGGCATATTCCATTTCTTTAAACATATTTGGTGAATTTAACATGATATTATCAGTCCCTAGACAAACATTTATTCCTCTGTTTATCATGTCTATTATTGGCGGGATTCCAACACCAAGTGAACCATTAGACCGGGGACAACTAACAACAGGGATTCCCATTTCACCAATAAGTCTTAAATCGTCTCTTAATGGTGCGGTAACATGTATTAATAGGTTAAAACCTTCACTTAAAGCTCTTTCAACTTCAGTTTTACCTGTAATTTCTAATGATTTATTTTGGAGATCTTCATACTCTGCAACATGTATTGATGATGGTTTAGAATGTTTTCTACATACTTTGGTAATAGTTGAAGCTACATAATCTTTAATTTCACCAAATCCACTTAAAGCTATTCCATCACAAATTTTAAGAAGTTTTTCCGCAGTTTTTTCAAGTTCGGATATGGTGGGATTTTCTTCAAAGAAAGAATCATGCCTGCCAAGGATTATCTTCCTTATGGGAATATTTTTTGACGCGGTTTTGAGGATATTAACGCCTTCATAACCTCCTTCACGGAAATCAACAAATGTTGTGGTTCCAGTTTTTAACATATATTCCATAGAACTTTGCATAGCATTAATCATATATTCTGGAGAAGTTTCAGATAGTATGCGGTGCTTTATACCGTTAGGAGGTTTTACAATTTTATCTATTGGTTCACCATCTCCAACATCCTTTGCAACAGAATCTCCAATATGAACATGAGAATTTATTAATGAAGGACTGGCAACACACCCGTTGCCATCTATAATTTTTCCTTTCTCAACTCTGTCAGATAACTCCACAATCTCTTTCTCATCGATTATTATGTTAGTTCTTCTAACTTCCATGTCATCCCCGCATAGAACCCGGGCATTTTTGATTGTGATCATTTGATTAAACTATTTTTATTGTAGTATTTATTATTGTTAGTATTTTTAACTAGGTTATTTCAATAGATTATAAAATTTTTTTTAAAAAAGAAATTTGTTGAATTTAAAATTTAAACATTTGGAACAGAAATAATTATTGAACTTTTAAAATAGAATAAATTAGGAAGTGATTATCATAGCAGGTCATGATATTCATTTAAAGATTTAACTTCTATATCTCCTTCTTTAACATGTTCTATTGCATTTAATACTGCACGTGCACCTGCAAGTGTTGTAACATAGGGTATTCCAAGTTCAACAGCCATTCTCCTAATATAAAATCCATCATCGGCTGACTGTTTTCCAGAGGGGGTGTTAATAATAAGGTCTATTTCTCCATTTAGAACTGCATCCTTAATATTTGGTGACGGTTGGCTCACTTTACCTATGGTGTTTATATTGACATATTTCCGAACAGCATCTGCAGTCCCTTCTGTTGCTATGAGTTCAAATCCAATGTTCTCGGCAATTTCAACTATGTCCCTAATACTATTTTTATCAGAATCTCTAACACTTATAAAAAGACGTCCCTTTTTAGGTAATTCCATTCCTGCAGATAATAATGCTTTATAATATGAAATACCAAAGTTTTCGTCGATTCCCATACTTTCTCCAGTAGATTTCATTTCAGGACCAAGAATTGAATCTGCTTTTGGAAGTTTTATGAATGGGAATATGGATTCTTTCACTGCAACATGTTTTATCTTAATCTCATCCAGCAATCCCATATCTTTAAGCTTGTATCCTACCATCAATTTGGCTGCTATTTTTGCAAGAGGCACCCCTACGGCTTTGCTAACGAATGGGACTGTTCTACTCGCTCTTGGGTTGGCTTCAATTATGTAGACTTTATCATCTTTCACAGCGTACTGTATATTCATTAGTCCTATTACTTGGAGTTCCAATGCCAATTTGGTTGTATATTCTTTAATAGTTTTAAGAATGTCCTTTGAGAGGCTTTGTGGGGGTATTACACATGCAGAATCTCCAGAATGAACTCCAGCTTCTTCTATATGTTCCATTATACCGCCAATGAATACATCTTCTCCATCAGATAATGCATCTACATCGATTTCGATTGCATCTTCAAGAAATTTATCAACAAGAATAGGGTGTTCTGGAGAAATTCTTACAGCTTCTTTCATATATTCTTTGAGTTTGGTATCGTCGTATACGATTTCCATAGCCCTTCCACCTAATACATAGGATGGTCTTACGAGAACTGGGAATCCTATCCTTTTAGAAACTAGTCTAGCATCTTCAAAGGAGTATGCAATTCCGTACTCTGCTTGGGGTATTTCAAGAAGATCTAAAACTTCTGTGAAACGTTCCCTATCTTCAACACGATCGATACTTTCATGAGCTGTTCCTAATATTTGAATACCCTCTTCAGCAAGGGGAACAGCAAGGTTAATTGAAGTTTGACCTCCAAATTGGACAACTACTCCGTCAGGCTTTTCTTTATCCATTATGCTCATCACATCTTCGAGCGTCAGCGGTTCGAAGTAGAGTTTGTTCGAGATATCATAATCTGTACTCACAGTTTCAGGATTGTTGTTTATGATAATAGTCTCTATTCCCTCATCCTTCAAAGCTAGGGATGCGTGAACACAACAATAATCAAATTCTATCCCTTGTCCAATTCTTATTGGTCCTGCACCAATAATTACAACTTTTTTATTTTTAGACACAGCTACTTCATCTTCACCTTCATAGGTTCCGTAGTAATAAGGGGTTTTTGCTTCAAATTCAGCAGCACAAGTGTCAACCATTTTATAAGTAGGTATGATCCCTGTTTTCCTCCTATGATCCCGTATATATTTCTCTTTATATCCGGTTATCTGGGAGAGTATGGAATCTGAGAATCCCATCCTTTTAGCTTTTAATAGAATATCATGTTTAAGAATTTCTTCGGGTCTTAAACTATTTAAATAATCTTCAAAATCTATTATGCTCTGTATTTTATATAAAAAGAATCTGTCTATCTGTGTTATATCATGAATTTCGTTAATTTCCCTTCCAGATTTGAGTGCTGTGTACAGATGGAAAATTCTTTCATCTGTTGCATTTTTCAGAAGATCGTCGGTGTAAGGAACTTCTACAAATCCGTACTTTCCAATATCAAGGGATCTTATGGCCTTATGAAGTGATTCTTCAATGGTTCTGCCAATAGCCATAACCTCACCAGTGGATTGCATTTGAACTCCTATTTCCCTTTTAACTCCTTTGAATTTGTCGAATGGCCATCTTGGGATTTTTGCGACCACATAATCTATAGAGGGTTCAAATGATGCTGGTGTTTCTTTGGTAATATCATTTTGAATCTCGTCGAGGGTCATTCCAACAGATATTTTGGCGGATATTTTTGCTATTGGATAACCTGTAGCCTTTGATGCTAGTGCACTACTACGGCTGACCCTAGGATTTACTTCAATAACTTTATATTCTCCTGTTTCTGCATTGAATGCAAATTGGATGTTACATCCTCCTTGGATATGCAAAGCTCTTATGATCTTAATTGAAGCATTCCTTAATCTTTGATTATCAACGTCTGAAAGTGTTTGGGATGGAGCAACAACAACACTTTCGCCAGTGTGGATACCCATGGGGTCCATGTTTTCCATGTTACACACAATTATACAAGTATCGTTTTTATCCCTCATTACCTCATATTCAAACTCTTTCCAACCAATAACTGATTCATCGATGAGTACTTGATTTATAAAACTCATATCAAGTCCTCTTGTTGCAACTTCGATAAGTTCCTTCTCGTTGTATGCAACACCCCCACCGGTTCCACCTAATGTGAATGCGGGTCTAACAATAACTGGATAACCTATTTCTGCAACAGCTTCAATGGATTCTTCAATCGAAGTAACAGCCCTACAATGGGGTATTGGTTCGTCCAGTTCCATCATGAAATTTCCAAAAAGATTTCTGTCTTCAACATTTCTTATTGTTTGAATGGTGGATCCTATAACTCTGATACCATTTAAGGCCCCTATTTTCTCAAGCCCAGTTGCAACGTTCAATCCTGTTTGACCACCCATTGTGGGAAGTATTGCATCTGGTTTTTCTTTCTCTATTATCTTGGCTACAATTTCAGGAGTCAGTGGCTCCACATATACTGTATCAGCCATGTCTACATCTGTTTGTATGGTTGCAGGGTTGCTGTTCACAAGCACGGTTTCAATTCCCTCATCCATGAGAGATTTACATGCTTGAGAACCTGAATAATCAAATTCTGCAGCTTGACCTATTTGTATTGGTCCTGAACCAATGATAAGAACCTTTTTTATGTCTTTGTCCCTTGGCATTTATGATCCTCTACCTTTTAATAATTTTCAATTTTTATTCTTCAATTAAAATATTTCTTTAATGATTATTTTTTATCAAAGTTGAATTTTTACCAACTTAAAATCCCTGTGGATATATAATTTTGTGAATTATCTAATACTCCTTTAAAACTTTGAGAAAGTTATCAAAGTAATTATCCGAATCGTTAGGTCCAGGGCCCGCCTCAGGATGGTATTGTACACATGAGATTGGAAGTTCTTCATGTTCAATACCTTCTGGTGTTCCATCGTTAAGGTTTATTTGGTTGATTTTAATTGGCAAATCTTTACATGAATTTGCATCAACAGTAAAACCATGATTTTGGGATGTTATTGTAACTTTACCAGTTATAAGATTTTTTACAGGCTGGTTTATTCCTCTATGTCCAAATTTCATCTTATTAATTTTAGCACCAAAGGCAAGGGATATTATCTGATGGCCTAAACATATACCCGAAATAGGTAGCTTCTCTGAAAGATTTTTAACTGTTTTAGCTGCTTCTGTAACTCTAGTAGGGTCCCCCGGCCCACTTGAAACAAGCAGTGTTTCTGGATCATATTCTAAAATTTCTTTGTATCCTGTATTATAGGGCAGAACAACAACGCCTATTCCCCTTTTTAATAGTGAATCAATGCTGTTCTTTTTTATACCGCAGTCAAGAATCACTGCACGGTGTTTTAATTCTTCACCTATAATTTTGGGTTTTCTTACAGCAACAGTACCAACCAAGTCCATATCTTCTATATTTTCCTGCCCATTTACCAGTTTTAAAAGTTCAGCGTCTTCAATTTCTTCTGTTGAAATTGCCCCTTTCATGGTTCCATGGCGTCTGATCTTAAGGGTTAAATATCTGGTATCAATCCCACTGATACCTGGTATTTTGTATTCATCTAAGAAATCTGGTAAATTTTCCTTTGAGAGTCTATGGGATGGATATTTATTTTGTTCTCTTACAACAAAACCTTCTGCTTTTATTCCATCGGATTGAAACCATTCTCTTGATATTCCATAATTACCTTGTAAAGGATATGTTGACATGAGAATCTGACCTTTGTAAGATGGATCTGTTAGCGATTCAACGTATCCGGTCATCCCAGTTGCAAAAACAACCTCTCCTGTTTTAATGGTTTCAAAACCGAACCCTTCTCCTTTAAGTATTGTACCATCTTCTAAAGCTAATTTGGCCTCTTTTAGCATTTCATCACCGGTTAAATTTAGTTATAAATTAAAATTTGAGTTACTGATCAATCAAGGTATAACACCATTTGATCATCATAAATTTGTAACTGATCGTTAATTAGATTTTTTATCATGAATCTTTCATGATCTTAATCAGTTAGTTTATTTTACTTAGTTTATTAATTAGGTTATTTCAGTTATCAAATAAATAAGATTTAATTTATTAGAAATCAAATATATCATAAATATTATTCTAGGATTTTACTCATAATAGCAGCGTCTTCAAGGTCTTCATAATAATCTTCAACAATCTTTTCCTCTTTGAAACCCATCTTACTATAGAATTTCCTAGCACCTTTATTTCCGATCCTAACTTCGAGTTTAATTATTTTAACGTTGAACTTTTTGAAGGCTTCGAGACTGGTTTCAACTAGTTTTGATCCAACATCTTGTCTTCTGTAATTTTTTTCTACTGCAATAGATATTATATGTCCTTCATCTTCATATTTGATCCAAAATATAATATATCCCACTACTCTATTATTCTCCTGGGCAACAAGGAATCCTGCACCCAAGTTGTATATATCAACTAGAATATTGGCAGGGTAGGGGTCACTGAAAGACGCTATTTCAATTTCAAGGACTCTTTTAACGTCCGGGCGTTTAAATTCTCTTATTATCATAGATTTCTCCAGTAAAGCGGTAAAAAAATGTGGAAAGACTTTTCAGAGTATATTATAGCGAATTATAAAGATGCTTCACTTATTGTTGAGGTTGGTGTGGGAGGTTTCCCACTGGTTGCCCTAACACTAAAAGAACATCTTAACATGGATATCATCATGACAGATATTAAACCTTACCATGATGAAGTTGTAGTTGATGATATCATCAACCCGGACTTGGATATATACAAGGGTGCAACTCTAATTTACTCAATACGTCCTCCGGAAGAACTTCAAAATTACATAAAAAAGGTTGCAGAATCTGTTGGTGCTGATTTAATTATAAAACCACTTTCAACAGAATTTATTAACCCTGATAATAGTTTGAAGCTTATCAATTACAAAAAAGCTATATTTTACAAGAAGTGTATATTATGAAATGGCAGAATAGTAATATAGATGAAACATTGAAGTTATTGAAGTCGGATTATGATGGTTTAACTAGTGAAGAAGTATTAAAAAGAGTAGAATTTTATGGAAAAAATGAATTGGTAGCAGAGGAAAAACCAGGCCCTTTATCCAAGTTTTTAAATCAATTCAAGGATTTTCTCATAATTTTACTTATAATTGCAGCGGCAGCTGCTGCAGTAGTAGGAGACAGAACAGATGCTGTAGTTATTCTTATTGTGGTTATTTTAAATGCTGTAGTTGGCTTTATACAAGAAAACCGTGCTGAAAATGCAATGGAACAACTTAAAAATATGACCTCCACTATGGCTATCGTTACTCGTGACGGAATTACCAAAAAGGTTGTTGCAAGTGATCTAACAGTTGGGGATGTTGTTAAACTCGAAGAAGGGGATAATGTACCTGCGGATATGAGATTATTAAAAAGTCATGATCTTCATGTGGATGAATCAGCCCTTACAGGGGAATCAAAACCATCAAAAAAGGATGCAAATGCTTTATCTGAGGTTGATACAAACAACATGGTATTCATGGACACTTATGTGTCCTCTGGACGTGCGGTGGGTGTTGTTGTTGAGATAGGCATGAATACAGCCATAGGTAAAATTGCTGAATTGATACAAGGAGAAGAAGAAAAAACACCATTACAAGATAGGATCCATGGTTTGGGTAAACTAATGGGGTTAATTGCACTTGTTGTTTGTACAGGTATCTTTGGACTTCAATTATTCAAGGGCGTACCATTAGTTACAAACTTCTTAACAGCAGTTTCCCTTGCTGTAGCAGCAGTACCTGAAGGACTACCTGCTATTATGACTTTAACCCTAGCATTGGGAATGCAGAAAATGGCGAAGAGTAATGCTGTTGTACGTAAACTACTTGCTGTAGAAACCCTAGGTTCTTGCTCAACAATATGCACTGATAAAACTGGTACACTTACCAAAAATAAAATGACAGTCCGCCAAACAAAGATAACAGCACCTGAAATGGCATTTAAAATAGCGGCATTATGTAACAATTCTAGTATATATAAAGGTAAAATAATTGGCGATCCAACAGATGGTGCAATGCTAATTTATGCGGAAGATAATGATTACAGAAGGGAAGAACAGGAAAAAAAACATGAGAGGATTTTTGAAATACCCCTAGACAGTGAAAGAAAGAGAATGACCACTGTCAATCAGTTCGATGGAGATAAATATGTGCTCATTAAGGGTGCTCCTGAAATAATAATAGACCGTTGTAAAAATATTGAACAAAACGGAAAACTCTATGGGATAACCAATAATAAAAGAAGCGAAATACTCGAAGATCTTAGATGCATGACGTCTGAAGCTCTTAGAGTTCTTGCGCTTGCTTATCGAAAATTAGGATCCCATGAAGATTTTGAAAATAGAGAAGCTCTTGAAAGTGATCTTACATTTGTTGGACTTGTAGGGATGATGGATCCTCCAAGAGAAGAAGCAAAAGAAGCTGTTGCATTGTGTGAAAAGGCCGGCATCAAAGTAGTAATGATCACTGGAGATAACAAAGATACAGCAGCAGCAATAGCCTCAGAAATTGGTATTTTAAAGGATGGAAATGTATTGACAGGTCCAGATCTTGATGAAATAGATGATGAAAAATTTAAAGAAATTGTACAGGATGTAAGTGTTTATGCTAGAGTATTTCCCGAACAGAAGGTTCGTATAGTCAAAGCTCTTAAATCATCGGGACAAGTAGTGGCAATGACTGGTGATGGGGTGAATGATGCTCCTGCACTTAAAAAGGCAGCCATAGGTATTGCAATGGGTTCTGGTACTGATGTGGCCAAAGAATCTTCAGATATGCTGCTTCAAGATGATAATTTTGCAACTATTGTTGAAGCGGTTAAAGAAGGGCGTACCATTTTTGATAATATAAAAAGATTTGTTAAATTCCAGCTTTCAACCAATATAGGGGCTATTCTTACCATTACTTGTGCATCACTCATGAGTCTCCCAATACCCTTTAATCCCATCCAAATACTTTGGATAAATATAATAATGGACGGACCGCCAGCTCAATCTTTGGGTGTAGAACCCTCTGAGGCAAATGTTATGGAACGACCTCCAAGTAAGGGAAATATCATACCTCGAATAAATTTAATTAAAATAGGAATTGCAGGAGTTGTAATGAGTATTGGGACTCTTGCACTTTACTACTACGAATTAACTAGTGGTGCAAGTAAAATAATTGCTATGAGCGTAGCATTTACAGTTTTTGTTATGTACCAAATATTCAATGTTTTCAATTGCAAAGCTAAGGGAATGTTCCCCAATAAAACATTAATAATTGCGGTTCTTGCTTCATTCATTCTCCAGCTGGGTGTAATATACTTACCATATTTACAGCATATATTTAGAACAACATCCATTTCATTCATGGATTGGATTTTAATCATTATAGTGGCATCCTCCATATTCTTAACTGAATTCATAAGTGAAAAGGTGATAAAATGAGGATAATAGTTATGGCCGGTACATCTGATGCAGTACACATCATAGATCATCTGTCTAAACATGAAGATATTGAAGTCATTGCAACCACAACTACAAAGTATGGTGGAGATCTTGCAGTATCTGCTGGTGCAGATGAGATTATTGTGGGGCGTTTAGGTGTTCATGAAATTGCCGATCTAATATCAGTAAACAAAATTGATTTATTAGTTGATGCAACACATCCATTTGCATCTGAAGCAAGCATAAATGCTGTGAAAGCAGCCCACAACTCAGGAATAAAATACATAAGATATGAAAGACCATCTATTGAGATCCCTAAAAATGAGAATGTATTTGAAGTGTTATCATTCCATGATGCTGGTATAAAAGCATTGGAGTTGATGAATGAAAATCCTTATGCTAGAATGATGTACCTTGCAGGTGTTACAACCCTCAGACAGATAACTGAAATAATTAAACCGGAATTAATTGTTGTAAGAATTCTGCCAATGGTTTATTCTATAAAAAAATGTATTGAAATTGGTATTCCTAGCGAGAACATAATTGCAATGCAAGGAACCTTTTCAAAGGAATTCAATAAATCTATTATGAAGGAATATGATACTTGTGTAGTTATTACCAAAGAAAGTGGTGAAAGTGGAGGAACCCCATCTAAGATATCAGCTGCAATAGAACTTAAAATTCCAATAATCCTAGTTAAAAGGCCTATAATGCCAAAATTAGAAAAAGAGATGGTCTTCAGTGATATGGAGTACTTGCTTAAGAGTGTCATAGACCTATCTTGAATCTATAATTACATTTTACTAAAAATAAATTAAATTTTAAGATTTATTAAAATCAATTAAAAAAAAATACTATAAATTAATTATTAAGTAGCCTCAGATCGCCCATCAGTCATCACGAATCAGAGCTCATAGGGTTCATCATAGGCCGAATAAAACATAATTAGGATTTAATTATTTAATTAAAAAATAAATATTGGAGTTTTTTATTATCCAAACATAACTCCAGCTTCTTTTTTCATCTCTTCATCATGTTCCATGCCAACTATCTTATCAACAGCGTCCATGAAATCATTCATAGTAACAGTGGATCTTTCTTCTCTTATTGCGAACATACCTGATTCAGTACATATTGCTTTAAGATCAGCACCAGATGCACCTTCTGAAAGTGATGCAATATGCCTTATATCCACATCTTCATCCAAAGTCATCCTTTTGGTATGGATCTTCAATATTTCATTTCTACCATCTTCATTTGGAATAGGTACTTCGATGAATCTGTCAAAACGTCCTGGTCTTAATAGAGCAGGGTCGAGTATGTCTGGTCTGTTGGTTGCAGCAACAATTCCAACATCACCTCTGCCTTCAAAACCATCCATCTCAGCAAGTAACTGCATAAGTGTTCTCTGAACTTCTCTATCTCCGCTAGTAGAGCTTTTGAGCCTCTTAGCTGCTATGGCATCGATTTCGTCAATGAATATTATGCTTGGAGATTTCTCCTTGGCAAGTTCAAAAACGCCTCTAACCAGTCTTGCACCTTCACCAATGTATTTTTTAACGAATTCAGATGCAACTATTTTGATAAAAGTTGCATTGGTCTCATGTGCAACTGCCTTTGCAAGTAGTGTTTTTCCTGTTCCGGGTGGACCATAAAGTAGAACTCCTTTAGGAGGTTCAATACCTATGTTGATGAACAGTTCAGGTTTTTTGAGGGGTAGTTCTACTGTTTCTTTTATTTCTACTACCTGATCTTCTAATCCTCCAATCTGTTCATATGCAATTTCTGGTTTTTCATCTACTTCCATACCAGTTACAAGAGGGTCTTTCTCTGAAGGCAGAACATGTACTATGCTGAATGTCTGCTGGTTAAGTGCCACACGAACTCCGGGTTCAAGTGACTTTTCATCTAAGAATCGTGAATATCCAATTACAAAATTAGGGCCTGTGCTGCTTTTTACAACTACCCTACCGTCGTCTAAAACTTCAGTTACTGTTGCAATAACTAATGGTGGTGATCTGAACCTTTCAATCTCTCCTCTAAGAGATTTGACTTCTCTGTCCAGCCTCATTTTCTCGTTTTCGATTAGGACTTTATCCTTTTCGAGCTTCCTAACTTTCCACATTAGGTTACGTTTAGTTTTAGTGTTGTCCTCTTTAAGGATTTTTATCTCCGTTTTAAGGTCTTCAATCTTTTTTAATACATTTGGGGACATGTTTTCCATGATCCTCGCTCACTCCTAACTTTTATAAAAAAAAATAATACTCTAAGACTTAATATTATTTACACAATTTATTGTCCTTAATAATATTTAAACTTTCATGTAGCTGAATATATAAACTTTTCCTATAATAGGGGCATATTTGAATTTAAAAATAGTGAATTTTGGGATTGTATAATATATGAAATTATGCAAAAATATACCAGACTATGGGTTAGAAAAAAAATGATTTGAGTGATACACAAAGCCAACTTATTGAATAAATGGTAAGATTTAATATTCTATACCATAATTTCAAAAGTATTTTAATTTCTGATTTAAATTTCCCCAAGAACATCTTCGTACCACATTTCTCCATCTTCATTTCGTTGCTCATATGCGGATCTTTTAAGAGGAAGCATGTGACGAATCCAACTATGTCATCAATACACCTATAAAGAACATATTGTGAATGGCAATTAGGAGCAGGTTTGATGAAATATGTGTTAATGCATTTTGTAAATTAAGTTTAAAGGCCATATTTGCAATAGTTCCTAGGATTACAAAACCAATTACACCTCTAAGGAATCTGAAATACATTGTAGCCGATAATGAAATTAGAGAGGTAAAAAGAAACTATTCGGTTTAACAGTAAATCCAGAACTTGTATATACTCTATTACAATCTTAAATCTCTTTAATTAGTACTAAAAAATTGTAAATAATACACTCAACTTATTGAATCGTATTTCTCCCCATTAATATCGAACCATAATTATGGGAATAACATATGTAATGCGGGTAATAATTCTTGTTAAAGTGTTATTCTAATTCAAAAATATATATATGACGGTAAAACTATCTCTAAAAGTGAGAAAAAAAGGTGCTAAGTTATCCTCTACAAAGATTTATTAATATTTAAATAAAGGGTTATAGATTATATAATGATTACAAATGCAGAGTGATTACTCATGAGATGCGAGATATGTGGAAAAAAAATAGTAGAAGAACCAATCAAAACTAAAGTAGATGGTTCAATCATGCTTACGTGTAAAGAATGCTCAAAATTTGGTAAAGTACAAAGGGAAGCACCTAAACCAAAAAGACCCGGAGCACCAAGAGTTGGGACTCCTAGGAGGATACAAAGACCAAAAGAACCAGCCGAAGAAGTTGTTGAAAATGTTAAGGATATAGTTAGGCAGGCAAGAGAAAGCAAAGGATGGTCTCGTGAAGAACTTGGAGAAAAGATCTATGAAAAAGCTTCGGTTGTAAGTAGGATTGAGTCCGGTAAAATGGTTCCAGATATTAAGCTTGCTCGAAAGATAGAAAAATTAATGAAAATAGTATTAGTTGAGAAAAATGAGGATGTATCTGCAGATGGATTGGGACATTCTAAAGTTAGAGGAGCAACTATTGGAGATATTGCCCATATAAAAAAGAATTAAATTTACGATTGAAATTATTCAGTCAAATTCTTTTTTAATTTCATTACATTACTTAATAAAACATAAAAAATAATTAGTTTTAATTTTTTTATATTGATCTTTAACATATTAACTCCCGCTATTTTGATTTTTTTGTGGGTTTATCCTTATGTGAATAATAGCCCTTTAAATAGTTAAGGCCGTGGAATGTTTCTTCCAGTGTTTTATATTCGCCATACTCTTCACTGATTACGATAACATGTGCTGGAGGGTGTATCTTTCGGATATTGACTATACTTTTGGTTGTGTCATCTTCAACACGTACAAGTACAGCTATTTCTGATTTTGATCTTACTTCCTGTTTAAGGATCTTACCAGCAATTTCATCAGCTTTTTTTGAGTTAATTATTCGTGGTTTTCCAGTTACCTTCAGTCCTGCATGTCTTTCAATGTCTGCTATTGTATTCAAAAGTTTTCCTTGATCTTCAGCACGTATTAAAATTAAAGCCATTATTTTTACTCCTTCTAATAAATTAGACAAATTATACATAAAAAATTTAAAATAGTTAAACAGGAATATGATGTTTCCACCTATTCCTATTTATTTAATTATCCTTTTTTTCTATCATTTCCTTTTAAGGAATGATGAGATTAATGTGCTTCTAAAAAGAACTAGAATTACTAGTATCAACCCTATCGCTGTTTGGATATTACCTAAATCGCTTAAAATTGACGAACTTATCGGTAATTTCCAAGCCGGTGCGGATTTATTGCCTTGTAAAGGTGTGTAATATACTCCAATAGCTCTTTGATTTTGATTTACATTAATATCCATAGGTTCAACATAATTAACGCCTACAAGCAATCCACTTCCAATACCTTTGTTTATGCTGGTAGCTATTGATGTTGAGCTGTAACCGTATTTTTCAACAGATGCTTGCACAATTTCTGATGTAGTTTCTGCTATTCCTGGGGCTTCAGTTCCATAAGTATACACTATCGTGCTGTTTTGAGTTACTGTTATGGCACTTTGAAGTGCTTGGTAAGCATAAACAGTTGTAAGGTTAGTATCATCAATAGGACTTGTTTGGTAGTTATCAGCTTCCGGAAAACCGACACTCCACCCATTTGGACTTACCTTCTCATAAGGATCGTTCATATTAAAACCTGTTGTATTCAATTCTGGAGGGGTGAACATATCTCCTGTTGTCAATTCTGAAACAAGATTTAAACCACCACCACCATGTTTCTCACCGGCATTTGTTGCAACATTATTAAATGCTGCTGCAAGAACAGCTGTAGCAGGATAACCATCTCTAATCATTTCTCCCATCATTTCAGCTGTTTGTAGACGCACAGCATCTGCTGTACCATACTGTGGATTACCTTGTGTATTTAAAAGGTGAATAATAGCTCCTTTATCTCCTGCTGGAAGTGTTGCTAGACCGCCGTTGTACGGTGTTATTGTTATTGTACCATTTGCTGATACAATTACAACATCAGCATCGAAATAACCACCAACTGCCGCTCCTTCTGTTGCCGATCCTACCATTACTCTTATTTGTGAAAATCCATTAGCTACAGTGGCGGCTTGTGCGGGTGTTCCTCCATTTTCCATTACATTCAGGGCGGAAACAATAGCAGCAAGCCTGGGCGTGGCATTACCTTCACCACCTGATAGAACACAGAAATGTTTTGTCATGGATAATATGAATGTAGATTGAAACATGTTGTTTTGCCATGATTGACTTCCAGCGGCTACGCCGTTTGGATCTTTCCCTGTAGGATCTGTTATTACCACAACGTTCATGGTTGCTGATGCAGTGTTAACAACCATTGTAAACGTTATCAGGAATAAGACAAATCTCATTAAATTTACTCTCTTCATAATCATGCCCTCTAATAAGTTCCATTAATTCCCTGTCCTTCAATATGGATGTTTGAGAAACTTTCAACAATGTTAACAGTAAGTACTCCTGTTTGATTATCCAATTGGACCGATGCTGCCGTGATAGGTGTTATGGTTGTACCTGGAATTGTGGTCTCCATAACTGCTTGTTGTGCATTTGATAAAGCTTCATTCAATGGAACCATACGTTTGCTCGTAACAAGTGTGTCTCCCTGTATGTAACTTCCAGATCTAAATCCTACATTATTCAAACTAGCTTTAATTGAATCTAATGGAACTATATCGTTTCCATGAACGATTATTCCTGAAATTTCTACTCCTTGATTTCCCACATCTGTAGAAGATGCGTAGGACATATAAGTCATGACTCTTCCTGAAAAAATAAGCATGAAGGCCAATAATAAAATAATTAATGTATCTCTCCTAATTTTTATGAACATTCTTTCACCTATTGTGCATTGACTTTACACTTATAATATTTATAAATTGATCATTTAAATTCTGTAATCTTAAAATAATTTGATCTTATCTTTATTGGTTTAATCTTAATTGATATAATAGTATGTAAAGTATTACATAATATGATATGGTCTATAATCTTAATGAATTTCATCTATCTTTCAAGTTGAGAATACTTTCTTTGTATTTAAATGCTGCTTCGCCGAGACAGACTAAAGCATCTGTTTTACATTTTAATCCTATTTTAACCCCGGCTAACACTTGATCTGAACTTGCTCCGAGAGTGCCTTTTTGGAATTCTTCTGAAGAACTTTCTGTAAGTAATATTTTTCCTGTAGAAATGTATTTGCCATGTTTCTGAGCTGCCTTTCGTGATGCGAATGATGCTGGAATAATGAAATCTCCATTTTCAATGGCATTTTTTAATATTTCTATATCCCCGGATTCTCCAGATTCTGAAGAAACAGTGATTACCACAGTGATTTTATTGTAAACTTTTTTTAACTCTCTGAGGACTGTTTCAATCCCTGCGGGATTGTGACCATAGTCCAGAATAACTTCCATTCCATTGTAATCGTATAGATGTTCAATCCTACCTGGAACTCCTTTAAAACTTTTGATAGATGTTATTATGTCATTTAATGGTATTTTAAAGAATTCTCTTGCGGCGGCTATGGCTCCAATAGAATTGTATACATTGTGGAGTCCAATTAGTTGCATCTCTACTTCCACATCACCTTCTGGTGTTTGAAGAGTATAATTTCCCTCTGCTTCATCTATGTCCTTTGCAAGATAGTCCGGTGTTGGTCTATTAATCCCACATTCACAGCTGTAAATTCCTGAACCTGTAATAGTTTCAGTTATAGAAATCTCTCTTCCACACCAGCATGGTTTTGAACCGATTTTTGCAGTTGGTGAATCAACACCAAAGGTAATAACCGAACTTTCAGGATTTAGCATTCCAAATATTGTTGGATCATCTGAGTTTACAATTAAGAGTTTGTTTTTGAAGTATTCTATAAATTCGCCCTTGATACGTGCATAACTCATAAAATCAAGGTTTTCATCCATGTGATCTGGGTTTATATTGGTGACTATTCCACATTCTGGTGTGCAACGTTCAACCATTATTTTAAGATCGCCAGTTTTTCCAAATGTGCCTGTTTCAAGAACGGCCACATCTCCACTTAACCTTGCCTGTAAAGGCGGTATATAATCAATATTTCCCTGTAAATTCTTAAAACCATGTTCTGTTGGGTTTAAACCAACTTTTTGGCATATATGTTTTAGAAGGGTGGTTGTTGTTGTTTTGCCGTTAGTACCTGTAATACAAATCACAGGTTTTTTCGGCTTAAAAGTTTCTAAAATATCTTCTACAGATAAAATTTCCTTTCCATATAATTTAATTTGCTTAAAAAAATTAGATGTTTCCATTAAGCTTGGAGGAGTCACGATATGGGTTGATTCATCAAAAAATGATTCAGGATGTTCTGATAGGTATAATGGCATTTTATAATCATTTAAAGTATAAATATAATCGCATTCATCCTTTTTATGCAGATCTGTACCAATAACTGGATAGCCATGATCCATTAATACCCTTGCAACAAGATTTGATACCACTCCGCAGACACCGATTACACCGTAGACTTTTGATTTCCCTTTATCCATATTAGTCATATTTTTTACAACCCTCTGCAATACCAGCCATCATTTTAGTTTTGACATCTTCATAATTAGTAATGGCTCCAGGACCCACGTGTAAGATAGTACAGCCTGAATGGGAATGTTTAATTGATAACTCTCCTGCTGTGACCATATCTTCTACAGGAATTTTGATGGCAGATGATTTTTGTGCTCCTCTGATAACTTCATTTGCAGCGTCTATATTGTATTTTTTAGTTGTTTCGTTGTACCCACTGCAGATTAATACTTTAGCATATTTTCCCACTACTTCTCCCACTTTGTACTTATCTCGAGGATTAGTGCTGTCTGGATTATCAACAATTACGATAAGTTCTTTGTTTTGAAAACTTTCGAGTGTTTTAACAAGTCCTTCTGGAACAAATGCCGCATCAAAATGAACTTCTCTACCTTTAAAATTTCCAATATACTCCATGTGACCTGCGATCCCTTTGATACTGTTTAAACCTTTTATTATAGAAGTTTCGTCCAATCCATATGCTAGTGCTGCAGCAGAAGCTGCAATTGAGTTTTCAGTGTAATATCCTGATAATTTGAAAGATGTCTCAAAATGACCATTAATATTTAAATTTGGCATATCGTAGGTTATATCCAACATACCATCCTTTAAATTTCCATTAACATTGCATTTATTATTTTCTTGGCAATAATAAATTGTATCCTTCCTCAAATCTTCTAGATAATTGGTACATTGTATACCTGAAACTAAAATTTTACTAGAATTCGCTATGAAGAGTTTACGTGCCACATATTTTTCCATAGAATATTCAAATTCATCTAAATGATCCGGGTAAATATTGGTAATTACTCCGATATTCAGATCAACCTTGGACATGAGCCTTGAAGTACCATGGGGCAATTCAAGGATTGCTATATTGTTTATTTTGTGGAGTCCATTTACAATCCCATCTACAATAACTTCACTCAATAGGTTTCCCATTCGCGATGAACAAGTCCATACTTTGTAACCCACACTCTGGAATATATCCGACAATATATGTGTAGTGCTGGTCTTTCCAAGCGTTCCGGTGATTCCAATTATGTCTAAATCCAAAATATCATTTATAACTTTTGAAACGTAATCATTATCAAGTATTTTAACTTGTTTATCACGCAACAATTTTCTAATTGGAGAATTTTCAGGTACAGTAGGTGAAATATATGCGTAATCAACTTTTTCAATACCTTTAGATGCATCTGAACCAAACATCAGTTCTACACCTTCTTCTTGTATTGTTTTAATAGTTTCTTGCACCTTTGGTGGAAATTCTTCAAGAATTTTTCTATCTGTTATAATGACTTGATTTCCAGTGTGATTAAGGATTCTTGCAACTGGACGTCCAGCGTTACCTGCCCCTATTATTATACATTTCATAATAAATTTCCTCAAAGAATTGGTTTAGAACTAATAAAAAATCTTTATTTTTTTAAATTATTAACATTAATTTATTTATTATTTGTCCTGATTTGTTATTTTATATATGTTCTTATGGATTAAATGGATATTCTTTGTTAGCTAATTAAGTTTACTTGACTGTTGCTAATCTCGAAAGAATGAATTTATTTATTAAATTTCCTTATTAGAATTAATATTATAATTTAGAAGTGCCACATAAAAATAGAAAATTTATTATATTTATTTTGTATCTAAATTTTTATTAAATTTCATTATAAGTTTATTTGCAGGATCCATTCCCTGAGCACCTATAAGTAGTATTGTATCGGTTTTTTTCGCATTTTCTAATGCATATTTTAGTGTAGGATATAAATTTTCATAATATACATATTTGAAATGGTTTTCTTTTAGAGTTTTTAGTACAATGTCCCTTTCAGCCTCTTTTACAGTGTTGGCATTATCAACTACTTCAGCACTGCTTGTTACGATAATATTATGATTTAAACCTTCAAGTCCATTGATAAGCGCTTCTGTATTTAAACTGTTTATTGTAATTCCCCTCGAACCTCTGATTGCAAATACAATAGAAAGAGTTCCTTCGCTCATCTTGGTAGCACTTTTTATGGTGGCAACTATTCCATCAGGATTATGGGCAAAGTCATCAATTATGAGTGGATCTTTGCTTAATATGGTGAATCTTCTTTCAAGCTGTTTATAAGATGATACGCCTTGTTTAATCAATTTTTCATCTATATTTAAAACTAAACAAGCATCTATTGCTGCCATTGTGTTCTGTAGAAAGTGTTTACTACTGAATGGTAGTTCCTCTTTTTTCATGAACAGATTGGAGAAATGATAAATACCATCTGATTTGAGGGTTATATTTTGATATATAGGGCCATTGTCAAGAGTTCCGTGGGATAAAAGGTTAATACTATCTTTTTTTTGTATAAGTTCTCCCATTTTGAGAAGTAGGGGATCGTCAGAATTTAAAATAGCATACCTTTTTTTTGAATTATTTTTTTCTAATTTATTATCCTGCTTTGATCTATTGGATATGGCTTCTAAAGATCCATATATCTCCGTGAATGTTTCATCAATGGAATTAACAAGACCTATATGATCCAAACCCACATTTGTGATTACTAATACATCTGGATCAATTGCTGAAGTCATCATGCGTGCATGATCTTTCATGAGCTTATCTAACCAACCCTGTACTTCTGAAACTTCAATAACCATGGCTTGAATTGATTCATCTTTAATATCCTTGAATTCTGCAATTTGCACAGCTACAACAGGGTCAATTAGGGTATTAAATTCTGATTTAGCATCTGTATTAGTATAGGTACTGTAACCTGCCAAATTTAATATCTTGTAAATCATATGGGCTGTTGTTGATTTACCATTCGTACCGGTTACAACTACACGTAATGAGTCTTGAGCAAAAGTGTTAACAGCCCATTTAAGAGCAAAAGCATTTGCAAATTCGATTTTAGGCGTGATTATAAGGGGTAATTCAAGTTTTTTTGATGTTTTAACAGCATCTTTTGTAGGATTTTGTGTAATAATACAAGAAACTCCCTTTTCTGATGCTATTGCAATACCTTTTTCATCAATCCGGTGCCTTATCACGACATCCCCCGGCTTTGCACGGTTTAAAAAAGTAAAAACACCTTTAACGGGATTTATATTTCCTATTAAATTTCCTTTAACCTTTTTGGCCAAATAAGATGTTGTAATCTCATTCATATTAAAATTCCTTCATAAATATATTAGAACGCTCTGTAAACAAACAATGCAGCTGCACACACTAATACGGTGGCCCCCCAATAAATCACAATAATTTTCTTCTCAGATAACCCCTTGTAGTTGAGAGTATGATGTAGAGGTTCAACTGGCAATTTGATGATATGTGCCCTGTGAAGCAGACTTACAATTACCGAAATTATGGGTATTGCTAGTGCTAGAACTGCAAATAATATTACATCTCCTAAAAATGCCGCTGTAATATATCCTGCTCCAAGTGCAAAAGACCCAGTATCCCCCATGAATATGCTCGCAGGATACTTATTATATACAAGAAATCCAAAACACGCACCAGCTATCACAATAAATGGTAGTGATCCATTGGAATTTCCATATGAAATCATAAATATTGCCGAAGCAATAGAGGCTATAGCAATTATCCCTGCTGCCAGACCGTCCATTCCATCGATAAGATTAACTGAATTTATGGAACCCACAATACCAAACATCACAACGGGTATTATTAATAATCCAATATTAAATCCGAGTAATGTAGCACCAACAGCACCTGAAGCAATGAGGAACAAAGAAACAAGTATCTGAGCAAAAATCTTCTCATTTTCTTTTATTTCACTTTTTATAGGTGCTTCACCTGTAATTTCCACCAAATTATTTTTTAAGAGATATTCTAAGTCTTTTTTTGCTTTAGGTGTTGTTACTCTAGCATTTTCACCTGTTTTAAGAGTTAATCTGCCAATTTCAACTTCTTTTGGACTTATATTCACTATAACTTTTTGAATTTCCTTGGTTTTGAGACCTATAAGATCGTCCATCAATCCAACGATCCCTGCAGTCATCATAATAATTACTGTTAAAACAAGGTTTTTGTCTGAGTAAAAAACACATGCAAGTAAAAGAACTCCCATTAGAATTGCAAGCCCACCCATAGTCGGTGTTCCTGCTTTATGACTGTGTTCTGTGACTATTGGATTGTCTTTAACATCTGCATACTTCAACATCTTCTTGACAAAAAGTGTGAAAAACGCTGTGGCTATGAATGTGAGTAAGAATATGAAAAATTCTAACTGAATATTGCTCAAAATATCACCTTTAATTGTTTTATAGGAATGAAATCATTTTGAAAATCATAAATGCAATTAAATTATTTATGTATACACTTTCTTATGTATATTTTTATTAAACCCGTTCTCTTTAATTTTTCTAATCTATAATTGAACACAATAATTTATTATAAAATTTTTAGATCTTCAGAAATTTTAACTGCCTCTGCCAGTGTTTCACCGCGTATTGTAATACGCTCATAATTGTTAGGTCCATGGATAATCCAAGAATTTTTATTGGTAAATTCCCTGTATTTGTAATTGTTTTTATTGGAAAGGTAACTACCAACAGGTATCTCAAGAGCAGAATAATTTTTAATCTTATTCCTAAGTTTTAAATCATTCCAATTCCCAGATGCCATATCAATTAATTCATGCATTATATTAACGCCTGTTGCAGCATTTGTAAGATACCTTGTGCCACTTGGTCTGGCATTGATCTCTATAACATTATTCTCTCTCGTTTCGGTGTTAAATATTAAATCAATATCTGCTGTTCCTTCCAATCCTAATTTCTCTGCAATATCTACGGCAATTTTTTGTATTTTGAGATTATTTTCTTCATTATTAATGTTATTTATCTTTAAAGGGGCTTTCTTAATCTTTTTAAGTGGATGGATACAGTCTAATGTAGTTTCTCCTTTATAAACTGGAACCAATGGCACAGATTTACCTTTCCATCTTAAAACTTCTATGGAAATTTCAGGCCCTTCAATGAATTTTTCTGCAACACCGTTTTCAAATTCCTGGAAATATTTTTCGCAATGATCATTTGAAGAGATTATTCTGATTCCAGATCCTCCCTGTCCTTCGATCTGTTTTAAGACCATTGGTTCATGGTTTTCTATCTTTTGTTGAATATTCTCATGATCATTTTTTGTTATTTTGAAATATTCTGGTGTTTTAATATTATTTTTAACAAAAAATTCTTTGGTTTTAAATTTATTAACACATGTTTTGGCAGCAGAGACTGGAGATGCTACAACAGGAATTCCATATTCCTCCTCTAACTTCTCTTTCATAGTAGCTACTTCAATAAGAGGCCCATCAATCCCTATTAATGGTACGACACCATCAACTTCTTCTTGAATGGCAATTTTCATTGGCTCTTCCATTCCCCTTGAAACAATATAATTCGAATCAGCTAGTTTCAAATTGGGAGATTGGGCATTTGATTCGGATATTATGCTTCTTATACAATTTTTTTTAGTGTAGAGTGCTACGTCATCAAATAGACGGGCCCCTATAAACAGTATTTTCATGTTATCACAATAAGTTTATAATAAATTTTTTAATAGAAATTAATGATAATAACGATACGAATTTTTTTTATCAAAACAATCCTTTTATAAGTTCTGATCTAATGTTAATTTTATACGATATTAGTTAGAGAAGTAGGATTTTCTAATATATAATAATATCAATATAATTATGAATGTTGTACATTGAATGAATTATTTATTATTCTTGTTAATTCTGCCACTCCAGATTTGACTTCTTTTGAAACTGGATCTGACATTTCCATGTTTTTTGGTTGAATTCCAATTAGTAATATTTTGGCATTTGTAAATGATTCCAAATATTTGATCATGAATGATAGTGGCATAGCATGAGTTGAAATATTGTACTCAGCTATTTCTTCATATTTAATCAGTTTTATTGAACCGGGATTCCTATCCATTTCAACAGCATCTATAAAGATGATGTGGGATGGGGTTTCTTTTCTTATAAGTCCGGTATAATTCTCTGGGACAGTTTCTGCGTTTATAACAAGAAGTTTAGATTGGTTTTTGAATAATTTTGTAAGATTTTTGGCGATTAAGGGTCCTAATCCATCATCTCCACGCATTTCATTGCCTATGCATAAAAATATTATCTTACTATATTTCTCCGTGAATATTTTCAATTGTTGCTCTAACACTCTCTAATCCCCCGCCCATCTTATAATGTAGATTTAAATTTATTATGTCATTGGGATAAACTTTTGTTCTTTCGACAGGAATTATTAAAGGAGGATTTAGCATTGGAGTTGGTCCACAGATAATATCTTCTGTTATTAAAGTAAATGTAGTGATTTTTACCCCTGAAATTATTCCGGGTGTTCTTATTTTAATATCTATAGATTCGTTAAATGTTTCTTCAATGTGGTGCCTGAAATTTATTCTACTGTAAAAATTAGGGTCTCCCAAAACCCTGTTTTTAGGATGACCGTCCTCCTCATAACATATATTTTCAGTATCAACTTGTACGGGTTCTATACAATTTAAAATTCCACAAGGGATTATTATTCCACTGTTTTTCAAATATTTCCTAACAGAATTTAATACTGGAACTTGTTCCTCATCAATGAGTGCTGTGTCAAGCATTTCACAGATGATTACATCTGCTTTTTTTGAAAACGAATATTTAGTTACATCAGCTATGATAATTTCGACATTATCAAAATCTTTAAGATTTGATCTGGCGATTTTTGCAATGGATTTATTAATTTCAATAGCATAAACAAAATTTGAATTTGGAGCGGCCCAAGCTGAAAGAATTCCAGAACCTGTTCCTAAATCGTAAACTGTTCCTTTAGCTTTTTTCAATATGGCTTCATAAAATCCTGCTAATCGTGCAGTATCTGATGTGAGGTTATGGTGATAGGACGTAAATTAACACCTCATAAAATTAATCTGTTAAACTAGTATAAATTATGAATAAATTAATAATATATAATATTATTAATCGATTCAACTGTAGGTCCTAAGACCATTTAGAATTGGAAATTATGGAAAATTTATTCTATCTTTTCGCCGCTTGCAGTACTTGTAAGTTTTACGTGCTCGACGCCTTTTAATCTCATAATCTTTTCGGTTAAGTCGCGTATGTATTTAACGTCTCCCTTAACAACCACAACTTCTAAACAGTATTTATCAGTCATGTGAACATGCATAACTGCGTTTATATAATCTCTATAATCGTGCTGGATGTCCGTAAGATCTTCCATTACGCCGGTATAATGATGGTCGTATATTACTGCGAGTATTCCTATTCTTTCGCCTTCCATCTCATTCATCCACTGATAACGGACTATATAATCTTTTAATGCGTCTCTAATTCCCTTAGACCGTGATTGGTATCCTCTATCCTTAAGAACTTCGTCAAATTCACTTAATAATTTTTTAGGTAATGACATGCTTATTCTCATCACAATATTCCCTCCCAATTTATAATACCATAATACTAAATTTGGCACTATTTAAAGCTTGTCCTAAATTTACAATGTTGGTTTAATTGCAAACATATCCCTAAATATTTCAAATTTTGTATAGAAATAATTCACATTCATCTTATATAAAATTAATACTTAATACTTTTTGCTCATATTCTCACTTTTATTATTACTATATGAAATATCAATAATAATCGAAATGTATGATTTTTTTGATCATTGTTCATTAAATTGAGACAATATGATGTACCATGTTTCATTCCAAAATTTGTACTTGAAATAAAGCACTAACAAATAATTATTAATCATGTCCCACAATAATCCTATATTAAACATAATTCCTATATAATAATTTAATAAGATTTATGTTATATCCGGAGGGATAAAATGGAAGTTAAAGAAGCCATGAATCAGGGTGTCATAACTGTTAACCCGGAAATTAAACCATTAGAAGCATTTGAAAAGATGTACAAAGAAGGAGTCCGTAGATTATTTGTTTTAGATAGTGAAGGCAACCCTAAAGGGGTTATATCATACTCGGATCTCATTGGGGTCCTTGGGAGTCTAAGACCAACTAATAATAATATTGCTGCTTTGAAGATATCAGATATTATGACTGAGGATGTAATAACAATAGATTCTGATAATGCTATTGAAGATGCTGCAAATCTTATGGTTAGAGCTGATGTATCAGGTTTATTGGTTCTTGAAGATAACAAACCCGTAGGTGTAATTACTAAAACAGACATATGTAGGATGGTAGCTGCAGAAATGCTGGTACCTGCCTAATTATTAAAATATTTTTTTGATTATAATAACAAAGAAAAATTTATTATTTATTAACTTTTATTTTTTATTCGGTTTTTATTTCATAGATTAAACTATTTATATTAATAATTGGTAGTTACTATTATCAAAAAGAAGTCTTTTAAATTATTGTTTAAAGTTAATTTCTTTTTATTTTGGGAATAGAATTGAACTAAAACAATATTATATAAATTTACGAATAAAAACAGCTATAAAGCTTCAAATATATTTTATTAGGCATTATATGTAAAATAATGCGGCTGCCGGGATTTGAACCCGGGTCGTAGGCTTGGAAGGCCCAAGTCCTAACCAGACTAGACTACAACCGCAATGCGGCGTCCGGGATTTGAACCCGGGTCACTGACGTGGCAGGCCAGAGTCTTAACCAGGCTGGACTAACGCCGCATACATTGCTTTTGACAACATACCATGGTTTTGGTTTTATGGTATATAAGTTTTTAGGTTACAGTTACTTTTGGAGATTGCAGATTTTCTGATATCTTCACGAGAAATAAACTAATTAATTGCTAAGAGATCACACAATTGATAGTATAATTTGGAATATGATTACTAATAATTATATATGGAAGCTAATTCAAACAGTGAAAAGTTCATATAATTCTATAATAAATTCATCTTAAATTCAACTAATAAGATTTAGAAAAATAATTTTTATAATATAAAACCGGTGTAAAATATGTACATAGTGATAATGGGTGGTGGAAGGGTAGGGTTAAGATTGGCTATCTCTTTGGTAAAAGTAGGTCTTGATGTTACCCTCATTGAAAATGATTCAGATTTATGTAGTAATGCTGCAAGTGAACTTGATGCAATGGTTATCTGTGGAAACGGTACAGATATAAAAACTCTTTTAGAAGCAAATATAGCAGAAGCAGATGTTTTTGTTGCAGCCACAGGAAATGATGAAGCAAATTTACTTTCTTGTATACTGGTTAAAGATTATAAAATACCAAAGGTAATTGCAAGGGTCAGCAATCCTGATCATGATGAAGCATTCCGAAAAGTTGGAATAGATATTGTTGTGAGCCCAGAACTTACAGCTGCTGGGTATTTAGAAAAATTGATAACTAGACCTAAAATTGCAGATCTTATAGTAATTGGAAAGGGTAATGCAGAACTCCTTGAGCTTAGTGTAAACAATTCTAAGATATTTGGGAAAAAAATAGGAGATCTCAGTCCCACAGAAGATTATATTATAGCTGCAGTACACAAAAATGGTGAAATAAAAATTCCAAAAGATGGGATGATGCTTAAAAAAGGGAATAGAATATCTATTCTTGTAAAAACTCCAGCAATTAAGGCAGTTACTAAAAAATTCACACAATAAACATTTTTTGATAATTATTTCTTGGTTATTTTTTTTTCAAAGAATTCCATATCAATATTTTCAACTACTATCTCAGCTAACCTATCAATTGAAAACATTTTCAATTCCTCAAAATCATCGTTGACAAATCCCAGTTTTTTAAATCCTTTTTTACTCCTTAAATAATCTGTGAAGAATCTTCTGAAGTGGAAGTTGTGGAATATTCCATGGAAGTAAGTTCCAGATGTCATGCCGTTAACAGCACCATCAAACCCTGACCCAATATTATTACCGCACCCTTCAATCATATTTAAGAGCGGTTCAGCGTCTTTAAGGAATGTTAATCCCTCATGGAGTTCATAACCGGTCATATTTTCCCCATTTAACTCTTTAAAGATTCCTTTTCCAGTTATCTTGCCAAGACTTTGAGTTATTATTTTATCATTTTCACCAAATATAGTTTGGACATCAAGTAGCCCTAGACCTTCAATACTGCCATGCTTTGACTCTTGAAAGTTTAAGTCGATTATTTCCGTACCCATTAACTGGTAACCACCACATATTCCAAAAATTGGTATCTTGGTTGACAAGTCCTTTATTTCATCTGCAAGTCCAGATTCTCTAAGAGCTATCATGTCACTCACACTGTTCCTTGTTCCAGGGATGATAATAGCATCTACATCACCTATTTCACTTGACATTTCAATTAATTTTATAGAAATATCGGGTTCGTATTCGAGGGGATCAATATCTGTGAAATTGGATATTCTTGGAAGCCTAATTACTCCAATTTTAATTCTACCATCTTGACTATATTTATGTTCTGTTAATGATGCAGAATCTTCTTCCGGTAGTTTGAGGCTGTCATCATAGGGTAATACACCTAACACAGGAACGCCTACGATATCTTCGATTTGTTTTATCCCTGGTAAGAGTATATCCAGATTTCCCCTGAATTTATTAATAATAATCCCCTTAATTCTCTTTCTGTCTATTTCCGGGAGTAGTGAAAATGTTCCAGCAATAGATGCAAAAACTCCTCCACGATCAATGTCTGCTACCAATATAACATCTGCATCTGCCATTCGGGCAATTTGCATGTTAGCCAAATCTTTATCCAGCATATTTATTTCTGCAGGAGAACCAGCTCCCTCTATAACAATAATATCATAATCATTTTTTAATGCTTGAAGCGAACTTTCAATAGCTTTAATAGCTTCTTTTCTGAAGTTGTTCTGATAATGATAGAAATTCATATCTCCTGCAGGCTTCCCATGTACTATTACTTGGGATATAAAATCTTCTTTAGGTTTTAGGAGTATGGGGTTCATATTATACGAAGGTTCTACCCCTGCTGCTTCAGCTTGCAGTACTTGTGCCATTGCTATTTCTGCATTTTCATTTGTTGTATATGAATTAAGGGACATATTTTGAGATTTAAATGGAGCAACTCTAAAACCTCTTTTTGCAAATATTCTACATAGAGCGGCGACTACAACACTTTTTCCCGCATTTGAAGATGTTCCTTGTATCATAATGCATATTTTTTTGTTTTCAAGATGCAATTTAGGCCTCCAATAATTATAATTATCAAATTAATTATTAGTATTTCAATTTCATTTATGTTTAATTAGAATACAGAAAGTATTTCCATACTCCATTCTATTTCAATGTTTTAAATTATGATATTATATATTATATGAGAAGTGGAAATTTATTTATACTATTAGGTCATAACCATACTAAATGTTAGTTTTAATATAAAAAGAGTTTAAAACGTTTTATATTGGTGGTTTTGATTGTTTATTGGGTGGTTTTACGTTATATGGGATATGTGTATAGATGTTAATTTTTTAGCTACTCTCGAATTAATTAATTTTTTTTACACCAACCAATGCTTTTATATACTTTAAGTTACTAAAATAAAAAAAAAGTTGTAAAATATAAAGATGCAATACAAAAATCTAGAATATAAGTATAAATTATATAAAGATCAATACTGAAAATTCAAAAGACAAAAACTAATATACAAGATCATGTAATATATTATCAACAGTATAGCAAAATAAACACGTTGATTTTTGTATATTGCAAAATTCAGGAGGCTGTCATTCATTATGACAAGTATAAATTCAAATTCTAACAGTTCATTCAAAGATAAACTTGATTTCAGAAGTTATAAATCTTCTGGAGATATAAATGTCCCTGTAAGAATAATAGACCAAATAATAGGTCAAGAAGAAGCTGTTGAAACCGTTATAAAAGCCGCAAAACAGAGGAGAAATGTCCTTTTAATTGGTGAGCCTGGAATCGGTAAATCAATGCTTGCAAAGGGAATGGCAGAGCTCTTGCCACCTGAAGAACTTCAAGATATATTAGTATATCCTAATATTGAAGACAACCATAACCCACTGATAGGTGCTATGCCTGCAGGCGAGGGTAAAAAGGTTGTAATGAATTACAAAGTTAAAGCCAAAGGACAAGAAGAAAAGAAGAATATGATCATGATGATCATAATAGGATTTATTCTAGTCGTTGGATTCTTATTAGGACAGTACTTAGCTGCTATAATAGCCGCAGGTATAGTTTTACTTGTAATAATGCAGATGAAACCAAGGAGTACTGTAATGGTACCTAAACTCCTTGTAAACAATGACAGCAAAAGTATAGCACCTTTTGTTGATGCAACAGGTTCCCACGCTGGTGCTTTACTTGGTGATGTGAGGCATGATCCATACCAATCTGGTGGACTTGGAACACCTGCACACGAACGTGTAGAGGCAGGAATGATTCACCGTTCAAATAAAGGTGTTTTGTATGTTGATGAAATAGGCACCATGCAAATGAAAACTCAGCAGGAACTTTTGACAGCTATGCAAGAGAAAAAATACTCTATAACTGGACAAAGTGAAACAAGCAGTGGTGCCATGGTACGTTCCCAAGAAGTTCCATGCGATTTCGTTTTGGTTGCTTCAGGAAACCTTCAAGTACTCGAAGGAATGCATATAGCACTCCGTTCAAGGATAAGAGGTTACGGTTACGAAGTATTCATGAAAGATTCTATGAAAGATACTCCCGAAAACAGGGACAAATTGGTACAATTCATTGCACAAGAAGTTAAAAAAGACGGTAGAATACCACACTTTAGTAGAGAAGCTGTTGCAGAAATTATCCATGAAGCTCAGAGAAGAGCAGGTAAAAAAGATACTTTAACTCTTAAATTAAGAGATCTTGGAGGTCTTGTAAGGGCAGCAGGGGATATAGCTAAGGGTGAAGGGGCAGATACTGTAACTGTAGTACATGTTATCAGTGCTAAAAAACTTGCAAGAACATTAGAACAGCAGATTGCAGATAGATACATTGTCCAAAGGAAGAAATACAGTGTCTTCAAATCTGAAGGAAGTGAAGTGGGAAGGGTCAATGGACTTGCAATAATAGGTGATAGAAGCGGTATACTATTACCAATTGCTGCAGAGGCAGCTCCTGCTCAAAGTAAAGATGAAGGTAAGATTATAGCAACTGGTAAATTGGGAGAAATTGCTAAGGAAGCAGTTCAGAATGTAAGTGCTTTGATTAAGAAGAATACGGGTACAGATATATCCAATCATGATATACATATACAGTTCCTTCAAGCATATGATGGTGTCGAAGGAGATAGTGCCAGTGTATCCATTGCAACTGCAGTTGTTTCTGCACTAGAAAATGTTCCAGTAGATCAATCTGTAGCATTAACTGGATCATTAAGTGTTAGAGGCGATGTTATGCCTGTAGGTGGAGTCACAGGTAAAATTGAAGCTGCTGCTGAAGCTGGAATGAAAAAAGTTTTAATACCTGCATCAAACATGGATGATGTTCTAATTGAAGAAAGGTACAAGAACAAGATACAAGTAATTCCAGTTGAAAATATGAGTGATGTACTTGAACATGCGCTTATAGGTAATGGTAAAGAAGGTCTCATTGAGAAAATGAAGAAAATTACAGATATTGTACCTCAAGGTATTCTTCAAAAACCTCATAAACCCGTGACACACTAAATTGTTGTCCAAATGTTCAGTAGAATTGGGGGATATTCTTTCATCATTTTCTTTTTTTTTAATTAAAAGAGGTAGTCTCATAAATTTTTTATATTTTTTTTAAGATTTTAAGTGTTTATCAAATTTACATAACTTTTTTGGGTTATTTGTTTGGTTTGTTCTTTGTGGATCCTTTTAATGTTGTGAGAGATGCATATTAGGTTGTTTTCTGTTTGATTTTGTTGTATTCCACGTGATAAATATTCAGTGTATTTTAAATTTTGTTTTATGTTTCCAAATGGCCATTCTACAGTCATTTTACGTTTTGCAAACTCTATTTTACCCTTTTCACTTTCCATTTTCAAAGCCATA
>Ga0224559_1000170_pt1 | contig 43493 bp, 43 predicted proteins | sample 714S33034metaG_FD_180676 | JGI IMG/M metagenome (GOLD analysis project Ga0224559, IMG submission 180676) | Peat soil microbial communities from Stordalen Mire, Sweden - 717 S3 30-34 | ecosystem: Environmental > Terrestrial > Soil > Wetlands > Peat | place: Sweden: Norrbotten County, Stordalen... | reverse complement strand
CTTGAAGGAGAGCTGGAAAAGACCATCGAAACGCTCGGCGATGTGGAAAGCGCTCGCGTGCACCTGGTGATGGCGAAGGATTCCGTTTTTCTGGACAAGGAGCAACCTGCCAAGGCGTCGGTCATTCTGAAGCTTCACGGCAAGGGTCTTCCCAAAGAGTCAGCGGTAGCCATTTCGCGGCTGGTTTCAGGAGCGGTCAATCAGCTCAGTCCGGAAGATGTTTCCATCATCGACGCCGATTCAGCCAGGTCTCTCGGAGTGGGACACAATGGGCAGGGTGATTCTGACGGCATTGAGGAAAGTCTGACGCAGCGCCTGATCGGCACGCTTGAACCGGTGGTGGGTACGGACAAGATTCGCGCCAGCGTCACCGTCGATCAGACCCAGGAATCGACCGAGGAGAGTCAGGAGAAATACGATCCGGCGGTAACCGCGGTGCTGAGCAATCAGAAGTCCGAGGAGACGGCCAATGGAGGCGCGATCGCTTCGGGTGTTCCAGGAACCACAAGCAACACGCCATCGTCAACTAAGTCCGGCGAAGCTACAACCAAACAAAGCGCGGCGCTCAACCAGGGGCAGAACCCGTCGCAAACGTCGAAGAGTGAGTCGGCCCAGTATGGGGTAAATAAGGTCGTTCTTCATACTATATTGCCCGCCGGACGAATCCAGCGAGTAAGCGCGGCCATTCTTGTGGACGATATGGTTGCAAAGAGCGTTCAGGGCGGCAAGACAACCTACACGCGCCGCAAATGGACGCAGCCGGAGTTAGACAAGATTCAGGGGCTTGCGGAGGCGGTCATCGGCTTCGATGCAAAGCGGGGCGACACCGTGACTGTTCAGAACATGTCTTTCGACGGCGATTCTATCGCGGCGGATCTGCCGGCTCCGAATTGGATGGACAAGGGACGCAAAGCGGTCGCGGATTATTCGTCTTTGCTTAGGCCTGCTTCGCTGCTGCTTCTATTCATGCTGGCCTATTTGTTCATCGTGCGGCCGATTCAGAAACAAGTGCTTAGCACAGCGCCGGCTCAATTGAACGCGCCGGCGCAAGCGCAAGCCTTGGCAGCCGGCGCAGGAATGAACCGGCTCGGCGGAGGCTACGCGGACCGGGATGAGAGTGCACAGGAAGCCGCCAAACTGAAAGATCAAATGGTCGGGGTCATCAAGCAGAAGCCGGTCAACTCAACGCGCGCCGTGCAGGCCTGGTTGCGAGAGGAGCAATCATGAGTGTTGCGGAAAGTACCTCCATCAGTGGCGCGCGCAAGACTGCGATTCTCTTTTCGCTGCTTGGAGAGGACGCCGCCGCCCCGATCTTTCGGAATCTTCGTGAGGAGGATCTGCAGCGGGTGACCGAAGAACTCGCAAACCTGGGGCAGGTCCCATTCGACGTGAGCCTGGAAGTGTTGAGGGAATTCCAGCAATTGATCTCCGCTCAAGAATTCGCCGCGGTGGGAGGGCAAGACGTTGCAAGCCGGCTACTGGTCAAAGCCCTCGGAGAGAACGGCGCCAAGAGCATGCTTGAGCGGTTGACGCGTTCCGGCGAGCTGAACGCATCACGGGTCGACGCATTGAAGAAGGCGGACCCACAGCAACTGGCCAGGTTCCTGGCCGGCGAGCATTCACAGACCAGGGCATTGGTTCTTAACCATCTTGAACCGAAGCAGGCCTCGGCAGTGTTGATGAAGCTAGAGCCGGAAACACGAGCCGATTGCGTGAGACGGCTTGCCAATCTGGGTCAATTCTCTCCGGATGTTGCCGCGAAGGTTTCCACAGTCTTGAGTCGCCGATTGAAGTCCGTAGGCGACCACACAAAGCGTGCCGACTCCGGATACCGGAGTGTCGCCGAACTCATGAACCGGCTTGACCCTGCCACAACTAGAAACATTCTTGAGAGCATTGAACGAGAGGAGCCAAACGTCGCAATCGGCATCCGGGACCTCATGTTTACGTTCGACGATTTTCTTGAAGTCCCCGAACAGGAACTGCGTACCTTGGTGAGTGCGATCGACAAGAAGACCTTGATGATCGCACTCAAGGGAGCAAGCGAGGAATTGAGGAGCCGCTTCTATCGCACCATGTCATCGCGTGCCGTCGACATGCTGAAGGAAGACTCCGAAGTGATGGGTCCCGTTCGAGGCAAAGACGTGGCTAAGGCTCACGCGGAGATTGTCGCCATCGCGCGAAAGCTCGAGGCGGAAGGCACGATGGTATTGAAGAGTGAGGGGGAAGACGAATATGTCCTCTAGCGCGGAAACCAACCCGGCGTTTGCGGTTCCGATCATGGCCCTGGAGTACCGGGATTTGGGAGTTCTTTCGGCTTCGGGCAGTACAGCAAGCCGCCCTCTCGGAACGCGATTCGCCGACGGAGGCGGCAGGAGCCATATTGATGACCTGCTTTCCAAGGCAGAAGCCGATGAGAGGATCAAGCTGGCGAGGGCTGAAGCGGCCCTCCAGGCGCGCCAGGAATATGAGCAGAAGCTCGAAGTTGCGCGCACATCCATCGCGGCTGCCCTCAGGGGTTTTGAAACGGAGAGAGCCGAATACTATGCGCGCGTAGAAGCGGAGGTTGTTCAACTTGCCCTGGCGATTGCCGCCAAGATACTGCATCGGGAAGCGCAGGTCGATCCGATGCTGGTAGCTGCCCTGGTACGAATGGCGACGGAGAAGATGCGTGACGGATCCAGCGTGACCGTTCGCGTAGGCCGGGGAAACGGCAAGCGATGGAAAGAGTTCTTTGAAAGGCAACCGGGAGCTGCGCGCTTTGAGGTGGTTGAGGATGAGGGGCTCAGCGACAAGGACTGCGTGCTCGAGACCGAGCTTGGATCGACCAACTTCGGTTTAGATACTCAATTGAAGGAAGTGGAGCAGGGATTCTTCGATCTGCTTGCGTTGAGGCCGGTGAAGTCATGAACCGCTCGATCCTGGCTCCCTACATGCACCATCTCCGCGCCGGCTCGACATTGCGCTGGAGAGGCCGGGTCAATCAGGTCGTTGGCAACCTGATTGAGTCGGAGGGCCCGTTCTGCTCGGTTGGAGAGTCGTGTGAGATTACCGGCGCAGGCGGCCGATCGTATTCAGGGGAAATCATCGGCTTTCGCGGATCGACCATGCTGTCGATGGCAGCCGACAATCCGCAGGGCATTCGCTTCGGCGATCAAATCATGACGTGGGGCGCCCGGCCGTCGGTTCGAGTGGGACCAGATCTGCTGGGGCGCGTGATCGACCCGACAGGGAATCCGGTGGACGGCAAAGGGGAGTACCGAGCCACGCATGGAGTCAGCATCGACGGTTCGGTGCCGATGGCTCTTGAGCGCGAACCGATCCGGGAGCCGCTAGGCTGCGGTATCAGGGCGATCGATGGCTTCATTACATGCGGGCGAGGACAGCGTGTCGGCATCTTCGGCGGAAGCGGCGTGGGAAAGAGCACGCTGATCGGCATGATGGCGCGCGGGACGTCGGCAGACATGACGGTGCTGGCGCTGGTTGGAGAGCGCGGCCGAGAGGTAGGAGAGTTTCTTGAAGTTCTGGGCGAGGAAGGTCTTCGCCGCGCGGTTGTCCTCGTATCCACTTCAGACCAATCGCCGCTGCTGCGGATCAGAGCGGCTCTGGCAGCAACGGCGGTTGCCGAATACTTTGCCAGCCTGGGCAAGAATGTGCTCCTGATTGTGGATTCGCTGACGCGCTTTGCAATGGCGCAACGCGAGATTGGATTGGCCGCCGGCGAGCCGCCGACCGCGAAAGGCTACACGCCTTCCGTATTGAATATGCTCGCCCGGCTGATCGAGCGGGCAGGGAACTTTTCGCAAGGCAGCATCACCGCCTTCTATACCGTGCTGATGGAGGGTGACGATCAGCAGGATCCAGTTGTCGATACGGTCCGCTCGCTGCTGGACGGCAACGTGGTCCTGGATAGAAACCTTGCCATGAGCAGCCACTATCCCCCGATCTCCATTCTGGATAGTCTTAGCCGATTGATGCCCAATGTGGCGTCGGAGAAACATGTTGCCAAAGCAAATTCTCTGCGGCGATTGATGGCGGCTTATGCGCGGTCCGAGGACTTGATCCGCATCGGCGCCTATCAGAAGGGCTCCGATCCCATTCTGGATAATGCAATTCAGAATCTGCCCGCACTGAACGAGTTCTTGCAGCAAAAGCCCGATGTTCTCTGCAAACACGAGGACATCGTCAAGTTGCTGATGGCTCTGCCCGGCTAGAGCCTGTCGTGTGCGCGGACCCCACCCTAGCCGCAAAAACAAGAACGCGGCGAGGGTGGGGCACCCAGCGCTCTACACCATTCGGAGAAATTCTCTAAAACACGTCACGCAATTGGAGAAAAGCTAAAGCGATGCCGTTTCGGTTCCCACTTGCGACTGTCCTCCGGCTCAGGGAGAGCGTGCAGAGGCAGGAAGAGCGCGCACTGCAGAAGATCGTGCTCGAGATGGCTCGCGTGGCGCGTCAAATCGATCAAGCGACTGTGGAGATCGCTGAGGCTTGCAACGCAGAGGAGCGAGCTATGCAGCAGCCCATCCCAGCAAGTCAGGTGCAAATGCTCGTTTGGAATAAGCAGGCGGCAATCGAGAAGAGGGCGTCCCTGGATTGCAATCGCCGGACTCTGGAACAACAGCGAGATCGGCAATTGAAGGTCTATCACGCTGCCTATCGCAACAGCGAAACGCTGATCGACCTGCGCGATTCGCAGCGCGATAAGTACGAGCAGGAAAGAGCGCGAGCTGACCAAAAGCGGCTTGACGACATATTCGGCGCGCGGCGGCAACGCGGCTAGTGCGGTGAGTCCGAAGTTCGTTACAGGAGTTACGCGACGGAAATACAGGTCCTTCGACTCCGCTGAAGAACGCTCCGCTCAGGATGACCGCCTCTTTTTAAGCTCTCAGATTGAGCGCAATTGCTGAATGAACTTCAGACTCAGGACACTAGAGCTATCTATTGACTCATGGGCTGTCAGTGCTCAGTTCATTTCCCAATATCCCACCAGAACGGACAACTCAAACGACGACGCGACACCGGCATCTCCTATGGGCACACATTGCCCAGTTGGGACGGCAATGGTTGCCGGTTTGCCCGAACCGTTCCGCGCTCTGTCAGAGCATCGTTTAAATAAGGCATGTGGAATGAATGACCTGCGCCAGTGTTCCTGACTGCCGACGTGCGAAAAACTTGGCACGCGACATGCAATTAGGTTTGGCATGCGAGGTCCATCGCTAGTGACGACAGTGAGTCCATCTTCGACGCCGTTGTTACAAACCGGCAAGGCCGACCGCAGTTTTCTGGCGGTACTTGCCGAAGCTTCTACGACGGAAAGCTCTGGAAGCACCGCGGCGGGCTCTGGCCTAGGGGGGACCGCGGAAGAGAACGCTGCGGAAAGCTGGGCGGGCACGCAGCAAGCAGAGCAGGTACCTGTCCAGGAAGTGACACTCACAAACCGTGAAGCTAGCGCAAGTGCGATAAAGACTCTTGTCCCTGCCGACCAAGACAAGGTTCCGGCAAAGGGGACGGCAAAAACACAAGACGAGGTTCTTGCGCCAAATCGCAGTGCTTCCAAATCATCTGCGACGACAGAAGTGCCCCTCAATGCGGAGGCCTCAACAGTCGTCTCCGATATCCAAACGCAACTCGTTGTTGCGCAGTTGACGCAAAGTGCATCTGCCACTCAGTTGCCTGCAGCCCAGCAAGCGGACGCGGCCAATAACGAAATACCTTCCAATGTGAAGTCCTCGGCTGTCGTTCACAATACCCAGGCGCAGTTCGTTGCTGCCCAGTCGACGGGAAACGCATCTGCCGCTAAACAGGCTTCGACCCAGCAGGTCCACGCGTCCACCGAAACGTCTGCCAATGCTGGGACCTCGGCAAGCCTTCCCAATATCCAAGCGCAGTTCGTTCCCGCGCAGTGGACGCAAAACACATTGGCCGCCGAATACCCTGCAACTCAGCAGGCGCACACGGCAACTGAAACGCCTGCCAATGCTGGGGTCTCGGCCAGCCTTTCCAATGTCCAAGCGCAGTTTGTTCCCGCGCAGTGGACGCAAAACACATTTGCCGCCGAATACCCTGCAACTCAGCAGGCGCACACGGCTACTGAAACGCCTGTCAATGCTGCTCCCTCAGCTGTCGCCTCCTATATCCAAGCGCAGTTCGTTGCAACGCCGGTGGCGCAAGCAGCATCTGCCGCCGAGCTGCCTTCGACCCAGCAGGTCCACACGTCCACCGAAACGCCTGTCAATGCTGGGACCTCGGCAAGCCTTCCCAATGTCCAAGCGCAGTCCGTTTCCGCGCAGTGGGCGCAAAACACATTGGCCGTCGAATACCCTGCAACTCAGCAGGCGCACGCCGCGAATGAAATGCCCCTCAATGCCGATCCCTCAGCAGTCGCCTCCTATATTCAAGCGCAGTTCGTTGCAATGCCGGTGACGCAAGCAGCATCCGCCGCTGAACCGTTTGCAAACCAGCAAGCGCAGGCAACTACTGACACGCCTGTCTATGCTGGGACCTCGGCCGGCCTTCCCAATATCCAAGCGCAGTCGGTTCCCGCGCAGTGGACGCAAAACACATCTGCCGTCGAATACCCTGCAACTCAGCAGGCGCATGCGGCTACTGAAACGCCTGTCAATGCTGCTCCCTCAGCAGCCGCCTCCTATATCCAAGCGCAGTTCGTTGCAATGCCGGTGACGCAAGCAGCATCCGCCGCTGAACCGTTTGCAAACCAGCAAGCGCAGGCAACTGCTGAAATGCCTCTCAATGCGATGCCCGCGTCGGTCGTTCCCTATATCCAGACGCAGTTCGTTTCCGCGCAGTGGACGCGTGAAGCATCGGTCGCCGAGCTGCCTACAACCCAGCAGGCACACACGGCTGCTGCAACGCCTGTTAATGCTGGGACCTCGGCAGTCGCCTCCTATATTCAAGCACACTTCGTTGCAACGCCGGTGGCGCAGGAAGCATCTGCCGCTGAGCTGCCTTCGACCCGGCAGGTCCACACGTCCACCGAAACGCCTGTCAATGCTGGTGCCTCGGCCAGCCTTCCCAATGTCCAAGCGCAGTCCGTTGCAACGCCGGTGACGCAAGAAGCATCTGCCGCTGAGCCGTCTGCAAACCAGCAAGCGCATGCGACTGCTGAAATGCCTGTCAATGCTGGCGCCTCGGCCAGCCTTCCCAATGTCCAAGCGCAGTTCGTTCCCGCGCAGTGGACGCAAAACACATTTGCCGCGGAAGATCCTGCAACTCAGCAGGCGCACGCGCCTACTGAAACGTCTGCCAATGCTGGGACCTCGACAACCCTTCCCAATATCCAAGTGCAGTTCGTTCCCGTGCAAGTTACGCAAGAAGTATCTGCCGCTGAACTGCCTGCAAACCAGCAAGCGCAGGCTGCGAATGAAATGCCCCTCAATGCTGCTCCCTCGGCAGTGGCCTCCTATATCCAAGCGCAGTCCGTTGCAACGCCTGTGACGCAACAAGCATCTGCCGCTGAGCTGCCTGCAAACCAGCAAGCGCAGGCGACTGCTGAAATGCCTGTCAATGCTGCTCCCTCGGCAGTCGTCTCCCATATCCAGGCGCAGTTCGATGCAACGCCGGTGACGCAACAAGCATCTGCAACCGAGCCGCCTGCAACGCAGCAGGCGCACATGGCTACGGCCGCGGCGCCGAATGGGTCAGTTTCTGAACGGCAACGTACGGACGTCACTTCGAATCGAGCGCAAGTCGCGGACAGCGCAACATCGGTGTCTGGAGAAATGGTCCAGGAGTCCGTGCAAGTACCTTTGCCATTATCTTTCCTCGACATCGCAGCGATGGGTGCAGATAGCGCCACAGGGTGGAAGCAACCATTCAAGGCGGCGGTGGTGAAGGACGCACCTGGCACAACCGCGCTCAAGAATCCGACCCTCACGAAAGCGACGGATGCGGACATCAACAATACCGCGTCGACAGCGGCTGGAACGCACATTGGTGCGCCCGCCGACCAGAACAGCGGCCAATCTTTGCGGAACACGAATAGCAATCCCGATCAGACAGGATCTGTTTCGGTTCGGGTTGCGGCCGGCAGTTTGTCCCAGGCCCAGACTCAGACCCAGACGCAAACGATCGCGGTTTCCGGGGCTTCCCACGAAATCGCATCGTCCGCGCCCATGCCAAGAGGTCTTGCAGATGGGTCGCGACTTGCCGAGCAAGCGGAAGCCCCAATTGCCAACCTACAGGAAACCGGCGAGGGCACGGTAACGACTGCCATCAACAGCGCAAAGCTTATCCAGGCGATGGGCCAAACAGAGATGCGTGTCGGACTGCACACAACGGAGTATGGCGACATCTCGATCCGCACTTCGGTATCCCAACAGCAAATGCAGGCTCAAATATCGCTCGATCACCCCGAGTTGAGCCAGGCAATAGCGGCTCATATTTCATCGGTGCAGACAAAGCTTGGAGACGAGCATGGCATTCAGGCATCGATCCAGATCAATAACCAGGGAACATCGTATTCAAGTGACTCCGGTCAACCTTCACAGAGACAGCAGTACGCGTTTGCCGGGTCCACGGGCCCAGCGGATGCGGCGGACTATGCCGAGGCCGACAACGGGATGAGCCTCGGAATGCTCGCGGCAATTGGCAATGAACACCGGCTGGACATCAGAGCCTAAGGCTCAATCACTTTCCGGAAAGGGAGGGCAAATGAACATTCAAGGTGTGCACCCCAGCATGATCGCACCGATGCAGGGACAAACCGCCAGCGCACCTAAGGCGGCTAGCAGCACGAGCGGCACTTCAAGCAGCAGTGCAAGCAGTTCGACGGCTACTTCGTCGACCAGCCTTCAGGATACATTTCTGAACCTGCTGGTGACCGAACTGCAGAATCAGGATCCCACCGCTCCGGTCGATCCGACCCAGATGGTTGGCCAACTCGTTTCTCTCAACCAGCTGGATCAACTGATCGCGATCAACTCCACACTGTCGAGCTTGGTCCCATCCACATCGAGCTCTTCAGGCACAACAAATACCGGGGGGACAGGGTCAACCGGCTCCTCTGGTGGAACAAAAACCGATGCAGTCTCGGCTGCAAGCTTGCCCAGCCAAACTCAACCGGCGAACACCAGTATTCCAAGTTCGTCCGATCTCATGAACTTGTACGGCAGTTTCGGGGCTCCGGCCCAGACTTCAAATCTCACCACCACAGGAGGTAGGTAGATGGCATCCTATGCGATTCCGCTCTCAGGTCTTCAGGCAGATTCTTCGCTGCTCAACGTGATTTCAAACAACCTCGCGAATCTGAACACAGACGGATACAAGAATGAGACCCTGAACTTCGGCGACGTCTTTGCCGAAGCACAAGGCGCATCGGGGAACGGTGACCCCATCCAGATAGGATCGGGTGTGTCCGTCAACGGCACGACTGCGAACTTCTCCAATGGCAACATCGATTCAACGGGCATTGCGTCGAACATGGCTATCCAAGGCAACGGGATGTTCGTGGTGCAGAATAGTGACGGTCAAACAAGCTACACGCGCGACGGTGACTTCACGGTGAATACTTCGGGCCAGCTCATCACTCCGTCTGGAGAACTGGTGATGGGGTATTCGGCAACCAACGGGGTGGTCTCAAGCGCCAGCACACTGGGCCCGCTCACGGTGAATTCGACAGGAACGGTACCGGGCGCGGCTACCTCATCCTTCCAACTGACAACCAATCTCGACTCCAGCACCGCCGTTGGTTCCTCGTTCAGCACGCCCCTGACTGTTTTCGACTCGCTCGGAACGCCGCAGACACTGAATGTCGAGTTTACGAACACAGGGACGGGGGCCTGGAGCTACAACATCACGGTGCCGGCGTCCGCAACGGGCGCCACAGGCAATCCGGTGTCGGTTTCGACCGGCGCAGTGACTTTCGACACATCCGGGAATCTGCTCACACCAGCCGGCGGATCGGTCACCGGCATCAAGATCGCGGGCCTGGCCGATGGCGCTGCAACCATGAACCTGACCTGGAATCTTGGCGGATCGGGCAGCTCAACGATCACGCAGTTGGACTCTGTGAGCGCCACAAGCGCTACCACGCAGAACGGCTACGGAGTTGGAACGCTCACCGGCTATACGATCTCTCCAAACGGAACGATAGAGGGGCAGTACAGCAACGACCAAACTCAAGCATTGGGACAAGTGGCAATAGCCAGCTTCGGGAATGTCCAGGGACTCTCGCAGGGAAATAACGGAGACTATCAGCCCACCGCTGCCTCGGGCGCCGCGGTCATCGGACGGGCCGAAGCCGGCGGGAACGGCTCGATTCAGGGATCATCGATTGAAGAGTCCAACGTGGATCTCTCTGCTGAGTTTTCTGCCATGATCGTGGCGCAGCAGAGTTACGAAGCCAATGCCAAGGCTCTAACGACGTTCGATCAGATTGCGCAGGCGACAATTCAGCTCGTTACCTAGCATTGAAGGAAGAACGAATTCGTTAAGCAACGATTAGAAGCTTCCGCCAGGAGAACGCGACTTCTGGCGGGAGCATCGCGCGGCCCTATCGTTCTCATGGCTGTCTCACCAGTTGCCGGTGTCAATGTAGTGGGCAATATTTGCCTGCAAGATATTAATGATCAATAACTTATCGTGAAGGAACACCCTCCGGGGCGACGGCTGGATTTTGCCTAGAATTCCGGCCCTCCAATTGCATTGACCTTGGTGCATCAGCTCCACTCATCGTCTTCAGTATTCGTTACGAGCGTCCAGCTTGGCCGGGTCATGGAAACACGATTGGAGCGAGAAGCCTGCGAGGTTCAATGAGTACTGCAGTCCTGAATCCAGAGCCGAAGTATCAAGAGCCTTCCCAATCAACCCCGGTTGCGGTTGAAAGAGATCTGCTCGACACAGTGCCGTGGCTGCCCTGCAGGCTTAGCCTCGAAATTCCCGTGGTTCGATTCACGATCGGCGACCTGCTGACTCTTGCGAACGGTTCGGTCGTGGAAACCGCCTATCACCATACCAGCGATATTCCGCTGCGCGTCAATCAACTTCTTCTCGGTTGGACTGAATTCGACGTCATCGGAGATCATCTCGCGGTGCGCATAACGGAACGAGCATGACAGTACAGAATCGCAATCACATTCCTCCGCTCGTTGGCCCGCGTTGGCAGGAGTTCTCCCTTGCGCCCGCGCCGGCGGCTCGAGAAGCATCGTTTCATGCTTCGCTCCGAGACTGTGCGCTCGACTATGTGCAGCAACCTGAACCGGAAGCTCAAAAGCCCGTTTCCATTCAACCTCGGGCGAGCGCCCCGCAACCGGCTCCCACCAATCCGCACGGCCGCTCATGGCCATGGACTCGGACGAAGAGCACCTTGCCTTCGAACCAGCAGTTGCAAGTAGTCAAACCGGTCACCCTCGAAACGATTGTGCCCAACCTCTCGCAGGCGGGCCAACCGCAGCGGTCTGGTTCGCGCGTGCTGGCATACATATGGTCGTGGCTCCATGCGAAATACGCACTGTCTTCCACGAAGCGGCTGCGAGTCATGGAGATGGTCCCGCTCGGCGAAAAGAGATTCCTGGCTGTGGTGAGTGTAGAAGGCCGCGAATTCCTGATTGGAGGAGGAGCGTCCGGGGTGTCGGTGGTCACGCAGTTGGAGGGGGCGCTCGAAACTGCCGGCGCTGCTCGCACTGAATTCGCCTTGCAGGGGAAGTCCGCATGAATCGGAACCGCGCAGGCCGAAGAGTAGCGACGATCGCATTGATGGTGCTTGCGCTTGCTGCTTCGGCAACGGGTCAGGGACGCTTTGGAACGATTAACGCCGACATTGTCGATCCCGGTAGCGTGGCCAATCGGCCCGATCACAGTGCGTCGGGAGCTGGCGCTGGATCTGCCGCGAGAATCGACAACTCCGCAAGTCCCTCGACCGCCTCTCCGTCCGGGATTGGCGGAGGCCTGCAGATTACCGGAGCGCCCAGCAACTCCGTGCCGTGGTCCATCGTCATTCTGCTCACCGGACTCACGCTGATTCCTTCAGTGCTGGTGTGCATGACGCCGTTCGCGCGACTACTGATTGTTTTTCATTTTCTCCGCCAAGCTTTGGGATTGCAGACCACGCCTTCAAACCAGACACTCATCGGACTCTCGATGATCCTGACGTTCTTCCTTATGCAACCGGTCGCAAACAAGATTTATGTAGACTCCTTTGTTCCGATGCAGGGGGGACAGATCACCGCCATCGAAGCGCTCACTCGCGCGGAGGCTCCCCTTCGCGAGTTCATGAGCCGCTTTGTCCGCGAAAAGGACGTGGCCCTCTTCATCGAATTGGCGAAGGAACCTCGTCCGGCTTCGCCCAACGACCTGTCGATGCGCGTGCTTCTGCCGGCCTATATCTTGTCAGAGCTGAAAGCCGGCTTTCAGATTGGCACCGTGCTGTTTCTTCCATTCTTGATCGTGGACATGGTGGTGGCTTCGATCACCACATCCGTCGGCATGTTCCAACTGCCGCCGGTAGTTATTTCAACGCCGCTCAAGCTGCTTCTTTTTTTGATCGTAGACGGCTGGCATCTCTTGATCGGATCTCTTATGAGGAGTTTTCAATAGCGCCATGAACGTAGACAGCGTTGTATTGCTCGGTCGAATGATGCTGCAGGAAGTGATCATCCTGGTTGGCCCGATCTTGGCTGTAGCCATCGTCGTCAGCCTGATTGTCAACATCGCTCAAACACTGACTTCGCTGCAGGACAACACAATCTCAACAGTTGCGCGCCTGGGCTGCACGGGAGCCGCGCTGTTCTTCCTGATGCCGTGGATGTGGCGTCACCTTTCGCTTTACACGCTGGCATTGTTTTCAGACTTCAAGGTGTTCCTGGGATGATTGAGATACCTCTACTCACGATCGTCAGCGGCCTGCTGACCATTAGCGTTCGCCTCACCGGGCTCATGCTTTTCGCGCCCTGGTTTGGCAGCGCGGTCATTCCGGCGCGGATCAAAGCCGGGTTGGTCCTGGCCCTGACGCTGCTCCTGTTTCCCAGCGTCGGGAAGGGAATCGGCGTCTATCCCATGGCCCAATGGCCCATCCTGATCGTCACGGAGTTCATCATCGGCGTGGGCATGGGTCTGGCAACCAACGTTGTCTTCGAGGCTGCCCAGTTGGCGGGAGAGATCCTGGGCATTCAAATGGGCTACTCCCTGGTGAACATTATCGATCCCATGTCGCAGGTTGAGACAAAAGTGATTCCGCTCTTTTATCAATCCATGATTGTCTTGCTCTTTCTGTGCATGGATGTTCACTACTGGATTCTGAAGGCGATCGGGAAAAGCTTTCTGTACGTGCCGCCCGGCACCATGCACTTGAGCGGTTTGTTTACCTGGACGATTCTCGCGACCGGCGGCACTCTTTTTGGATTGGGTGTTCAGATTGCCGCGCCGGTTTTGTCGGCCACTCTGGTAACCGATGTATTCCTGGGGCTGCTGGGCAAGGCGTCTCCGCAGATGCCGTTGATGGTGCTCGGACCGGCAATTAAAAGCATTCTGGGAATCCTGATATTGATCGCGACACTCAGGTTCTGGCCGGACCTCTACCATCACCTTTTTGTGGATTCCGTAACCGCGGGCGAACACATGCTGCACCTGGCGCGATGAGGCTAAATGGCTGAATCGAACAAAACCGAAAAGGCAACGCCGCGACACCGGCAAAAGGCGCGCGAGCAAGGCCGCGTGACGCGATCGCGCGAACTGACCAGCGCAATGACGCTGTTTGCGGTGGGAGGCGTGCTGTGCCTTTTGGTGCGCCAGGGACCGGCGCATTGGACCGACTTCTTCCGCGAAACGCTTGAGTCCGCCAACGCCGACGTAATCGAGACAAATGGGCCGTTGCTCTTCTGGACGAGCGTGGAAGCATTGCGCTGGGTGGTTCCGATTCTGGCGTCCGCGTTCGTGGTATCGCTTGTTGCCGGATTGGCACAAGGCGGATTCGTTGTGGCGCCAGAGGCGCTTGCCCCAAATTTCGAACGGATTAGCCCTGCCGCCAAGCTGCAACAGATTTTCTCCCCTGCGGGACTCAGCAACATTCTCAAGAGCTTCATCCCGTTTTTCGCGATGGTTTGGGTCGGCGTTGCTTGTCTTGCCAGCCATTGGGGACAGATTCTCGGCAGCTCTTACGCGGAGCCGCGTGCGTTTATCAGTCTTCAGGGCACGATTCTCGTGGAGCTCTGCTGGAAGTGCGGCTTGATCCTGCTGATTTGGTCAGGTGTGGACTACATGCTTCTGCACCTGAAGAACGAAGGCGACCTCAAGATGAGCCGCCAGGAAATCCGAGAGGAAATGAAGGAGACCGAGGGCAATCCCGCGAGCAAGGCAAGAATCCGGAGGATGCAGCGTCAGGCTCGCCGCAAGAGGATGATCAAGGCCGCGGAGACCGCGACCGTGGTCATCACCAACCCCACCCATTATGCAGTCGCGCTCAAGTTCGAGTTGAGCATGGCCGCTCCCATTGTTGTGGCAAAGGGGCTCGATCTGCTGGCGGCCAAAATCAAGGAAATTGCCAGGGACCACGACATTCCAATCATGGAGAACCGGCCTCTTGCGCAGGCGCTCTACAGGGGCGCCGAAGTCGGCGATGCCATCCCCTCTGCGCTGTACCACTCGGTTGCTGAAATTCTTGTCCTGGTCTACAAGGCTCAGGACGAAGTGAAACGCCGTGAGGCTCAAAGGAGAGCCTCTGCCAACCCGTCGGGAGAAATGAGACTGTGGTGACCAAGAAGAAGGGAATCCTGAGCACGTTGCGCGCATCCTCCGATTGGTTCATTCCGACCGGCGCGGTCGCCCTGGTGTTCGTCATGTTGGTGCCAATGCCGAGCTTTATGCTCGACTTGCTGCTTACCCTGAGCATTACGGCGTCGGTGATTGTGCTGTTGACCGCGATTCAGATTCAGCGGCCGGTGCAATTCTCAGTATTCCCAAGCGTCATCCTTCTATTGACGCTGATGAGGCTGTCACTCGATCTGGCCGGCACGCGGCGCATCCTGCTCCACGGCAACGAGGGTTCATCGGCGGCGGGACATGTGATCGAGGCATTCGGACAGTTTGTAGTCGGCGGCAACTACATCGTCGGTTTCGTCATTTTTATCGCTCTGATTGCCATCCAGTATCTCGTGGTGAGCCACGGCGCCGTTCGTACTGCCGAGGTGACGGCTCGATTCACACTCGACGCGATGCCTGGAAAACAGATGGCAATCGATTCCGACCTGAATACCGGGCTGATCAACGCCGACCAGGCGAGAGAACGCCGGGAAATGGTGGGGCGTGAGGCGGAGTTTTGCGGCTCCATGGACGGCGCGGCCCGCTTTAGTCAACGAGATTCACTGGCCACCATTCTCATCATGGCGATCAACATCATTGCGGGTTTCCTGATCGGCGTGTTTCAGCAAGGTGTTCCGTTCCAGCAAGCTCTGAAGACTTACACCATTCTCACCGTAGGCGACGGGTTGGTTACGATCATTCCTTCACTGCTTGTCTCGGTTGCGGGTGGAATCGTTGTAACACGGGCGGGATCGGACTTCTCGCTGGGCACCGACATCGGGAAGCAGATGTTCAGGACCTCTCGTCCGCTGTGGATTGTAAGCGGAGTTCTCCTGATACTGGCCATGATTCCCGGCATGCCGAAGATGTCGTTCATCGCGTTGGGCGGCATTTTGATGTTCGCAGCCTGGAAGATGAAACCAGGCGACGCACTGGAAACAGCCGCCGGCGCGAAAGCCACAGCAGGGAAGAGCGCTGCCGGGACGCCGACAGTCGATCCCATGGATGCAGTGCTCAAACTGGACGAACTTATGCTCGAAGTGGGCGTAGGTCTTGTGCCGCTTGTGGATGCGAAGCAGGGCGGCCAACTGCTTTCAAGGGTGAAATCGCTGCGCAAGAATCTGGCTCAGCAACTGGGATTCCTGGCCCCGTCAATTCATATCACCGACAACTTATCTCTGCGGGAAAGGGAGTATGTCGTCTATCTTCGCGGCGTTGAGATTGCACGCTGGGAACTTCGGCGCGATCGATTGCTCGCGGTAAACTCAAACCCCAAGCCCGGAGATGTTCCTGGGCAGGAGACACGTGAACCGGCGTTCAATTCACCGGCGAAGTGGATTACGCCCGACCTTCAGGCCCAGGCAATCTCCGCCGGATATGCGGTGGTAGACCATACGTCCGTGCTGGCAGCTCATCTTGCCGAAATCATCAAGCAAAATGCACACGACCTGCTTACTCGCTCGGAAAGCAAGCGCCTTATCGATCGTCTGGCCGACTCGCATCCGAAACTCGTGGAAGAGCTGATTCCGAAACTCATGAGCCTCGGTGAAGTGCAAAAGGTACTTCAACAACTGCTCAGAGAGCAAGTATCCATTCGCGATCTGGGGACAATTCTCGAAGTGCTGGTCGAGACGGCAGCGATCAACAAGAATCCCGTGGTGCTTATCGAAGCAGTCAGGCACGCCCTCGGCCGCGCTCTCATTCGCCCGCTACTCGACGATCTGGGTCAACTCAAGGTGGTCACGCTGCATAACTCCATCGAAGAGGAATGCTCCCGCTCTTCCGCTCAGCAGGCACAGATTGTTTCCGCGGGCGGTGGGTTGCAGGTCTCCGTGGTGCACAGGGTGTTGGATGGCCTGCGGGCCATGCTCGGCGACCAGGTAACGATGGCGCCCCCAGTCCTGCTTTGTTCTTCTCCGGGCCGCTTTTACCTGAGGCGCCTGCTGGAGCCGTTCATTCCAAAGATTGTGGTGATTTCACCGTCCGAAATACCTCCCATGACACCAGTACTCTCGCTAGGTTCGGTTCGATGAAAAATGTTGGTTTTCACATGCTTGAAGAGGTGAAGAAATGACGCCAGCCGAAGTGGCATACAAATCATGCGTCGCGGAAGTCGAGGATCCGAACGATCTTGTGATGCAGGAATTGTCACAGGTCTACTACATTGCCGCGCGAATTCGCGAACGGCTTCCCCGCCAGGTTGAATTGGAGGATCTTGTGAATGCGGGAGTGATCGGCCTGCTGGAAGCGAGCCGGAGCTTCGACAGTTCAAAGAACATCCAGTTCAAGGCCTATGCGAAGTTTCGAATTCGAGGCGCAATTCTGGACAGCTTGCGCGAGGCCGACTGGGGGTCGCGCTCTCTGCGCAGACGCGGGCGCGAGATAGCCGAGGCAACGGCGCGGCTTGAAGCCACGCTCAGGCGTCATCCGGCGGAGTCGGAGATTGCGGAGGAAATGCACATAGAGATCGGTCAACTGCAAAAAATCACTGCACAGATCGACGGTCTTTTTGTGGTGGGCCAGCAGACCGCGGTTTCAAACGATCGAACTACGCTGTTCGATGTGATTGAATCGGCGCCCAGCCTGGACGATCCTGACCCGTTCGATCTCTGTCTGCGCGGCGAAATGAAGGCTCATTTGGCTGAGGCCATTTCACAACTCAGCCAGCGGGAACAACTGATTCTGTCGCTTTACTATCGCGAAGAGCTCACCATGAAGGAAATATCGGAAGTGGTGGGAGTGGCGCTTTCGCGTGTTTCGCAGATACTGCAGGCGACGCTGAAAAAGCTCAGGGAGTTGCTCGCGCATCTGCAGGAGAGGGAATCGGCAGGTTACGCGCCGAGGGGAGGTTCCGTTGAGCGTGCTTAGTCAGGAAGATCCAGAGGCAACAGTCAAGGTCTCGCAACGGATAGGGTCGCAGAGCGCGAACGCCCAGCCGCGTTCGGTCCAGCCCTACAATTTCAGATCGGCGGGAAGAATGTCGAACGAAAATGCGCGGGCTCTGACCGCGATGCACGAGACATTCGCGCGCCACCTGGCAGTTACCCTGGAGGATTACATTGGGACGGAGCTGGAGGTGAAACTGAGGGGGCTCGATCAGAGTTCCATGCAGGAGCACATCGCAAGCATCCCTCCTCTGAGCTACATTGTTCCATTTGTTCTGCGCTCGGTTCCATGCACGATCTTCGTGGAATGCGACCTCAACGTTGTGTTTCCGGTCATCGAACGGCTCCTGGGCGGGGCGGGTAGCCCTGTGAAAGGAATGCGGGAGCTTTCGGAGCTCGAAGAAGAAATCATGCATGACGTCACGTCTTTGATTGCGCGAAAAGCGGAACAAGCATGGCATATTCCCAACCTGTCTCTGGAGCAGGGCCGGCGAACCAAAGCCTCGCTTATGAGCCAGAATTGCTCGCCTACGGAAAAGGTCTCGATACTCGAATTCACGATCGAGTTCGCGGGGACCACGGGTTCGTTTCAATTGGTTCTTTTGGCTTCGTTCGCCAATCTTCTCATCGACACAATTCGGGGGGATCAGCCGAAAACCAAGAGCAGATTGCGCTGTTTTCCAATGCCCAGTCTTCGCGAACGGATTCTGGATTGCGATGTAGCGGTTGCGGCCGGTCTCTATCCCTTGAGGGTGCCGGTTCGCGATCTGGTCGGGCTTCAGGCAGGCAGCGTTCTGAGGCTCCGAGCGCCGGTTGGAGCACCCGCGGCATTGAGCTTGGAGGGGCGGGAATTATTTGAGGCACTGCCGGTAAGGAACGGAACGCAAAAGGCGGCTCAACTCGGTCGCCGGACGCAACAGACAAGCTGGGAAGGAGAGTAGAAATGGTCGACAACCCGAAGGACAACGATGCGATTGAGGCGGAGGCTCCTAAAACGGATCCCGTCAATCTGAAACTGGTCATGGACGTCGAATTGAATGTTTCGCTTCGATTCGGCCAGCGTCAAATGCCACTCCGCGAGGTGCTGGAACTGGCCAGCGGTTCGGTTGTTGAGTTGGACCGCCAGGTGGACGAGCCTGTCGAACTGCTGCTCGACGGCAAGGTGATTGCCCGCGGTGAAGCCGTCATCGTAGACGGCAACTACGGATTGCGGGTCACGGAAATCCCGCAGCCCATTGCATCCCATCTTATTCATTGATGGCTGGAGGAAGGTAACTCGATGAAACTTTCGTTGCGCGGAATGATACCAGGGGCCGGCCGGGACAGCAATCAAATGGCGTGTGCGCTCCACGAATGCCAGAACACACTGCTGATGCGAATCGTGACCCAGGGCAACACCGGAATCCGTGTGGGCCAGGACTGGTACTGCAGCGTCGGTTGCTTTGCTGAAGCGGCATTCGACCGGTTTGCGACCATCTCGGCAGGGCGCGTCGTGGAGATGCCGCATAGCCCTCGATTGACGATCGGACTGGCGATGCTTACCAAGGGTTACCTGACTGAGGAGCAGCTTCGCCTGGCGACCGCTCAGAGCAGGATGCGAGGCGAGGAACTGGAGGCCGTGCTGGTCCGGCTCGGCTTGGCCAACGAATGGCAACTGACAGCGGCGAGAGCGGCGCAGTGGGGAGTTCCGGTACTCGGAAAGGACCAAGCCGGCCATCCGTTGGAATCGGATATTCCGATTACACTTCTGCGCGCCTATTCGGCGGCGCCACTGCATTATTCCGTTGCCGCGAAACGATTGATCATGGGTTTCGCGCATCGTGTCGAACATAGCTTTCTGGTTTCACTGGAGACGATTACCGGGTGCAGGGCGGAGCCATGCTGCATAACGCCGACTGAGTTTGCCGAGCAAATGACACGGCTGTCGGCGATGCCGGACTATGGCGAAATGGTCTTCGAGAATAGCCTTACGCCGGCGCAGATGGCCAACACCCTGGCTGGCGCCGCGGTGGATATCTCCGCGCACGAAGCGAGATTTGCGTATTCGCAGAATCTTCTGTGGGTCAGGATCGCGGGCAAACGGCGCACCGTCGACGTGCTCTTTCGAGGAAGGATCGACGCAGGGCTCGAAGAAACTGAAGATTCTCATTTCTTGCAGGATAGAATTGTCTCCCGGGGGTAGACAGATCCGCTCGATTTGCCGATGAATGTTGCAGGTGGTGGCCCAATGCCCAGCAGCGAGCACTCTCAAAGTCTAACTAGCCTCAAGCAAGTTGTAATCCTGCAGCCAACGCAAGTTGCTTCTGTTCCCGATCCCGCATTACCCATCATGCAAGAGACCCTCTTGCTTCTCGACCTCGCGGTTCAGGAACCATCTATCGATCTTCGAGAAATGTCCCAGCTCGTTCTAGACGATCTGGGAGCCACTTTGCAGATATTGCGCCTGGCTGGGCGCGAGTTCGGCAACTCCAACGACCGGCCCCTTCGAATCGAGGATTGCATCTCGGGCCTTGGCGTCGATGCCTGTATGCAGACCGTATCGGAGGAAAGGGCGGCTCGTCAGGGCCGGCAAGGAGCGATTGCCGAGATGTGGGCGCATTGCCGAGAGATAGCGCAGCACTGCAAGGAAGTTGCAAATGAACTGCCGGACATAAACCCCGATCAAGCCTACCTGGTCGGCCTCCTCCATTTGATCGGATCTCTTCCCTCTGTTCTTGGATGGGATGACACTAGAAGGGATGCGGCCGGAGAAGCGCTTAGCGGACTTCAAATGGCAAAGCAATGGTCGCTTCCGCATTTTGTGCAGCAGTTCTTTTCGGAGATTCAATCGACCGGATGCAATTCCGAGTGGTCGGAGATCGTGCGATTGGCTCATCAGCGCGCCACCCGGTCATCTTTCAAATGCTTATTGGATCCGGAGTTTCACCCAATCCTTATTCAGGACGCTTAGGTAAGTTCACCTAGCTTATTCGTATATACGTAGCGCCAACCTCCAGGTCGGCTCTCTCCTGGCGCGCATACGAACCCTGGCGGCGTGGACGCCACCAGTACAGCCGCTCTGGAGAGCGGCGCTACTCGAATGCGCAATTTACGGATAAGCTCTTAATGCGTTGCGCGCAAAGCGTAAACGTCGATTGTTTTTGGATGAGAAGAAGGGGCACGATTCGGATCGGAATGCGTCTCGTTGTCCTTGTTCTCATCAGTCCCTCATCAACTACCCATTTCCGACCTCGAATTTGGCCTATTCCGGGCAAAGTTTGCCGGAACAATTGGCACCCGAATTGCACTGACATAAGTCGAGGGGTGCATATGGGCAGTGGATACTATGCCGCGAGTACAGCTCTGATTGCTCGTACGCAGGCATTGGATACGATCGCCAACAACCTTGCCAATTCCAGCACGGTCGGATTCAGAGCCGAACACAACGTCTTCAAGTCCGTGCTGGCGGACGCTGGAAATGCCCGCGGCACGGCCCTCAATCAGGCGGTCAACGATTACAGCGTCCTGGGTGGAACGACCCTGGACCTGGGGCAGGGCGCCCTGCAAAAGACCGGAAACGATCTGGATCTTGGCATTCAAGGGTCCGGCTTTTTCGCAATCCAAACCGCGAATGGCCCGATGTATACCCGCAACGGCGCCTTTCAGGTCTCAGGCAATGGGCAACTGATCACTTCCACCGGGGATGCGGTCCTGGGTGACAAGGGCACCATATCAATCCCCCCCGGCCCAGTCTCGATCAGTTCAGACGGCACCATATCTTCAAATGGAGCGGTGGCCGGCAAAGTGAAGCTGGTTCAATTCCCGGCGGGCACGTCCCTGACCAGCGCGGGCGGCAACTACTATTCCGCTCCTGCTAAAAGCGAGATGCCGGCGACCGATTCGACGGTGCAGCAAGGGGTCCTGGAAAGCTCGAATGTGAATCCCATCACCAGCATGGTTGAGCTGATCACAGCGCAGCGATCGGCCGACATGATGCAGCGCGCGCTTGCGGTCTACAACACGGAGATGGACAAAACCGCAACCAAAGAACTTCCCAAGGTCGGCTAAAGGAGATCGAGAATGTTTCACGCCCTGTACACGGCTGCCAGTGGAATGACGGCACAACAAGTGAACCTCGACAATATCGCGAACAACCTCGCCAACTCCAGCACCTCCGGATTTCAATCGCGTCGCGTGCAGTTCACCGATCTTCTTTATCAGAATGAAGTGATGCCGGGCGCGGCCGCGACACAGCAGACCACCGTGTCCTCCGGATTGCAGATTGGACTTGGTACGAGATCGGCCAACACCGAGATTGTTCAGACACAGGGCGATTTGAGCAGCACGGGAAACCCTCTGGATCTTGCCATCCAGGGCACCGGCTTTTTTCAGATTCTGCTGCCGAACAATCAGATTGGCTACACGCGGGCTGGTTCCTTTCAGACGGATGCGCAGGGCAACCTGGTTACGGCGAACGGCAATAAACTTCAGCCGACGATTACGATCCCGCCCACAGCTACCAACGTGACGATCGGCAGCGATGGCACGGTGAGCGTTTCGCTGCCTGGACAAACGGCAACGTCGCAGGTGGGAGTGATCCAACTGGCGAGTTTTGCGAACCCCGGCGGCCTGAACAGTGTGGGCAACAACATTTATCTGCAAACCACCGCATCGGGAAATCCCATCGTCGGCGTGCCGGGCGGCTCGGACGGCCTGGGCACACTTCAGCAGGGAATGCTGGAGCAGGCGAATGTCAACATCGTCGATGAATTTGTGAATATGATTCTGGCGCAGCGTTCCTATGAGTCCAATTCGCGAGTGGTCAAGGCAGCGGATGAGATGCTGCAAGGCCTGAACCAGCTCGCTCAATAAGGTGATCGCGCGATGAAGAACGAGAGATCGATTTCGGCTATGGCTCTTTGCGCGGCAATGGCGTTACCAGGCGTGGCTGCGCCGGGCCGGGTCGCGATCACGCCGGCGGAGGTCGCGGACGTGCTCAGCGAAGCGGGCATCAAGGTATCTTCGCGGCAGGTTACGCTTCTGGCCGATGTGGTTGCTTCAACCAGCAATCCCAAGCTCAGGGTCGAGTCCATGGAGCGCTGGGGCGATCATCGCATGAAGGTCCGGCTGGCTTGCGATTCAAATACCGAATGCCTGCCTTTCCTGGTGGCAATCAACTGGAGTGGCGACGACGCGATGCCGCCCATTCCGTCGTCACCGGCTGCAATTTCGCCGGTTAAAACCGGCTCGGACCCGTTCGTCGTACACGCCGGGTCGCCCGCAATTCTGTTGCTTGAAGGTGACCACGTACATATCCAACTGCCTGTTTTTTGTCTGGAGAACGGCGCTCCCGGCCAAACGGTTCGCGTCGTCAGCAAGGAACAGCGCCGGACATTCTCTGCTCAGGTGTTCTCTGAAACAGTGTTGAAGGGCAGATTGTGAGGATCGCTCCCATGAGAATGCACGTCCTCGGAAATCTCGCGGTTGGAATGCTGCTGGTGGTCTCGGCTGCTCAGATGGGGCACACGTCGGGCCTCAAGAAGCAGAAGGACAATACTGCCCAGTTGAGGCAGCAGTACGTAAGTCGATTGCAAGAGCAGGATGTGCACGCGGATACGGGGAGGACGGTTGGCAGCCTCTGGTCCCCCGGGGGAAACCCTTTGGGAGATATCTCCACCGACTACAAGGCACAGAAGGTCAATGACACAATCGTGATCATCGCCGCAGTGCAAACGGCAGCAACACACAGCGGAACCTCGGCCTATCAGCGAACGTTCCAAACCAGCTCCGGGATCACTGGGCTGGCGGGAGCCGTGAAGACCACCGGCCTCAATCCTCTGTTGAATGCCAACTCTGCAACGCAGTTGGCGGGCCAGGGATCTACGGCCTCGAACACGACCTTTCAAACCAGCCTCACCGGGCAGGTAGTGGCCGTATTGCCAAGCGGCAACCTGGTGGTAGAGGCGCAACGCAAGATCTTCATGAACAATCAGCACGAGGATATTACGATCCGCGGGGTCGTGCGCCCTGGCGATATCGGCCCGAGCAACACCATCTCCTCCGCCTCTTTGAGCAATCTTGAGATTGAGATGAAGGGCAAGGGAATTGTCTCCGACGCTACCAGACCCATCAACCCCATCATGAAAGCCATTCTGTGGCTAATTGGATTCTGATGCCGATGAAGCTGAAGCACCCATTTTCGAATGCACGCCGCTGGACCATTTTCGGTTCAGCTCTGGCGCTGTGGGCATTCCTGTTTCCATTTGCGCTTCATGCCGCTGTGGGGGATACCAATCGCCAGGTCATGGTGCGGGACATTACCAATGTTGAAGGCGTGAGAGACAATCTGTTGGTGGGCTACGGTCTGGTGACCGGACTGCGCGGCACCGGAGACACACAACAGACCATCTTCACCATGCAGACGCTGGCCAATGCCATGCAGAAGATGGGGGTACTGGTCCCCTCGGGAACCGCCGTCGTAAAGAATGTGGCGGCCGTTTTCATTACGGCATCGCTTCCGCCATTTGCGCGGCCGGGGGCGAAGCTGGATGTGACTGTTTCTTCCGTTGGCGATGCCCGCAGCCTCGAAGGCGGCATCTTGCTGATGAGCGCGTTGCGTGGCCCGGATGGACAGATCTATGCCGAGGCGCAGGGACCGCTGGTGATGGGAGGCTACACGGCGGGCGAGGGCGCAAACAGAAAAGAAGTGAACTCCGCCAACGTCGGGACGATTCCCAATGGGGCGATCATCGAGCGCGACACAGCAGTGGATCTGAAGGGATTCAAGACCGTATCGTTGCTGCTGCGGAATCCGGATTTTGCAACTGCCACGCAGATCGCGGAAACGGTGAACCGGGAGTTCAAGAAGTCGGTCGCGATCGCGCTCGACAGCAGGCGCATCGACATCAGCGTTGCCGACGCATCTGCACAATCGGTGCCCCAGTTGATTGCGCGGGTACAGAGTCTGATGCTCACCGTCAATACCCCGGCCAAGATCGTAATCAACGAGCGGACCGGCACCATTGTGCTCGGCGGCAGTGTCAAGCTCTTGCCGGTTTCAGTGATTCACGGCAGTCTATCCATCCAGGTTGTCACCTCCTATGAAGTAATGCCGGGAGGAATGATGCCGGGCCAGAAGACTCCGACGCCAGCTACTCTGGTGCCGGAGACCAGGTTGAATGTGAATGAGGCTCCGGCCCAGTCGATGCGGCTGGATGAGGGCGCGAACGTAGAGGAGTTGGTCAACGGACTTCACGCCATCGGGACCACGGCTCGCGATGTGGTGGCAATCCTGCAGGCCATCAAGGCCGAGGGCGGAATCCAGGCGGATTTGGAGATTCAATAAATGGCAACGAGTTTGGTTTTGGGCTCACTGAGCCCGCAACAGAGCGTTTTGCAGGCGAGGCAGGACCAGCTGGTTCAGCAAATGAAGTCGCCTGAACAGCTGAACGACGCCAAGATCGACAAGGGATCCAAGGAATTTGAGGCCATTCTGCTGGGAAGCTGGCTGCAGCAGGCAGAGCAGTCGTTTACCACTCTTCCCGGCACCGACGATGACGACGACAAGGACGTTGCGAGCGGCCAGGTGATGAGCTTCGGAGTGCAGGCCTTGTCGACGTCTCTGGCGGCCTCTGGGGGCATTGGAATCAGCAAGATGATCGCCAAAGCGATGCATGTGGCAGCCGACAAGGCAAGTTCACTGGCGACCGCGCAGTCGGGGCAGACGAAGTAAACGGAAGTTGCAAAAAAAGGTTGAGATTTGGGCTAAACTTTTTCCTGAATCTGCCGATAGGAACGGCGGTGTAGTGTAAGGAGCCGGGATGAGAATCGATGCATACAATTTAGCGGCGAGCGATGTTTCCAGCGATGCGAGTTTGCAGCAGGCCGGAGCGCAAAAAGTCGCTCATTCAGTCGAGGCGAACGTAGAGGACCGGACTACCCTCAAGTCCGATTCGACGTCTCCCAGTTCGCTTGTGAGCATAGCTCTCAATTCGCCCCAGGTTCGGCAGGACAAGGTGGATAGCCTGACTCAATCCATCGCCAGCGGAAAGTACGAACTGGACCCCGCCAAGATCGCTTCGGCGATGATCGATGACTACGCTTGAGATGGTTTGCGTTACGGCAGGTCCAGGATCGGGAACCTGTTGAAAGAGTGCGAAGGATGAACCCTGGCGATGCACAGAATCGGAACCGGAAAGCTGCGGAGTATCTCCAGGTGTTGGGGGCTTTGGGCGGTGAATTGGAGAAGGCCATGCATGCCATTGCTCACAACGCACTTCCGGATCTTGAAGAAAGCGTCACCAACCAGCAAGTGTTGAGCGGCAGACTTACTTCACTTGTGAACCAAATATGCATCCCTCTTGAAACCGCGGCTCCCATTTCTCAACGTTGCCTTGATGAGGACATGATTCGGCAGATTCGCTCGGCATCCTATTCGTTGCAACAGCTCAACCGGCGCTACGCCGCTATGCTCCAGCATTCCAGCCGCTCGGTCGCACAGATGGCGGCGCTATTCAATTCGGTTCGAGGGCAAATTCAGGAGGCCTCTGGTACCAGGCTGAAGGTTCAGACCTGGTCTTGCCAGATGTAATCGATATGGGTGGCTTGAATACATCGCTTCTGATCGGCCTGCAGGCGCTGGAAGCAAACCAGGGCGCTCTGAATGCCACCAGCAACAACATCGCCAATGCCAACACTCCCGGATACACCCGCGAAGTGGCGCGGCTCAGCGAGAATCAGCAGAACGAGTCCGGCAACGAGGTAACGGGCGGAGGCGTTTCGCTGACCGCAATCCAAAGCATCCGTGACGAAGTGCTCAATCTTCAGATTCAGCAGCAGACCTCGCTGCAGAGCAGCGCCGACGCGCAATCGTCCAGTCTCCAGCAGATTCAGACTTCCTTCACAACCACGGGCGGCGACATTGCGAGCGCACTCACTGCGTTTTCAAGCAGCCTGGCGCAGTTGTCCGCGAACCCTACTAGCGCAGCCGTTCAGCAGAACGTCATCTCCAGCGGCCAAGGACTTGCAGGCGCCTTCAACTCCACCGCCAACGCGCTGACCTCGGCGCAGTCGCAAGCGGACGGTCAAGTTACGCAGACCGTTGCGCAGATCAACACGCTGACCGCGCAGATCGCGAAGCTCAACGGCCAGATCGCGCAGGTGCCGGCGGATGAAAATGGCGGCACGGTCGAGGACCAGCGCGACCAGTTGGTTCAGCAACTCGCCGGTCTCACCGGTATTTCAATCACGCAAAGCAGCGATGGAGAGACCATTACCACTGCCAACGGTTCGCCGCTGGTTATGGGTTCACAGAGCTTCAATCTCCAAACTGCAACCGGCAGCAACGGGCTGCAGAAGGTCATCGATTCAAATGGCGCCGACATCACGGATTCGATCCAGGGTGGAACGCTCGGCGGAGCCATTCAGGTCCGGGACCAGACCATTCCCGGCCTGCTCTCGCAGTTGAACACGCTGGCCAGCCAGTTTGCCGCCAGCTTCAACGCTGCCCAGGCAAAAGGTTTTGACTCGAACGGAAATAGGGGTGCGGCATTCTTCACTGTGCCGGCGAACCCGAACGATGCAGGCGCCGCCGCGGGCATAGCCGTCTCCATCACCAATCCGTCGCAGATTGCCATCAGTTCGGATGGATCCGCCGGCAGCAACGGCAACGTCGCCAATCTATCCGCGGTGCTGACCACGAAGCTGCCCTCAGGCCAAACGCCCGCTGAAGCCTATGCCAGTTTGGTCTCTCAGGTAGGGAATGCCGCCTCCGATGCCAGTACGCAATCCACCGCGATCGGCAAGAACCTGACACAGCTTACAGATCTGCAGGGCTCTGTCTCCGCGGTAAGTGTCGATGAGGAAACCACCAACCTGCTTCGTTACCAGATGGCCTATGAGGCGGCGACACGAATCGTCAGTACGATTCAGGTACTCAATAACGCAATTCTCAACATGGGTTCCACCTCGAGCTTCTGACTCCTATGCGCATTAACCCTAACATTGCTCCCGAAATTCTCTCCGACCTGCAACAGAGCCAGGTGTCGCTCAACTCTGCGTTGCAGCAGGTGTCTACTGGCAAGCGCGTGAACGCGCCTTCAGACGACCCGGCCGCGGCCGCGGCCATGGTGCAAAACACCATCGAGACCGGAGACGTAGATCAGTACACGAAGAACGTCTCGACCGTACAGACCGAAGTTCAGTCTGCCAGCTCTGCGTTGAGCACCGTTGTTACATCCCTCACGCAGGCACTGTCGCTCGGCACCGAGGGCGCAAACGGAACCAACAACGCCGAGGATCTGCAGGCGCTGGCTGGACAAGTGCAGGGGATTCTCAGTTCTGTCGTGTCTCTTGCGAATACTTCCGTCGGGGGGACATATCTATTCGGCGGAACCGGGACAACGACTCCTTACACGGCGGATTCGTCTTCGCCTACCGGCTACACATACAACGGCAACAACGACACGAACTCGGTGCAGGTAGGCGATCAGGCCAGCGTTCAGGTGAACCTTCCCGGCAGTCAGGTTTTCTCCAACTCGAGCAACAACGTTTTGGCGTCGCTGAGTTCGCTGGTCACAGCTCTAAAAAGCGGGGACAGCTCGCAGATCGCAACAGCTACCGCGAGTGTGGACTCGGCCATTGGCTTCGTTGGCCAGCAGCAAGTGTTCTATGGCACTGCCGAGCAGCAGTTGACCTCTCAGGAGCAATTCCTGCAGCAGGATACGGTGAGTCTGGCGTCCCAGGAGAACAACCTGATTGGTGTGGATATGGCCACCGCCGCGACCAACCTGAGCCAGGCTGAAACCGACAATAGCGCAGCCCTCGCTGCCGCGGCAAAGGTCCTGCCAACCAACCTGTTGAACTACCTGTCGACCCCAACCTGATTCCGGTTGTGGCGCAAAACCCTTCCCAAAGCAAGAGCGGCAACGAGACGATCTCTCGCTGCCGCTCAACCTCGTCGAATGATCTTCGATCCCATTGCCCTTGCATGGTTCGCGGGGCCAGGTGTCTTAGGCATTGCGCATCAATAACAGCTTCACCTGATTGTGTCAGGGCACGACTTCAGTCGCGCCGCACAGGCTGCAAAACTGAATGCTGGGCTTTAGCCCCCGAGGCATGATTGTCAGAATTCCTCGGAGAGCGCACCCTTTTCCCGCAGGGGCTAAAGCCCGATTGAATTTGCGGCATTTATGGCACGGCTAAAGCCGTGCCCTGACACCTTCGGGCCTTTGAGTCGAGTTTTTTCGCAACCTGTAAAGCCGTGCCCTGACACCTTCGGGCCTTTGAGTCGAGTTTTTCCGCACCCTGTAAAGTCGTGCCCTGACACAGCGCCACGCAGTTGAAGCACTTGTTCATGCGCACTGTTTTAGGTGTGCAAGGCTGGAGGGCGGAAGATCAAGCCGACCAGCTGGATGAGCTGCGCTCACGCATAGGCAACGAGGAGCCCGGATAGCTGGGAGTCTGAACCCAGCCTGGAACGTGCGCCGTAAAAGCTGCGCCCCCCATTTCGGCCTTCTGCCAGGCCGCCCTGATCTCCAGGATGCGGGCCATATCTTCTTCAAGCATCTCAGGCGACCTGCTGGCTTGGGCTTCGATCATCTTGCGCCGCAGGGAAGAGTAGAACGCCCGAAGCTGCTGCGCCAGCTCTCCATCGCTTCCGCGATCGATCGCATCTTCCAGGTGGGCAATTACAAGCAGCGCGTGGTTCACTTCCTTGCACCGTTTTTCGATGTCGTTGGCACGCTCGGCGCTTGCCGCTCGTCGCAGGTCGCCCGCGAGCGTGTCGTAAAGGGCGATCAGCAGGCCGAACCCGCTGGCGCCAGCAAGTGCGGTTTTCCGATATGCCAGTTCCGTTGGACTCATGGCCTTCTCCGGTTAGCCCCCTCAAGAGGACTTGTTCATGCCCAATTCCGCGTCGATATTCTTGAGCTCGTTCGGCAGTTGTTGCAAGGCGATCTCAGCCTTGCTGTATTCGGCTTGCAACTGCGCTTTCAGAGGAGTGATGACGTTACTCTGGAAGTTGTCGATGTCGTCCTGCAAGGTTGTGTATTCGGTGCCGATACTTTTCAGATCCACCGTGAACGCGCCATCCGCAGGGCTAATGAAGCTGGTCAGTTGCTGATCCATCGAATTTGCGAACCCATTCAGCGCAGCGCCTTGAAAGAAGTTTTGGACGCTACTGAAATTGTTCTGCAGGGCATCGTTCAATGACGCGCTATCTACGCTGAGTGTTCCGTCGCTGTTCATCGAAATGCCGAGCGATGCCAGGCTCGTCGTAGTTGCGCTGCTCCCCGATCCGGTGGTCGACGTGTAGCCCAACGCTCCCAGGAGTTCGCTTTGCAGAGACTGCACCGTCGGATCCTCGGACAGAACCCCCTGGCCTGACCCCGATGTATAGGTAAACTGGGAATTCACGGCTTTGATCAGCGTGTTGTAGTCGCTGACAAACTGGTTGATGGCCGTCGACGCCTGAGAAGTGTCGGGCGCCACGGAGAGTGTAACTTGAGTGCCGGGACTTGCACTCTGAAGATTGAGCGTCACGCCCGACAACACGCCCGTCACCGTATTCGACGCGCTTGAAATACCGATCCCATTCACAGTAAGCGAGGCGTTGCTGCCAGCCTCAGCCTGCGTGAATCCGAAGCTCCCTCCGGAGGATGACACATTGAAACTGCCGGCACTGCCTGAGCTGTCGCTGGTAATCGCCAGTCGAGCGCCGGACGCGTCGGTGATGATGCTTGCGGAAACGCCGAGATCCGCACTGTTGATGGCGTTCTTGAGATCGGTCAGGGTGTTGACGCCGCTTCCGGTGGTGATGGTTGTCGCCGAGCCGCCGGCAGGCGTAATGGTGATGGACTCCGCCGGCAAGTCCGTTGTGGCGCTTGCCACTGCGCTGGAAGCATAGGAGGCCGTGCTAGCCAGGCTATTCACTACGATAAGGTCGTGCCCTGTCGCACTTCCGGACGCGGCCGAGGCCGTAACAATGCTGGAGTTGGAAGAAGTCACCGCGCTTGCCGACAAGGGACCGGTCAAGTTGTTGAGCGATTGCATGTCATTGTCGAGGTTGGTTGTGTAGGTCTGGATCTGTGTCAGGGCGCTGGTCTGGCTCTGCAGCGTGGCTTGCTGCGACTCCCACGCGTTCTCCGGGGCTTCAGCGGCAGATAACGCGGCGTTGACAGCGGCGGTAACATCGATACCTTCGCTGGTCGATCCTGTAGCTGCCTGAAGAATCGCGCTCAGATCGATCGCCGATGAATTATTCGACGATAGAAGCGAACTCAATATGGAGGATGAACTCATACGGTTTGCCCGTTCCTTTGCTCGGAGCACGCTATGACCCAGCGTGTCGAGGTTGCATCCATTCTAACTGTAAAATAAATATCGGCACATTCAGTTTGAGGTTTCAGATTGCCGGGAAAAGAAAAGCGGTGGCGCGAACTCGGCGCCACCGCTCGGAGAATGAAGAGACATCTACTGCAGGAGCTTCAGGACATTCTGCTCCGCGGCATTCGACTGTTGGATAGCAGCGAAGCCGGTCTGCTCCAGGACGTTGTACTGTGTCATGTTCGAGGTCACCGTCGCAATGTCGGCGTTCTGAACGTTGTTCTGCGCGCTGGTCAGGTTCTGGACCTGTGTATTCTCAACGTTTGAATTCGACGTCAGTTGGTTGATGCTGGCGCCGATGGTTCCGCGCAGCGCGGAAACGGTGTCGATTGCGGCGGTGATGTCGGTCAGCGCCGTTTGGGCGTCGGCGGTGGAGGTCAGGACGTCCTTGTTAAGGGCCAGCGTTGTAGACGAAAGCGTGCCGATCGTCGTGCTGACGGTGCTGGCGCCGGCAGATGTGCCATCGCTGGTGAAGGTGGTCGGGGCGGTGGCGCTGAACACAGCCGTTCCATTGTAGTTTGTGGTCGAGCCGATGTTGCTGATCTCAGTCAGAATCGACTGAAACTCCGTGTCCAGAGCAGTCGATTGGTCGGTTGTGAGGCCGCCGTTTGAGGCCTCGGTTGCTATCGTGACAGCCTGGTTGAGGATGGTGTTGACCTGCGAGAGCGCGCCGTCAGCGGTCTGCAAGAGGCCGATGCCGTTCGATGCGTTCTGGCCGGACTGGGTCAGGGCCGAGATACTGGCGCCTAAATCCGCGGCGATTGACAAACCTGCCGGGTCATCGGCTCCGGAGTTGATCTTCAAACCGGTGGAGAGCTGCTGCAGGGTTTTTTGCAAGCTGGCCTGCGTGTTGGCGACGGCATTCTCCGCTACCAGCGAAGAAACGTTGTTCAGGACGCTAATGCTCATTGTGTTGGCTCCTAGTTTCGAATTCCACCTGCACCGAAACCGTTCTGTCTACAGCACAGCTCAGAATCGTTACTTGGAGCAGGAGGTTGATGTTGCGGGCAATCTATCGGCATCTCTTTGGCGGATTCTAGTCTGCACCCAAAAAAATCTAAACCTGCATTCGGCAGGGAAGCGATAACGGGGGCAACTCTGAAAAGCGGAGGGCCGAATTGGATGCCGCCCTGAATGAAAACCGCGATTCTGCCGATACTCATCATTAGAGGTCCGCTCATCAGTGTGTCCCGTGCATCAACGGGCTTCGGGCAGGACCGTTCGAGAGGGCAAATGATCTCGCTGAAAAAATATCTCGATTCCGCATCCGACAGCTTTCAAGCAGATCCCGAACAGGATGACGACAGCATCCTCCCCGCGGCCATTGCGGCCTATGGCTCAGCCTTGCTGGCGATGGCAAGTTGCGGAACGGAGGCCTGTCCGGCCCTCGGCGCGGATCTGAAACGGGGTCTTGGCAAAGTGGAGGAGAGCCTGGCCTGCCATATGACCTCAGAGCAGGTGGCAAGCGCGGAAGCAAGCGTTCGCGAGCAGTTGCAAAACTGGGGCATGCGCGCGGCCCGCCATAACCAGCAAAAGACTCGCGAGGTGAAGGAGCTGCTGATCGTCATGGCTCACACCGCCGAGTCGGTTGGTGAGCGGGATCAGCGCTGCGCAGGACAGATGAACGCAGTCACGGCCCGGCTGCAGAAAATCGCCAGTCTGGACGACCTTACCAAGGTCCGCACCTCGATTGAAGAGAGCGCGGCGGAGTTGAAATCGGAGATCCAACGAATGACCACGGAGGGCAAGGCCGCAATCGAAAAGCTTCGCGTGGAAGTCTCGGGCTACCAGGCCAAGCTCGAGGAAGCGGAGCACGTTGCATCGAGCGACAGCCTCACAGGACTGCGTAACCGTCTTTGGGTGGAGGGACAGATTGAGCGCAGGATGGCCGCCGGAGGTCCGCTTTGCGTTGCCATCGTCGACATCGACGACTTCAAGAGGGTGAACGACACTCATGGGCACTTAGCCGGCGATGGACTGCTGAAACAGTTGGCCGGTGAAATCAAGTTCGCGTGCCGCTTGACCGACGTGATTGGACGCTGGGGCGGAGACGAATTCATCCTCTTGCTGGATTGCGGCATAACGGATGCGCAAGCGCAGGTCGACCGACTGAGGGAATGGGTCTGCGGAAACTATCAGGTGAGCGGAAAGTCCGGCCCGGCAAGCCTGCAAATCAACGCCTCCATCGGTGTAGCGGAACACGTGCCGGCCGAGACGATGAATCAACTCCTCTCGAGAGCCGATGCCGCAATGTACGAGGTCAAGGCGCTCTCCCGGGAAAAGGGGGCCATTTCAAGGCGATAAACGCGCCGGCTATACCGTGGCTGCAGGCGGAAGAGGCCCGCAGGCGAGGGCCGCACATTCAGAAGAATGAATTGAAGAATCTATCGACTGTGACAACCGTCACCAGGCAGTCCTCTGCCACATTTTTGGGAACAATCTGAAAACAAACCCACTTCCGGAATCGTTAACCCATCTTTCTTCTTTCCAACCTTGAGTTCCTCCCCGCCACGCGTGATGGTGGAGGAGGCAGCTGATTAGCGCGAGCTAAACTGCCCGCTGAAACGTGGATGCGGCGGCCGTTTAGGGTAGCCGGCGTTCGAAGGAGAGAGGGTGCCATGAGGCTATTGATCGCCGAAGACGACAAGGCGCTGGGATTGTTTCTAAGCCGCGGCTTGGAGGCCGATGGGCATCGGGTTCGACTGGCCCACGATGGAGCGGAGGCCGTGGAGGCATTTCGCCAGGAGATGCCCGATCTGACCATTCTCGATCTCAACATGCCGGTCAAAGACGGCGAGCAGGTGCTCGAGGAGATTCGCTTGCTCGACCTCGATCTGCCCGTACTGGTGCTTACCGCCCGGCAGGAGGTGGAGGCGCGCGTCCGCTGCCTCGATCACGGGGCCGACGACCTGATGGTGAAGCCGTTCAGCCTGCATGAGTTGCGGGCGCGCTGCCGGGCCTTGCTGCGGCGCAAGCGGGAGGCGCGGCTGCAGTTGCGCGCCGGAGACCTGGAACTGGACCGGCTCGATCACACAGCGCGCCGCGGCGCCGTGCCGGTGATCCTTACCAACAAGGAATTTGCCCTGCTCGAACACCTGATGCTCAATCGCGGCCAGTGCGTATCGCGGGTGGAGCTGCTGGATTCGGTCTGGAATCTGGAGCCTGCGCAGACCACCAACATCGTGGACGTCTACGTGAATTACCTGCGCCGCAAGCTCAAGGATCCGCCTCCGGGGCAACTGATCCGGACGGTGCGCGGGCAGGGCTATGTAGTGCCTTCAGAGGCGGATCTCGCGGTGACGGCTCCGCCCCTTCCTTTGCTTCCAGCCAGAGCCGGAGCCGCCGGCCTGGCCACTGAGATGCAATGAGCATCCCTCATCCGCCCCGCCATTAGGAGAATACAGATGCTGCCTGTTCCGGTTCCCGTTTCCTCGACCTCCGCCACCCGCATCAGGCCGCGCACCGCTCTGATAACCAGCGCCGACCGCAGCTTCCGCCAACGGCTCTCTGAAATCCTGACCGGCCTCCGCTGGCAGGTTCGCGAAGCCGAAGGGGGCGCACAGGCGTGGGCTGAAGCTGAAGCTGCGCCGCCTGAGGCAATCATCGTCGATTCATGGCTGCCCGATCTCGATCTGGCTGAATTTCTCAAGGACTTTCGCGGCAGCTTTCCCCTTGTGGACCTTGTTACCGCGGGCATCTCGTCGGCCGAGGAGAGCCCGCGAGGTCCTTACCGGCAGGAATTGCTTTATGCGTTGCGGCGAAGCCAGGATACCGACACGGCGGCGTGGAACACAGCCCCTGCGCTCAGCTGCTCCAACCCGGCTGCCGGCGGGTTTTTCTCCGACTCCTGGCCGATCGCGGCTCCGGCTCGCGCATTCCCGGCCGCTTCAGCGCCGAGGATTGCCCTGCCGGCGCCGAGTTCCACTCAAAGGGGTCCTGTGACGATCGCGTCGATTCGATCCGAGACGTCGAACCGCGTCGATGAGGCTCAATCCAGCGGCCGGCTGCCGGAGTTGATTGGCAACGCTGCCTGCATGCTTGAGATCAGCCGCCGCGTTCGTCTGGTTGCCCCTCGGTTGACCCCGGTGCTGATCGAAGGGCCCACCGGTTCCGGCAAGGAGCTGGTTGCCGAAGCCCTGCACCGGCTTTCTAGCAGAAGCCGAAAGCCCTTTGTGGCCATCAACTGCGCGGCGATTCCCGAGGCCCTGCTGGAAGCGGAACTGTTTGGGCACACGCGCGGGGCCTTTACCGGCGCGGTGCAGGGACGCATAGGACGCATCGAAAGCGCCGATGGAGGAACGTTGTTTCTGGACGAAATCGGCGAGATGCCGCTGCCGCTTCAATCCAAGCTCCTGCGCTTCGTCGAGTGCGGAGAGCTGCAGCGGGTGGGCGACAACGAGACGGTGAAGGTGGATGTGCGCATTGTGGCGGCCACCCATCGGCCGCTGGCCCAGCAAACCCAGACCGGAGCCTTTCGTTCCGATCTCTATTACCGGCTGGCCGTGTTTTTGATCCGCACCCCGTCGTTGGGCGAGCATGCCCAGGACCTGCCTTTGCTGGTGGATCATTTCATGCAGCGCATGGGGCGCGATGCGCCGGTCAAGCGCGTCGACCAGGGAGCACTGGACCTGCTTGCCGCGCATGACTGGCCGGGCAATGTCCGGGAGCTCGAACACGTGCTGGAGCGGGGAGCCATTCTGGCCGGCGACGAATCCGTGCTAACCGCCGCGGAGATCGACTTTGGGCTGGCAATGAACTGAGAGATTCCATTCGGAAGCTCAAAGGGAGGTTGGGATGGGCATGGAGATCGAGACACGGATGAGTGAGCAGTTGGCCCGTTATCTTGACCTGAGCACCAGCGAGGCCAAGCTGACCGCGGCCAACATGGCGAATATCGATACTCCCGGCTACCGCGCCGTTGGGATGGACTTCGAGGCCGAGATGCGGGGGGCCCTGGAGGGTGTGGACCAGGGGCGCGCGTCCCGGCATGTGCGCCTGAAGGCTGTGGACGGACTGATTGCTCGCCCCGACGGCAACAACGTTTCCATGGACCGCGAGAGCCTGAATCTGGCCGAGGCGCAGTTGAAGTTCAAAACCGGCGTCGCGTTGCTTCGCCTGGAGTATCAGCGGGTCCTCGACGCCATTCACTCCGACAGCAAGTAACCCTGTTCCTGCCTCTCGGGCAGGGAAACGGAAGGAGCCTGCAGGATGAACCTCTTTGGGCTGATGGAAACCTCGGGCGAGGCCATGCAGGCCGAACGGATGCGCGCCGAGGTCGTGGCTGCGAACATGGCCAATGCGGAAACCACCCGCACTGCGTCGGGCGGCGCTTACCACCGCCAGCACGTGGTCTTTGCCGCCAATCAAAGCGATCCGGGGTTCCTGGACTCCATAACCGCAGCTTCGGGAGGCGCGGGATCGAGTTTGCCGGCCTCAGCGGCATTTGCGGCGCTGAATGGCCCGTCGTTGCCCGGCCTCAATTCCACCGGTTCCGGTCCGGTGGCTCCGGGAGTGCACATTGCGCAGGTCGTCGAAGATACCTCTCCACCTCTCAAACGCTACGATCCGGGCCATCCCGACGCGGGACCCGATGGGTATGTCTCGTATCCGGACATTAATCCGCTCACAGAGATGGTGGACCTTATGGGGGCGACGCGTGCATATGGATTGAACAGTGCCGCCGTGCAAGCCGAGAAGGGCATGATTACCTCGGCACTGGAGATAGCCAAGTCGTAACCGCAGAGCCATCCGGCCCCGGAAACGAACCAAAACGGGAATCGGCAGACGAATCGCCAGGCGAACCAGCCAGCGAAGCAGGACGGAGGAGCAATGTTGCCCGCAATGAACCCCATGAGTGCCGTGGCTCCGGCGTTATCGAGCATCTTTGCATCGTCCCAGTCCGGATTGAACCTGTCCGGATCGGGCCTGACCGGCCAGGGCGGACTTCCGGCCTTGTCTTCAACCGCGGGCCAGGCGGCCGCTCCCGCCCCGTTCTCCGACCTGCTGACCGATGCGGTCGGCCAGGTGAGCCAACTGGAGGATCAGGCACACAATGCGGTGACCGGGCTGATGACCGGCTCCGGCGTGGACGTGCATCAGGCGATGATCGCTACCGAAAAGGCGAGCATGGCCTTCGAGCTGGCGCTTTCCGTTCGCAATAAAGCGGTACAGGCCTATCAGCAGGTGGTTGGGATGCAGTTCTAAAACCGCAGCCGGGTATCTGGGTCGGAAGGGCTGGCGGGTAAACACCGGTCCAGGCCCGCTACGAACGTGGGCTGAAGGCAACGCGAGACCAACGGGAAGAGCGGCGGGACACGGGAACCATGGCCACCGGAACACAGTTGGAAAGAAGCGCGCCGAGTATGCCCGGACAACCCCAGTGGACCGACCGGGTGGCCAGCCTGTGGACAGGGTTGCGCATCCGTTGGGCTACGATGCGGCCTGCGCAGCGAGGTTGGACAGCGGCGGCGATGGTCCTGCTCGCGGCACTCGCCGGCGGACTGCTCTGGTACACACTAGGCGCCGACTGGCGCACGCTGTATGCGGGCCTCGACCAGGAGGATGCGCGCCAGACGGGCCAGATCCTGACCCAGGCGCAGATTCCGTTCCAGCTGACCTCCGATGGATCGGGCATTCGCGTTCCCGCCGCAGATTTGGACAAGGCGAGGCTGGCGACTGCCGCCAAGGGCGGCGTGAAAAGCGGACGGCTGGGGTTTGAGATCTTCGACAAGCCCAATTGGGTTGGCTCCGAATTCGATGAGCAGGTGAACTACCAGCGGGCTCTCGAAGGGGAGCTTGAGCACACGGTTGGGACCTTGACCGACGTCGAGTCGGCCCGGGTCCATCTAGTGCTGCCGCACGATTCGCTGTTTCGCGAGCAGGAGCGGCCCGCCAAAGCCTCGGTGGTGCTGAAGCTGCGCCACCGTTCGCTGGCCGATGGCGAGCCCGAAGCAATCCGCAACCTGGTCTCCTCGGCCGTCGATGGGCTGGCGCCGGAGCGGGTGGTACTGGTGGACGCCGCGGGCCATGCGCCGCTCGGCCCCAAAACCGACGACGCGTTGCGCCTGAGTGCCGAGCAGGCTCTTGAGGACAAGCTGGTGGCCACGCTGGAGCCGGTCACCGGAGCCGGAAACGTACGCGCATCGGTGACGCTGAACTACAACCCATCCAGCACCGAGGAGACCGAGGAAACCTACGATCCTGACCAGACGGTGACCACCTCAATGCAGCGCACCGAGCAAATATCCGGCCCCCAGCCGATAGCGGCGGGGGTTCCGGGAACGGCCTCGAACGCGCCCAACACCCAGGCTCTGCCCGTCTACCCGCAGCAGGCCGCTCAGCCCCAGAGCGCCAAGTCGGAGTCTGGCGCCTACGCGACTTCAAAGACGGTGCGCCACACCCTTGAGAATGCGGGACGGGTGCGGCGGCTGACGGCGGCCATTGTGGTGAACGACCGGCTGGCGCAGATGGCGGCCAAGGGAAAGAACGCGGTATGGCAACCGCGCTCGCCGGACGAGTTGCGCAACCTGACCGCGCTGGCGCAAGCGGCGGTGGGCTTCGACTCAACGCGCGGCGACATGCTCACGGTTGAAGATCTGGCGTTTGACGACAACCGCGCCCAGCAGCCTGCCTCGATGCCTGTTCAGGTGCTGGACAGGGCAGAGAATTCACCGGTTCTGGTCAGATACCTGGCCATGCTGGCCGGAGTTCTGATTGTTCTCGCATTCGGTGTTCGTCCCGCGCTCCGTCATGCGCGAACAGGACCAGGGATGGACGCCAAGCCGGCGTCGCGATATTTGCCGGCGGCGGTGGCGAACCAACCACCTCTGGCGCCGCCGGTGCCCGTCGAACTCGATCCCGAACGAATCCGGGCAAACGAGATCTTCGAGCAGGTGTCGGGGCACCTCAAGAAAGAGCCGACGCAGAGTTCGCGTCTACTGCAGAGCTGGATTCACTCCGACTAAGGGGGCCGCACCTCTGGGCACGCGGCGTTGGGACGGGCAGGGAAGCGCAGGAACAGGAGAGGACCAGGACTTTGGCCGAACAGGGAGAGCACGGATCGGGACGGAGCCGCAGCTCGGCAAACCTGTCCGGGTTGCGCAAGGCGGCCATCCTGTTGGTGGCTGTAGGCGAGGAAGCGGCCAAGGAGATTCTTCGCGCTCTCCCTGAAGCGGATGTGCAGCGGCTCACCGAGGAACTGGCCGACCTGAGAGGAATTACTCCCGAGCTCTCGGGCGAGGTGCTGGAGGAGTTCTGGGAGCTTTTGGAGACCCAGGGCTTCGTGATTCATGGGGGCCTCGACTATGCCAGCCGGCTGCTGATGGAGACCTTCGGCAAGGAGCGCGCCGACGATCTATTGATGCTGGTGCGCCGCTCCCAGGAGGCGGCGCAAGGCAATCTGGCCAAGCTGCAGCGTACCGACCCGCAGCAGTTGGGCAAGCTGCTCGACTCCGAACATCCGCAGACCATCGCGCTGGTGCTCGCCCACCTCGATCCGCGCCGCGCATCGCTGGTGCTGGACAATCTGAGCGAGGAGCACAAGGTTGTTTCCATCCAGCGGTTGGCAGAAATGCGCCAGTTTTCGCCGGAGATGGCGCAGAAAGTGGCTCACATTCTGCACCGGCGGCTGGAGAGCATGGGCGACACGGCCCGCAAGAGCTATTCGGGATTCAAGGCAGTGGCCGATCTGTTGAACCGCGTGAATGCCGAAGAGTCGAAGAAGATTCTCGAAACCATCGAGGACGGCGCGCCGGAGCTGGCCCTGAGCATTCGCAACCTGATGTTCACCTTTGAAGATCTGGTCACCGTGCCTCCGGCCACCATCCGCGAAATCGTTTCCGGCGTGGACAAGCGGCAGTTGGCGTTGGCGCTGCGCGGGGCCAATGAGGAACTGCGCGCGCAGATCTTCAAGTCGATGAGTTCCCGGGCCGTGGAGATGTTGAAGGAAGACATGGAGGTGCTGGGTCCGGTGCGCTCGCGCGAGGTGGCGCAGGCCCAGCAGGAGATCCTCAACCTGGCCAGGCGTCTGGAGGCCGAGGGCAAGGTGGTTCTCAAATTGGAAACCGGCGACGAGATGCTGGCGTGATTCAGTGGTCAGTGATCAGTGGTCAGCGATCAGTGGTTAGTGATCAGTGGTTAGTGATCAACGGCTCCGCCTGAATGCACGAGGGGCGACTGACAACTGAGAACTGAAAACTGACAATTGTGGAAAGGAAGACCTTGCAGCAGCCGGGATCGGCAACGGGAAAAGGCGCGTCTTGGCGGATCGAGCAGTTCGAGTATCCGGCCGGGGGAGATGCGCCATCTCCGGCGGGCTGGGAGGGTTGGACCACCGATGCTGCATCCGGCGACGACCAATCCCGGGGGCAATCATGCCCGCGGCGGCAATGAGACCGTCATGCGCCCCGAGTTGGAAATGCAGCTGGCCGAGGAGACGCGCAAGTCCTTCGAAGCTGGACGTGAGCGAGGCAGGCAGGAAGGCCGGCAAGCCCAGCACGAGGCGCAGGCCGGGGCTGTGGCGGCTGCGGAGGCGCAGCGGGTGACGCACGCCGCGGAGTTGGCGCTAAGTTTCAACGAGGAGCGCGACAGGTATCTGAACGCGGTCGAGCATGAGGTCGTAGATCTGGCTCTCATGGTGGCCGCCCGGATCCTCCGCCGCGAGGCGCAGATGGACCCGCTGCTTTTGACCGGAGCGGTGCGGGTGGCTTTTGGGCAGCTCTCGAGTTCAACCCGCGTGCGGCTCCGTGTGCCCCCGGCCGAGCTGAGTTTGTGGACCGAGACCATCCTGCGATTGCCCAAGCTTGCGGTGCGCCCCGAAGTTCTGGCCGGGGAGGGAATGAGATTGGGCGATTGCACGATTGAGACGGAGATGGGTTCGGTGGACCTGGGGGTTCGCGCGCAACTGGGGGAGATCGAGCGCGGCTTCTTTGACCGCGTCGGCGGAGGCATGGCCGAGCCCGGCCCGGAGACCTCCGCATCCGGCCAGGCTTCGGGTCGGCATGTCTCAGGTCAGCATGTCTCAACGCAAATGGATCGCCTGTGAGTACAGCTTCCAGGCCGCTCCTCGCCCGCTACTTTGCCCGTCTCGGCCGCGGTCATCCCTGGCGCTGGCGCGGACAGGTCCTGGAATCGGTAGGTCAGACCATCGAATCGTCGGGCCCGTTGAGTTCAGTGGGCGAGTGCTGCGAGATCAAGGACCAGTTCGGGCGTTTGCATTTGGCCGAGGTCATCGGGTTTCGCGGCTCGAATGTGCTGTCGATGCCGGTCGAGAGCACGGAAGGCATTCGCTTTGGGGATGAGGTAGCAGCCCTCGGCGTCAGCCCCGAAATCGAGGTAGGTCCGGCTCTGATGGGCAGAGTGCTGAATGCGCTGGGCGCGCCCATCGATCGGGGCCGGCCTCCGGTGGTCTCCTTGACGCTTCCTTTGGACCCCGCGGTGGTTTCCCCCCTCGATCGCATGCCGATTCGAACCCCACTGGGCACCGGCATTCGCGTTCTCGATGCCTTGCTGACCGTGGGCCGGGGGCAGCGGGTGGGGATCTTCGGCGGGTCGGGCGTGGGCAAGAGCACGCTGATCGGGATGATGACGCGCAACACCGAAGCCGATGTGACGGTGGTGGGGCTGGTAGGTGAGCGCGGCCGCGAAGTGGGCGAGTTCCTAACCGACTCGCTCGGCGTGGAGGGCATGAAGCGCTCGGTGGTGGTGGTTTCGACTTCAGACCAGTCGCCCTTGCTGCGCATGCGCGCGGCGCTGGCCGCCACCACTGTGGCAGAGTTCTTTGCGGCCCAGGGGAAGCATGTGCTGCTGGTGCTCGATTCGTTGACTCGCTTCGCCATGGCCGCCCGCGAGATCGGACTGGCCGCGGGAGAGCCGCCAACCGCCAAAGGCTATACTCCCTCGGTTTTCACCCGGCTGGCGCGCCTGGTGGAGCGGACCGGCCAGTTTCGCGTGGGTTCGATTACCGCCTTTTACACCGTACTAATGGAGGGCGACGACCAGCAGGACCCGCTGGTGGACGCAGTTCGATCGCTGCTGGACGGCCACGTGGTGCTTTCCCGCACCCTGGCTGCCGAGGGTTGGTATCCGCCCGTCGAAGTGCTCGACTCGATCAGCAGGCTAATGCCGTCGGTGACACAGCCGGAGCATCGCGAGCATGCGGCGCTGGTGCGCCGGCTGATGGCCGTCTACGCCCGTTCCGAGGACCTGGTGCGCATTGGCGCGTACAAGCCGGGCTCGGACCCGGACCTTGACCGCGCCTTGCGCGCCCGGGGAGCAATACGCGCTTTCGTGACCCAGGATTCACTCGAGCAAGTCCGCTTTGGCGATTGCGTTCGCCGTCTTTCGGCCCTGGCTGGGGAGATATAGGCGATGGCCGTGTCGCGCGGGCTGCGCCGCGTTTTCCGCATACGGGATCTCGAAGAAGAGCAATGCAGGCTTGCGCTCGAATCCGCAATGGGCTCGCTTCACCGTCTGCAACATGCGCTTGAGGCAACCGTCGAACGGGGCCGCCGCGGACGGCGGTTGCTTGAGGCGAGCGTTCACAGCGGGGAATTGACGGATCGGCTGGCCGGTCTGGAAGAGATACGATCAGCCGGGCGCCACGGCGTTGCGCTGGCTCCTAGGATTGCCGATGCGGAGCTCGATGTGGCCACGCTGCGCGAGGAGTTTCTTTCCAAGAGGGTCGAACGCCGCCAGGCGGAGACCTTGATCGAGGAAACCGAGGCTCGCGACGCCATCGAAGCAGGCAGGCGCAGTCAGCAGGATTTGGACGACTGGTTCGGCAATCGGAGGCATCGCAAAGATGCTGAAGCGGCAATCGAAAAGCCGTTCGAAAGCAGCCGGCGTGGCCGGCTATCGAGCTGACGCGAAGTTGGAGGCCGCGTGGGTGTCGCCCCGGTTCGTCATTTCGAAATGAATATGGGTTGCGGAGAACCTTGAGGGAAAATCCATGCAATTCCTGCACAGATTCCTGAATGGGAATCAGCGACCCAAATCGTGACAATGCTTTAACCCCCTTCTCATTTCTTTGGCACGGCATCTGCACTTACTCCGCTCATGACCGTTGCCGCGCGAATCGAGATGGGGATGAGTGGCCGTTCTGAACCTGTTCAGAGCCAGACTCCGGCACGCGGAGCTGCAAAGGCGCAGGGCAGAGGATCGGCCGGCGCTCCTGTCGCGAACTCCCCATTGTCTTCCTCATCGAGCGCGCAGAGCTTCCGGGCGGGTTGGGAGTCACTGCTGGCTTCGCTGAGCGCCGATGGGAACAGCCTCATTCAGCAGGCGCCGGCAGGAGATGGAATGCAAGCCCAGGCTGAATCTGCTTTGCCAGGGTCGACCGCAAAAACGGCTGCACTGCCTTCGCTTACTGCTGAAGTCCCAACGTCGACGTCGATTTCGCCGAGAACACAGCCTGATAAGCCGGCCGTAGTCGCGACGCAATCGCCTCTTGTGAATGAACCGGCCGCGATTGCCGCCTGGGTAACCGTGACGACG
>Ga0224559_1000168_pt1 | contig 43559 bp, 31 predicted proteins | sample 714S33034metaG_FD_180676 | JGI IMG/M metagenome (GOLD analysis project Ga0224559, IMG submission 180676) | Peat soil microbial communities from Stordalen Mire, Sweden - 717 S3 30-34 | ecosystem: Environmental > Terrestrial > Soil > Wetlands > Peat | place: Sweden: Norrbotten County, Stordalen... | reverse complement strand
AGTATTAATAAAAAGTATAAAAATTATTAAATTAATTTATTCTCAATAGGTAAAGTAAAATAAAATTTTGATCCTTTTCCTTCTTCTGATTCTACCCATATGTGACCATTATGCCTTTCAATTATTTGTTTTGTGAGGAATAAACCCATTCCAGTCCCATCATATTCATCTCTTCGATGTAGCCTTTGGAATACTTCGAATATACGTTTATGGTAGTGTGGATCAATTCCAATACCATTATCTGAAACACCAAATATCCACGTATTTTCCTCTATTTTTGCAGAAATATGTATCCTAGGAGTCTCATTGTTTCTAAACTTTATTGCATTGGTTATTAAGTTTTGGAAAACGTGTATCATTTGTGTACGATTAATAAGAACCGTTGGCATTTGATCACATGTTATTTCAACATTGTTCTCATCAATTAATAATTTTAAAGGGAATATTGATTCTCCAATAATTGTGTTTAAATCTATTTCACTATATTTATCTTCCGCAGATGTAATCCGCGAGTATGTTAAAAGATCGTCTAATAACCTTTCCATACGTTTTGAACCTTCAATAATAAATCCAATAAATTCATCCGCTTCATTATCGAATTGGCCTTTATAACGTGTTTCTAATAGTTGCGTAAATGATAAAACCATTCTTAATGGTTCTTTAAAGTCGTGAGAAACAACATATGCAAATCTTTGTAATTCTTCATTTGATAATTTTAATTTTTTCACAGTTTCGAACAGTTCTTTTTGAGCCTTTTTCATTTCAGTAATTTCCAGAACTGAAAAACTGATTCCAATAATATTACCATCAATATCTTTAAATGGAACACTTTGTACAATCCACGTCCTTAAAACTCCCGGTTTTGAAGGAGTTATTCCTTCCATTTCAACCCCCATAATTGATTTGCCAGTTTTTAAAGTTTTTTTGGCCATCGATTCAATTTTTTCTGATATTGTGGGGATTATTTCTCGTGGAGTTTTCCCTATATGTTTGATGGCTGGAAAGCCATTGATCCTGGCTAAGTTCTCATTGATACGTATATATCGTAAATCTTTATCAAGGGTACATAGGCCAATAGGTGAGGAATCGTAAATACCATCAATTTCAGCTAGACGATCCCATGCAATCATTTCGGTTTTCATCTGAGCTTCTTCTAATTCTTTTTGTTCGGTAACATCTGTGATGAATCCTTCCAAATATTTTACAGTACCATCAGTGTTTCTAATAGATCGAAAACGTAGTTCTCCAATCATCATATTTCCATCTTTTCGCACGTATTCATTTTTATATGAATGCCATTTATCATCTTTTAATGCATTAGAAACAAAATCTGGACGTTTATCAGGACGGTAATATATTTTATCCGCCACAGTTAATTTGTTTACCTCAGTTATCAGTTCTTTTTGGTTGGAATATCCTAACATATATGAAAGAGCCTTATTTACTCGAATAAATTTACCCTCAATTGTTGAATGGAATATTCCTACTGGTGCATTATCAAATACATTTTGAAAATACTGAAGCCTACTCTCAAGTTTTTTTTCCATTTTATGCTTATAAAGACCAATTTCAATGGTATATCTTAATTCAATAACATCAAATGGTTTAATAACATATCCAAATGGCTCTGTTAGTTTAGCTTTTTCTAGAGTCTTTTCTTCCGAATTTGATGTTAGATATATGAATGGAAGATCATACTCTTCTTTTATTTTTTGAGCAACTTGAACTCCATTCATCTTTCCCTTTATAATAATATCAATTAAAACAAGATCCGGCTTGGATTGAGATATCTTCTGAAAAGCTTCTTCTCCCGAACTCGTAACTGCAGAGATATCATACCCCATATTTTCTAGGTTGATTCTTATATCCATCGCCTCAATGGCATCGTCTTCAATAATTAAGATCTTAGACTTTAACATGACAATATTTCATTATGTAATAACTTACTTATAAAAGGTTGATTGATCTATGCAAATATAACAGAAAAATGGGAGATAATCACATTATATCCTTACAAATGATCGTGATTATTGATTTTTTGTAGGAATCAACGTATTAATTATAGGAAGATTACATTGAGATTAAATTCAATCTGATAAATTTTTTATACTAAATTTAATTTTATGTTGTTTTAATCTTAATTTTCCTTATTTTTCCATAGTTCATAGTTAAATTTTTTCTTTATTGATAATAATGTCATACATTCCGTGCACTTATCAATTAACTTAGCATTAATTCAACCATTGTACTTAATTGATTATTATTTTCTAAAATGCTTACTCCAACCAGGGTTAGATACTTACCTTATTATACGCGTTAAAATATCCTTAATAACCAGAATCTATTATTTTTATGGAAACTATGAAAATAGAGTGTACAGACTTAAGTACAAGCATTTTTTGCAGTATCAACAATTCTAAATATTTTCGACTAAATCACAAATAACCATTTCAGAAAGATTAATAACATTTGAAGTATAGAAATTAAGATGTAATAGTATATTATTAGATTGCATTTAGATGTTTTTAGTTTATTAAAATTTAATAGAAGGGGTGTAATAATGATTAGTGATAGTTCAAGCGTTCTTTTAATTGAAGATAATCTAGGAGATATTGTTTCAATAAGAACCATGATATCTGAATTATCTGATGGGGTTTTCGAACTGAAATTTGCTGAAAGTTTAGGTGAAGCTTTAAAAATCCTTGAAAATGAAAATTTCGATGTAGTACTTATGGATCTCGGTCTTCCTGATAGTCAGGGTTTTAGGACATTTACACAAGTTCATAATAAAATGCCCGAATTACCTATTATAATTATAACAGGCTTAGAAGATGAAGATTTAGGTGTTAATGCAGTTAAAGAAGGTGCACAAGATTATCTTGTTAAAGGACAGGTGGATAAAAAACTCTTGGCACGTTCCCTTAAATTTGCGATTGAACGAAAACAAACCGAGGAAGAACTGAAATCATCAATTTATGAAAGGGATATTCTACTTAAAGAAACTCATCACAGGGTTAAAAATAATATGCAAGTAATTCACAGTTTATTAAGCCTTCAAAGTCATTATGCAGGAAATATGGAAGCAATCAATGTATTAAAAGAGAGTCAGAATAGGATTAAAAGCATGGGAATGATACATGAAAAATTATACAATTCATCTGACCGCTCCAAGATCAACATCTCGGATTATGTACATAGTCTCACATCAAACCTCTTAACTTCATATAAATTGAGTGAAAAGATCCTCCCAGTAATCGAGATAGGAGATTTAGAATTGAATTTAGAAACAGCAATATTATGCGGTCTTATTATCAATGAACTCATAACAAACTCGCTTAAATATGCATTCCCAAACACTGAAATTGGAGAGGTTCATGTTTCCTTAAATTGGGTGGATAATAAATACGAACTCATAATAAGTGATAATGGAATTGGATTTCCTAAAGATATAGATTTTAAAAATACAAATTCTTTAGGATTACAATTAGTAAATAATATCATATTTCAACTTGAAGGAGAAATTAAATTAGATAAAAGCGTTGGAACTAAATTTACTATAAATTTTGAGAATTTAATAACAAGTTAAAATCTTGATATTCCTATTCAAATAAATTTTTTTTTTTGAATATGAGCAAAAATTATCAATTACAAACATCAAACAAAAAAAAATTAGTTCTCAATTGGTAATGTTATTTTTATGAATAATATTATTAAATTTGTGGACAGTGAACTATAGTTATTGTTTCATTAAATGGATTGTAATAATTTTTTGATGGCCTTGTGGATATATTTAGGTCTAAGTTATCTGTATAATACTATATAAATGTGTATAATACTGTTATATTAGATTAGTAGTTCAATTAATTTTTTTTTTATTAATTAGTAGTTTCACAATTAATATTTTAAACAAATTTTTGAAACTTTACCATTTCAATTTTTTTTAAATTATAATTAGTAATATCAATTTAAAATCAAATCACAGATATAATAGTAAATATTTATTCTAAAAAATCTGTAAAATTGGTTGTTTATTCTGTTTACACAATAATAATTTGTGATTTTTTTATTTTTATTCTCTAAGTTTTTGAATAATTATTTAATATACAAATAATACGTTTAGGGTAAATAATAAGGACTATAACCAATAACAGTGTAATTAGATGAAATAAGATATAATACGGTATAAATTATTTATACTAGGTTCATTATATTATAAAGTAGATTTGTGTTATTCAAAATTTGTGAAAATCAGCACAAATACTAAATTTAGATATATGAATGGGGGGGAGGATGTTAATATTTATATAAAAAATAGTATTAAGAAAATTATACCTCAATTTGCCCTAATTTGCATCTGTTTTGTCGCTATTTTAGTGTATGCAAATGGTGTATCTGCAGCCACACCTGGACAAGTTATAATCTGTTTTGACGATGGAAACGCAGCAGCATACAGTTCTGCCTTTACTTATATGGAGGCAAATGGAGACATCAATGGAACTGCCTATGTAAACGGAGCCACCATAGGAGATGGTAATAATACAATGACGTTGGCACAAATACAGCAGATGAGTGCAGCCGGATGGACTATAGGTAATCATGGTTATATCCACCAATCCTTCGATGGTTTAACAAACGAAGAGATTACGAGTGAAATACAAGATAATATCAACTATCTTACTAGTAATGGACTTGGAAAGGGAGCATACGATCTAGCATACCCTGGAGGATACTACGGAGCAACCATGGCCGATGTAAATAATATTTTCGGTATAATGGATGACTTAGGAATTCAAACTGGACGAGATATAGATGGTGATCCATTAAATCTTGCTACAGCAGATAATTACCAGATACCCGGTTATATTATTCAAAACAACGATACAGTAGCAACAGTTGAAAGTTACATTAATCAGGTACAAACTGGTTCTGATGTCGTTCTAATATTCCACGACCTTGTGCCAAATGCAATAAATCAGAATCCAAATTATTATCAATATGTAAGCTCAGATTTCGACCAGATAATAAATTATATTAATAATCAAGGAATCTCTACCGCTACAATAGATCAGCTGTATCAAGAAAAACAAACACTACTCACTCAAACCACTCTTACAGTTACTGCTTTAACCGAATATAAAGATGCTCTTGTAAATTTGGTCGGAAAATTGACGGATAAGAATGGAAATTCTATCTCAGGACAAACCATACATTTCAGTATAGATGGAATATTTATCGGTGATGGAGTAACGAATAGTAGTGGAATAGCAACATACCAATACGTCCTCACACAAAGCTTAGGAACTCACAATCTTACAGCAGAATTCGTAACTGGCAACAATAATATATACGCAGCATCCCAAAATACAGACATCAACAACCTACAAATTATTCCAACACCTACAAATATCACATTAAATAGCATAGCAGGATTAAAAAATAGTTTAGTAAAATTAATAGCAACAATAACAGATAATAATGGAAATCCTATTTCAGGAAAAACCATACAATTCTTAGTAGACGGTATAAATGTTGGTAGCAATGTAACCGATGCAACAGGAACAGCAACATTATCACACCAACTCAATGAAAGCTTAGGATTACACACATTATTAGCTAAATTCACAGAAGACAACAAATACGCAACATCCCAAAACACTTCAACTCTAAATGTTGGAGCCATACCAACAAATATCACATTAAATAGCATAGCAGGATTAAAAAATAGTCTAGTAAAATTAATAGCAACAATAACAGATAACAGTGGAAATCCTATTTCAGGAGAAACCATACAATTCTTTGTGAACGGTACAAATGTTGGTAGTAATGTAACCGATGCAGCAGGAACAGCAACATTATCACACCAACTCAATGAAAGCTTAGGATTACACACATTATTAGCTAAATTCACAGAAGACAATACATACGCAACATCCCAAAATACCTCAACTCTAAATGTTGGAGCTATACCAACAAACATTTTAGTTCAAACCGTAAATGGGGCTAAAAATACATTAGTAAAATTAATAGCCACATTAAGAGACAATAATAACATGACTGTTCAAAATAAAACCATACAATTCTTAATAGATGGTATAAATGTTGGTAGCAGTACAACAGATGCAACAGGAACAGCAACATTGTCACATAATGTCACAGAAACCCAAGGATCACATAATATAACTGCAAAATTCGAAGCAGATGACACATACCTTGCAACCAGCACCAACAGCACATTAACAGTACCAGACACAACAGCACCAACAGCATGGGCTAATCTCAAAAGTGGATATTACAATACCAATAAAGTAATACTTCTTTCAATGAGCGAACCAGGAACAATCTTCTACACACTCAATGGCGGTAAACCTACAAACATATACAATAACTCAATCACCATATCAAAAACATCAAAACTGTCATACCAAGCAGAAGACCTGGCAAATAATACATCACCTATCTACACCAATACTTACACCATTGACAAAATAGCACCTAAAGTGTTATCAACTACACCAAAAAATAAATCAACCCATATATCAAAAACCTCATCAATACTCATCAAATTCACTGAAAACATCACTGCAAGTACTTATTGGTCCAAAATCTATGTTAAAAACTTAAACAAAGGTAAAAAAATATCAATAAGTAAAAAATTATCCAAAAACACATTAACCATTAAAACATCAAAAAGAACAAGTAATACCAAATACCAAATCTACATACCGGGCGGAGCAGTAAAAGATACAGCAGGAAACAAATTAGCAGCACATTACTCATTTAGTTTTAAAACTGCTTAAAAACAGTTTTAAAACATTTTCTATTTTTTTTTATCAAATTAATTATCTTAAATAAATGATTTATTAAAAGAAAATTATATTAAATCAGCTTTTACTAATTTTTCAATTATAGGGTACAATTCCCATACAGGAACATCTATTATGTTACTTATATCAATCAGATCATGTTCTCCATCTGCATATGAAATAAAATTCATAATATCCTTGACTTTGAGTGAAGATGTTTTTGTACCAATTGTAGGGTATAATCCTCTTTTTCCCAGCTGGGGCTCTCCTAAACATTTAATTTTATATTTTTTATTCTCTTCTATGGTATTTAGACATTTTTTAAATATATTTAATGATCCAATTAATCCTTCAGCACTTACAATGTCAAGATTGTCTAAAGAAGTGTGATACTCAGGGTATGTTCCATATTTACTTCTCATTATAGTACAAATAGGAAGATCAACTCCTGGAGAATTATATTGTCTTTCATCACTTCCTCTGTCTAGATATGTGTATTTAATAAAGTCTGGATGATCAAAAGATAAAATATTTAATGCTATTTTATCTGAATATGTATTTCCATTTCGTGTGGGGAGATATGAATAAGGTCCATTATCACCTACACAGGTAATATTGAATCCGGCAATAACATTCTCTTTTAGACTTTCTAAGTTTTTGCTAAGATAAATGATTGAGCCTATTGTTTCTGGAATGAATATAATACGATAACTATACCTTCTGGGTTTACTCATAATCCATTTAGCTAGGAATGTGGATAAAACAGGCCCTGACAATTCATTATTTGCCATTGAAGGGTGACATACATAGGTTGAAATAAAAATTTCCTTCTTTGATCTTCCGGGAATAATTAGTTCCCCATAGGTTAATGAACCATCTTTTAATTCACTGTCAATAAAGACCTTGTAATTGCCTTCTTTAAGATTATCTCTTTGTTTTTGAGAAATACAAAACCCCCAACGCTCTTTATAATAAGAAGTTACGTATGGAATTGCTTCAGGTTGTTCAGGAAGTGAATATAAATGTTCTTGTAGTTGAGAAAGAGTTAGGGTTCGATTGATGGGAGTTGAATAGCCAATTAGATGTAGATTATTCTCCTTAAAGTCGATGATTTTATTTCCAGTTTCATCCATTATGTAAGCATCAACTACATTCCATTCTTTAGGTACTACCCAATCAAAAACTTTAGTTCCGGTTGATATTTCATGAATTGTTATAGGAATATGATTTTGAATTATTTGAAGTGTTTCTCTGACCCCATTACCTGAAATACTTCTACATATTGGAAATAAATGTTCTATAAGTCGGTACATCTCCTTGCCTATATCATTTTTCATATAACCCCTTCCAAATTTTAAACAAATTTTATTAATTAGTTTATTAAATTTAAAATGATTTTCCTAAACTAGAAACCTCTAAATTTAATTATATACATTCGTGTGAATTCCATATCAACTGTTTCTGCTTATATGAAATAAAATTGTTATTAAATGATTTCTGACTCATAATTTATAAATTTTGTTTAAAATGCTTTTTATTACCGTAATGAATTTTTTCTAAGTTAACTACCAATGAAAAGTTATCTGTGGTTAATTGTTATTTTATGAATACTTTTCAATAATTAAATTGGTATCATATGAATTAATAATCAGAGATATAAAAGCTATTATCAATTGTAATTGAAAAAAATTTAAATAAAATAATGTTCATATTATAAATTGAGTACTACTTTTAAGTTTATTGAATATAATTTAGAACATCCATTTAAATCAAAAAATGAACAAATAGATGATTAAATGAGAGATAAACATAGAGATCCAACTGTTGCAATAATTATACTAAATTGGAATGGGTGGGAAAATAGCATTGAATGCCTTGAATCGATCTATAAAGTAGATTATCCTCATTATCATCTGATTCTTGTTGATAACGCATCAAAGGATGATTCAATAGAAAAAATTAGGGAATATTGTCGTGGAGATTTAAAAACAAATTCAAATTATGTTGAATATACCCAACAAAATAAACCAATTTTTGTTAAAGAAGTAGATTATAATGAACTCATGCAAATTGAACTGGAAAAAGCGTTCATTAACAGTTCTAACCATGAAAATAATCTGTTATTCATAAAAAACGATATAAATTATGGTTTTGCTGAAGGGAACAATATTGCAATAAGATTTGCTATGAAAAAATTAAACCCGGACTATGTCTTACTTTTAAATAATGATACAGTTGTAGATAACAATTTTTTAAAGGAATTGATGGTGGTTGCTAAAAAAAGGGATAATATTGGATTTATTGGTCCGAAAATTTATTTTTATACTCCTGATGAGATTTCAAAGATCGTAACCTTTGCCGGAGGAGAGTTAAACAGAACTTCTTGTCAACCTCATCCCATAGGTGCTGATCAAATAGATGATGGTAAATTTGATCTTGAAAAAAAGGTAGATTATGTTGAAGGTTCCTGTTTACTAATAAAAAATGAATTAATAAAGGAATTAGGTATTTTTGATCCAGAATATTTCACATATTGGGAAGAAATAGACTGGTGTATCAGGGGACAAAAGGCAGGATACGACTCAGTATATGCTCCCAAAGCGGTTATATGGCATAAAGGTCGTGCATCAGATTTAAGTGCCAATAGCATTTATTACATGATAAAAAACAGATTTTTATTCATGAAAAAGAATTCTCAAAAAACTCAGATATTAACATCATCATTATACTATTTTGGTTATTATTTTTGGATAATACTCTTATCAGTAGCACTATTGCATAAGGATGATAGTAAACAACGATCATTTCTTAAAGGTACCTATGATGGATTAAAAATATTAATAAGATAAGACCCGAGATCCTCCATCATCAAAAATCCTGTTAGCATCAGTATAAGTTCCATTAAAATAAGCAACTGGATTTGATCCCTTAGCTGCAATAGCAAATTGATTATATTTCACGTTATACGTTCCTAAATATATATAAGCGGGTTGGGCTACAGCAGTAGCATTATCTAAGCTTAAATGATCTATGAAAAATCCATTCAATAAAAGGGATCTATAAAGATCAGAATATATATTAAATCCTAATTTATTTTCATTTAACCATGATGCTCCTTCTACTTCCATATTATTAAATCTTGGACCGTCCATTGAACTCGACAAAGACATTGACGAGGGTTTATCTTGGAACACTTCATAAATCACTCCACTATTAAATATGAGTGATATTGCCAGGAATATGGAGATTAATTTTAATGAATTTTTATAAACAGTTTTCTTTTCCCATTTATATCCTAATATCCTATTTAAAATTCTGAAAATTCCAATCCATCCCACCACAAAGAATATTGACAAGAATATAAGTGCTATCTGATAAAATCTCTCTGGATTAAGTGCACCAGCAAGGAAAGGAACAACAACTACCAAACCCAACATTAAAAAAGCCATAACAGAAAATAAACTGAAATTCTCATTAAATTTCATGTTTGTACGTCTGTATAATAATAAAAGAATTCCAATTCCAATCATAAATTCGATAAGTAGATGAAGATCGAGTGCAATGGATCTTAGTAATGATTTTTCACTTGTTACAATACCCACAGTTGCAAGGGAATTTGGATTAAAAAGATATGTATAAACAGTTGATACTAGATTGTTTACAGTAAAAAGTGTCAAATCAAAAAGTGCAGAACTTGAAAACACATAATAATAAACAAATGTTAGAGTGATTATAAGAATCAGCTGGAGTTTGTAATCTAATTTTAAAATTTCCTCTTGATTATTTTTTACAAAGAAAAATTTTATGATTTTCCATCTCTCTAAAATAGGATGTTTATGCGATAAGTTTAGATTCCTTAATGAAATAATCAGAAATGTACATACAAGTAAGAAAATGTAGATATAATCCAATGAGTAGTGTGAAACTAAAAGTGCAGGGATGAAAATTATTGTGAGTATTGTAAGTGTTTTTTTGTTTATTTTTTTACTTACCATTAGCATTATCATTAAAACAACAAATAGCTCTCCAATTTCCTGTCTTGCTAAATAAGGCATCTCCAAAAAAAACATAAACACAGATATGAATATGAAGCATCCCATAAAAGCTATTTTACTGTTAGTTTGCCCTTTGAATATTGAGTATAAACCCAATGGAACAAATGAAAAGATGATGGGATAAATTACTTTAAAAATATTAACCGCACTTGTACCTGAGATCTTGGAGAATATTGGTACAATAATAACTAAACTCAACATTGAGTTAAGTATTTGAGGAACTGAAAAGTTCCAATAAGAATTCATTAATACCCCGTTAGAAAAGTAATATTCCATGTTTATATCCCAACCATTAAGATAACTTGTAATTAGAGATGATGAAAAAAGTAGAGATATGGAAAGTGAAAAAACTGTCAGTGGATATAGTTTTTTAGGTATGAACTTATCAAAGGCGATCATTATTGGTACTATTGCAATTAAACAGTACATAAAAATTAAAATAATATTGCTTTGGTAATAATTCATAGAATAAGTACCAAATATTGCTAAAAATGGAATTAAACATAAAACGAGCATGGGATTTAATAATCCATCAAGATCTAGGTACACTGACTTATTAATCTTTGTTTGTTCCGTGAGCCCATTAAGGAAATTAGTGGGGGTTTTATTCCAATGATAACATATAAAACATAAAATTAGTGTAAATAATGTGAATGTAATCATTAAAGGTAGTGTTGAAAGCGGGTCATGTATCCCCAAGAAGGGATAGGTTAAATCTATTATCATTCCTAGAAACATTGTTACTGCTAGGCTCAATCCAACCGAGTATAAAAGATTTTCAATATTTCCCAAATTATGAATGTTTAAAATTCTAAGAATTAAAATTCCATTAATAAAAAATAATGATATGAAAGTTAATGTTTCACATAATACAGGGATATACATCCCAATAACATTTAAACCAACTGTTATCCATAGACCTACCTGTATTATGAATATGAATACGAAGAGATCTTTGATATCCCAATTATTCATTTGAAATGGGTTTATTACTTTCATATTTCCTCATTTATAACTTTTTAATTAAAGACACTGATTATAGAGTTTTATATGTCTCTTAGCGATCATAGTAGGGTTAAGAGTGTTATTTGCAAAAATTTTTGAATTTTCTGACATCTCTCTTTGTTTCTCGGGATTTTCTAACAAGAATTTTATGGCACTTCTCCAACTTTCAACATTATCCTCACAAAATATGCCTCTAGATGAGTTGATGTACTCTGAAAATCCTTGATTTTTAGAACATATGATTGGCTTCCCTGAAACAAGTGACATGGTTAAAACTGCACTTGTTGAATGGTTAATCAGATAATCCAATCCTAAAAACTTTCTAAACCTGTACATTGTTGTTTTCTTTAACCATGAACTAATTAATCTTGGTATTAACACTATTTTAGCTCTATCTATCTGGTTTATGAATTCATTATCTGTTACAAATCCAAGAAATTCTACCTTATCTTGAATACCTTCTTTTTTTATGATACTATCTAAATAAATTTCGTAACTTTTATCTACAATCTTACCCATGAAGACTAATTTGAAATTGTCATCTATATTGCTTACAGCTTTTAATATAATATCTTGACCTTTAAAAGGAGAAATATAACCAGGTACTAATATTCTGTTATCATCACTATCTGAATCAACTAAATTAGGATCTTTAGTATCTTCCAAACGATAAGCAGAAATAGGTATGCATCTTAGAGAGTTATTATTGAGATGATATCTAGTTTTATATTCTTCCATTGCAAAGTTATTGTGAAATATTAAATATTTTGATATTCTTTGAAATGCTTTATCAACTATATCGAAAGGATACATTATTGGAGTATTTGATAAATTTAAACCGAATGAATAGCATTTGGAACACTTTAAATTGAAAGTATCAAAATTTCTGGCATCATGTACTGTTGTTATTATATTGGACATATCTTTTAATTTGTTATGGTGATCATCGAGTAAATGTAGTTGAAATTCATGTAAATTTGAGTTAGCAAGCTGAAAATGGGTAATATCATAATTTTCTGGTACATAGTTATTGGGTGAAATATAATTTATGTCTTCGTGTTTAATTGGCAGTTTATCAATTGAATTATTTGGAGATATAATACTCACATCTTTGCCTAAGTTCTGCAATTCAACTGCTAAAATCGCCGAATATATGCTTATACCCGTTTTTGGATCTTGAGGTGTGACTATTCCGATTTTCATATTTTTTCCTTGTTTATTGTTTGAGTTGTAAAATTTATAGTTATTTATTTTTTTTATTATTCAACTTTGAATACTATGTAATCTTGATTTTGATAGACTAATTTTAAGTTTGAAGGTAAGAGAGACGTTAAATTATCATTTTCATTGAAAAATATAAAGGCTCCATGACTAATTATAGGAATTGAGCTGGAGGAAAAGTTCAATCTTTTATCAAATACAAAGTATCCTACATTTTTTTGTGTTAGTTCTGAAGTTCTAAATCCCCACATTATAACATGTTCAGAGGATATAACATCTGCTATTGGCTGGTCTGTAGTTGTTAATATGAACTGGTTGGTAGCATAATTATTTGATACTACCACAGATTTTTTATCACCATATTTTTCAAACCACCCTGCAAGTTCTGTATCTGAGCTTGTTGGCGGGGCTATCTGAGGAATTTTCATATCAATTACTCCATAGGGTTCTGTGTTATAATTAGGTATGACTTGAAAATTTGTATCAGTAACTGTTGTAATTGCAAATAATGTTGAAATTAAAAATATTGTGATTAGAAATATAGTTCGGATAGATTTTGATGGAAATTCTGTTTTTTTATAATCATTATATAGATAATTTAATCCCATTCCACCAATAAGTGATAGGGGTAATAGCAAATGAATCAGAAGCCTTATTGTATAAACATGAATTCCAATCCAATAGGATTTACTTGCAAAGAAAATTACTATTATCCATACAAGAATAAATATGTCCCGACAATCTCTCCTTTTGAGTGCAACAATTGACCCTGTAATAGCAAACATCAAAACAATTCCAAGATAAACCACATATTTAGGATCACTTATTGGATCACTGAAGGGTAAAGGTGCCAAGTATTCAGTAGCTATGGTATTTAATATGGTGTTAGCAAAATTTGGATGGGTTATTAATGCTGCAATATATAAAATTAATGCTGCAATTAGGGGTAATGACAAGAATAAAGCATAATTCTTTAAAATTCTCTTCAAAAACTTTAATTCTCTGTTCAAAAGTCCAATAACCACAGTTATTGTTGTTATTATAGTAAATAGTAGTAATGTTGTTTCTTGATGAGTTAATATCACTATTAAGAATAGTATACTTGATAATAGAGCATATTTATAATTTTTAGAATTAAGTGCCCGATAGTAAAGATAAATCACCAACGGGACAAATATAAGGGCCATTGATTCTGGAAGGGGTGATACAACCCTGCTGAAAAGATAGCTTGAAAGAATCAAAAATCCTGCTGAAATACCTGCAATATCTCCATAAAATTTTTTACCAACATAAGAAACTGATAAAAGAACAAAAAATGCCATAAAAGGTTGTATAAGACGTGCTACCTGAAAATAATTAATTTTCAGTATAGCACCTAAAAATACTATTATCAAACTAAAAAGTGGAGGATAATCTATTGGAGTTCCAGTAGGAGGATTAACTAATGGATCTACTAATGTAAATCCATAATGACTATAAATTTGAGCTATATGTATATGAAAAAATATATCTAGAGTTAATGGCCACTGATTAGTTAATGTGGGGATTAAAGCTATTAAAAAAGCCAAAATACTTGGAATAATCCAGAGTAACTTTTTAATCCTGATACGTTTTAATCTTTCAAAATGTTCTACACTTTGAAGATCAGACTTGGGTTGAGGAACTATTAATTCGCCCCCCCATTAATGGATATTGCCATCATAAGGAGCTTCTTCTTAATCCAGTCAATATATCTAGTTTCAAAGGAATTTGATATTATAATCCTCATTTCGATCATTTGATTAACTGATTTTATCCAATTAACATTTTAAAATTAAATTTACAACATACTTTTGGAGTTATAAAGATCAATTGTTGAAATTTACAATGTTATAACAGAATTATTCCATTTCATGAAGGTAATATCTTAATATGTACATGATTATTAATAAATTTTTATAATAATTAGTCTAATGATACATCATTCAAAAATTATTAGTTTAGATAGTTAATTAAGATGAATTAGTAGAAAATTACTAAATAATAACAATAATTGAAAAGTTAAGGTTTTTAAATCAAGTTTTCAGTTTAGAAATGAAAGCAACAAAAAAATTATTTACAAAACTCTATCACCAAATAGGTTAAAAAAGTGTTACATATTAATCAAACAGGAGATATTTATATTAGAATTAAAACTAATTTAGTTAATCCGATTTTTTATTATTTTGATATTATTGAAATAGAAAATTTAATATTTTTTACTAAATTAATCGGTTAAATATTTTTTTATATCTTCAATTTTATCTACAAAATTTACATATTTGCCAGTTAAATTTTTAAACTCACCATTAGAATCATCATCCCTTTTATCATCAGACTTAGAAAGCATCACATCTAAAAGACTTATAGCATTTACATCAAAAAATATTTTAGAATTCAATAAGGCAGTACTTGTATAACCTATTACACAGATGGGGTTTAGCTTAGGGATTATTTCTTCGACCGGAAAATTGTTTTCAATTACTTCAAAATCACAATCTTTTAGATCATTGTATTTATCACTTTTTTCACGGGGATGTGGTTTTAAAATAGGTTTAATTCCATTTTTATTAATAAATTTAATTAATGACTGCATTAAATTGAGTTCAGTCATTAATGGAATAATATCCATCTCTGAGAATGGTTGTGAAATTATAAGTACAGTTTTCCCTACAATATCCATTTTTAAATCATTATTCCTGAGTTTCAGTACTTCTTTATATGAATCACAAATATTCTCATTCATTGTTAATTGGGATTCAACATTTAAAAGAAATCTTGATTCTACTTTAATGGATCTCAAAATAATTATGCTAATAATATAATCTACCGACCTAAAAATCTTTGAACTCACAGTATCTAATATAGAATAATCTTCTTCTCTCGAGACTTCACTTCTTAAACTATTCCAATTCTCTTTTGAAACATAACTAGCATATCCTTCATCAATTAAAACAAAAACAGGTTTATATTTAGATGAAATTATTTTATTATTGAAATAAATTAACAATTCATTGTAAGTTAAATGGGGACTTAACAAGAATAAATCATTTATCCCATCATGAGATCGGATGTTTCTAAGCCCTGAAAACATTTTTATATATTTTGAAATAAAATTAGGAACCCTTTCTTGTATAAAATTCTGGTTATTTAGAGGAATATCAATAAATTCAAATTTTAAATCAACAGAATCACGATATTGAAAGTCTTTCTCACTAATTATATAACCATCCCTTTGATGGGGTATTATCAAAACAAGAGCTTTGACTTTTCTTTTATACTTTTTTGAAATATCATATAAAAAAGCATCAATACCTAAAGCATGCCAAGATGATATTGCAACTGCTATAACATCTATTCTATTATTCTCTAAATATTCAAAAAGTTCATCTTGATCCAATTTTACCATATTCATTAATTTTGAACTAATTAATATAAATAATAAACTAATAATATCGTTTTATTGTTCAACAGAGTTTGTAAGTACTTTTATTAAAATAGATTAACCTACAATAAAACATTAAATTATAAAAAAATAAAAAAAATTATCCAATTTATTGTATATTATAATTATATAGTATAAAAATTGAATATTTAGGGATTATAATATCTAAAAATCTTTCTTGTAAACATGTCTGTATACCCTCAACAAGTTTTATAAAGGAAATTTTATAATTAATACAGGAAATTTCTGTTTTCAAATAAAGTTTCTTTTATAATCGCACCAATTTGATCTTTAGATAATTTATCTACATAATCAGAATTATATTCCATGATATTACTCATATTTTCATGAGTCTTAGAGTTTAAAATGAATAATTCACCATTATCAGTTGCATAGAGAGATTCATCGGCTGTCATGAGCTCTTCATACATTTTTTCTCCAACTCTTTTTCCAATAATTTCTATACCAATATCTTCAGGTTTGTGATTATAAATTTCTGCTAAATTTTCAATCATAACCTCTGCAAGGTCCATGATATTTGCTGCTTGCATCTTGAGAATAAATATTTCCCCACCCTTTGCCTGTGCTCCTGCTTTTAGAATTAGTTTTACAGCTTCAGGTATTCCCATTATGAATCTTGTCATTTCTTTATCTGTAATTTTAACAGGACCACCATTTTTAATCTGATTTTTAAATACTGGTATGACTGATCCTCTTGAATTTAAAACATTTCCAAATCTAACGCATGAAAATATAGTATTTTTATCACCAGTGTAATTGTTGGCCGATATTGTAAGACGTTCAGCAAGTAGTTTAGTTGCGCCCATAACATTTATTGGATTTACAGACTTGTCAGTACTTACAAAAATAACCTTTTCAACATTATTATCAAGTGCAACATCTAAAACATTTTGAGTACCTATAATATTAGTTTTAACAGCATCAAATGGATTAAATTCACATAGAGGTACATGTTTTAGTGCACCTGCGTGAAAAATAATATCCACATTATCAAAAGCCCTTTTTAATCTGTCCTTATCTCTAATATCTCCATAAAACACCCTTAAAGTATCAGAATTAAGTTCTTCTTCAAGTTCAAATAATGCTGTTTCATTATTATCTAGTACCCTAACAACAGATGGATTAAATTCCAAAACTTTTTTAGCGATTTCCTTACCTATAGAACCTGCCCCGCCAGTTACAAGCATCACTTTGTCAGTGTAGTATTCTTCAACTCTATTGGTCGTGTAATTTCCCCCTCGTTTTTTAAGGTATGTCCATCTTCTATTTGTAAGCAGTTATCTAAACCTTGCCGGATATAATCCCTTGCTTTTTCTCCAGTATTGAATAATAAATCAATTATAGATAAATACGGTAAAAATTCATTTCCTATTTGGGGATAAACTGGATGAGAATATTCAAACCAAAATAATTCTACTTTGTCTTGTTTAAATTTTTGAAAGGCATTGTAATCTATATAATTCTTTGCTGCCGGTCCACTAATATATTCATCAGCACCTAATTCATTGCAGACATTTAATATGAAGTCCACCTTCTTACCTTCTGCATTATCCATATCAGAGGATCTTATAAACTCTGGTATGTTTAAACCTAATAATTCAGAAATTTTTTCGACTGTATATATATCAAAGTCGCTCAGCATCTTTGAATCATTACTATATATTTCTTTGATATCATCTTTATAATCATCAAAATATGGTGCTTTGGAATATGCATTTGATATTGAATTCCAATGGTTTTGTTTCCAATTTAAAAAACTATTTTTATGCTTCCATTTCATTGAGTAATTTATAACTATTTCATTAATATTTTGGCGATATTTTCCAACAACAGGTACTGAAAGCCATTTAGGAGTATTGTTGGTTTTTATTTTGTTTCTCCTTTGCCAGGATTTTTTAACAAACTGGAGATTGTCAGCAAAAACAAAACTATCGGCCTGATCAATCATTCCATAGTAACCTATCCAAGGTAAATAAAACGGTTGTACAATAACTGCTTTCATTTAATCACCCATTTATACAGTTCATAAGTATTCAATACCTTTATTTTAGTTCTTTTAGTAAGGAGTTAATTTAATTTATTATGTTATTATTATAAAATGTTCAATGTATAACTTTTTCTATATAACTTAACGAATCTCATTCATATTTATTCTATAAATGTATTATGATCATCCTTTAAGATCATTTCTGAAAGATATTTGAATACCTCTACCTTTCCTTTTCCAACATCTAACTCATTGAAAAATTTTAATATATCTTTTCGTCTTTTTAATGAGGATAGTTCATCTAGATAATGTTCTATACTATTTATTTCAGATTTTGGTAGTAAATATTCGTAATTAAGAGGAGTATAATAATGGTTTTGTAGATAATTTTGAGATATGGCCAAAACAGGCGATCCTACATATACAGCTTCAAACATTGATAAACCCGGAGATGTGATTACTAAATCAGCATTGTACATCAATTCAGCTATATTTCCTGGTTCCTTGTGAATTTTTACATTTTTGTTTGGAATTTTCTTATTAACCTTTTCCAAATCGTCAAAATACTTAAATTCAGGCCCTATAACAATATTAACCCTTAGATTATTACTTAATTTTTCTAATACTGCGGATGTATGATTAGAAGGATCACTTCCTCCAAAAATTAATAAAATATCTTCTATTTCCGGCTTTAAATCCTTTTTATTTTTAAACGAATCAAATTCATTCCTTAGAATTAAATATTTAGGACCGCAAAAATATTTTGTATTAATATTTTTATTGTAACAATCTTTATTATCAAAATTACTTCGCACCAGACTCAGAACCACATCGGCATATTTATCATTTTTAGGGGTTAAATTATCGACCATTACCACTTTAGTATCAAGTTTATCTTTTATTTTTGATAATATACTTTCTTTAAAATTCAGATTATCAATAATAGTTAGATTGATATCTAATTCCTTTAAAATATCTACAATTTCATCATCATCTTTCATCTTAAAAATTGTAAAATTTTCATCTTCAATTGTTTTAATTACATTTTCATTACTTTTGGTTAAGAAGTAAGCTTTAACTCCTAAATTCTCCATTAGTTCTTTTGCATATGTTAAGGACCTGTAAACATGGCCCATTCCTATTTTAGAACTTCCTTCTGTTAAAAATGCGATATTTATGTTTTTAATGGTATTATCAGGATTTTGTTTTATTTTTGAATTTATTTGAGATATTTCTGGATTTTGTTTTATAAAATTGATTATGTCGTTGATGTTTAAATTTTCAAGGTCACCTAGATTCTGATAGATAACTTTGATGAGATCTAAATCTTCGTTTGTATCTACTGTTAAGCGGATATATTGATGTTTAAGATTTGAATTAAATTTTAATATCTTATATTTTTCTGAATGAGACCTAATATAAGGTGTAACATGTTCCTTTTCATAATCTAAATCAGCTTTTAAAGAAATTTCTTTTAATATGTTTGAATTTATTATTTCTGCACTTACTCCTAATGGTGTGTCTAAACAGTATGTATAATCTGAATTAAACTTAAAATGTGCATCTATTAATTTATCTATAAGATCTATGTCTGTAAGCGGATTATCACCTGTGATTCTTACAACAACATCTGCATTAAATTTTTTAGCAGATTCAACGTACCTTCCAAGCACGTTTTCTTCGCTTCCACGATAATAATTTATATTCAAATTTTGTGAGAATTTTTCAACAACATCATCATTCTTGTTACTTGTTGTTGCTATTACAATATCATCTATGAATTGTGATTTTTTAAGTCTATTAACTAGAATTTCAAGAAGTGGTTTGTCTCCAATTTTTTCTAGTATCTTACCAGGCAATCTTGTTGATCCCATTCTAGCCTGGATAATTGCAACAACTCTCCTCAACATATCAAATCCCAATTAATAGTTTGATTCTTTTTAATATCTTTACTTGCTGTTTTTCCAACTACAAAATCGATATATTTTGGTTCTATACCCGTTCCAGGTCTTAATATCTTTATTTTATCCTTAGATATTTTCTCTCCCTTATGAATATCTGTTGTTGATGTGATACTTCTTCTACCGAGTCCTTTCATCTCTTCCTCTTCGCCTGTTATCTTTTTAACTCCATCTCCCAATGCAGATTCAGTTATCCTTATGTTTTTAACCATTTGCTCAAATTCCACGGGATCAAGGGAAAGTTTGTGATCTGGTCCTGGTAGATTTTTATTCAACGTAAAATGTTTTTCAATTATATCAGCACCTTTAGCTACTGCTAACGATGGGATCAATACACCAGTAGTATGATCAGAAAAGCCAACAGGAATATTAAATATTTCTTTCAGATTCTTGATAACACTCAAGTTTGTGTCTTCATACTTAGTGGGATAATTAGATACACAATGCATTAATGCAATCTGCTGATTCCCGGATTTATACATATTATTTAATGATTCTTCGATTTCACCGATTGTTGCTATTCCTGTGGATAATATTACTGGTAAATTCTTTTTTGAGACATAAGCGAGTAATGGGATATGAGTTAGATCTCCCGAGCTAATTTTATAAAGTGGCGCACCAATATCATTTAAAATTTCTGCACTTTCTTCATCAAAAACACTGGCTGAAAATATTATCTCCTTATCTTCGGCAAGATTGGCAAGTTCACTCCATTCATCTTGTGTAAATTCGAGTGATTTGAAAAGATCGAAATACTCCTCATCTTCACTTATAAAATTTTCAGTTTTAAATATTTGGAATTTTACAACATCTGCACCTGTTTTAGAAGCTGCAATAACAAGTTTCTTGGCAGCTGTAAAATCTCCATCATGGTTTAGTCCGGCTTCTGCTATTATGAATGTTTGCTCTCCAGGACCGATTTTGCTATTTCCTATTGTAATTTTTTCCATAATTACACCTTATAATAGTCTATTATTTTCTCAACTGCAAATATAACATCTTCAACATCTTTATCTTCCATTTTTGGATATATTGGTAATGAAATTTCGTTGTTGTACAAGGAGAAGGCATTTGGAAAATCAGTACTTTTAAAATCGTATTTTTCTTTATAGTAGGGATGTATATGTAATGGTATAAAATGGACACTTGTACCTATATTCTCTGCTTTTAAGGCTTCTATGAATTCATTTCGACCAATAGTCAGCAAATCCTCGTTTATTTGTATGGGATATAAATGCCATGCATGTTTTGTGTAACTTTTAGCTGTGGGAGTTGTTATTTGAGAGATTCCATTAAATGATTTGTTATACTTGTCAACAATTTCTTCTCTTCTTTTTTGCATTTGATCTAGTTTTTTTAACTGATGGATACCAATACTTGCCTGTAAATCATTCATATTGTATTTATATCCAGAATATAATATTTCATAGTACCATGATCCTTCAGAAGAGTATCTTTTCCATGCATCTTTACTAATTCCATGCAAACTGAGTATTCTCATCTTGTCTGCTAAATCTCCATTGTTTGTAGTGATCATTCCTCCCTCGGCTGTAGTAATATTTTTGGTTGCATAAAAACTGAAACATGTAACATCAGATATACTTCCAATTGTTTTATCTTTATATTTTGAACCTATAGCATGAGCTGCATCTTCTATAACATACAGATCATATTTCTTTGCAATATCCATTATTTTATCCATTTCACAGGCATGTCCTGCATAATGAACAACAACAATGGCCTTTGTTTTGTCTGTAATTTTATCTTCGATCTTTGTTGGATCGATGTTGTAAGTATCTTTTTCAACATCTACAAAAACAGGTTTAGCATTTACATTTATTATCACTTCAGCTGTAGCTGCAAATGTATATGGTGTTGTTATTACTTCGTCACCATTTTCAATTCCTAAAGCAACTATAGCAAGGTGCAATGCAGCAGTACAAGAGTTAACTGCTATGGCATATTTTGAGTTCACTTTTTTAGAAAAAATATCTTCAAACTTGAAGGTTTTGGGCCCGGTTGTAATCCAATCAGAATTTAAAGTGTCAACTACTTCGTTTATTTCATCTTCACCAATTGAATGTTTAAATGGATGTAAAAATGAACTTCTAACAGGTTTACCATTAATAATTGCTGGTTTTAACATTTTATCAGTTTATATTGTTATTTTTATGTTAATTTAATCTCTCTAATTGAAAGTTAAATCTATTATTGAATATAAAATTCTAAAACGACTTGTAATTTTTTCTGAATTTACTTATATGTTTTCAAATAGTAATTTAAAGTACAGATAAATATTACTTCTTCTATAATTTATATTGATTTTACTAATAAATAAATATAATGGAATAAAAATTAATCACAAGTCTAGCTTGGTGAATCAATTGAACGATTACAAAATCTTTGTGCAGAGAATTGGTTTGATAGGAGTAACTAACATATTAATTGCTATAAGTTCATTAATTTTACTACCGATAGTTACTAAAAGTTTTACAATTAATGACTATGGTATTTGGGTTATAATTAACACAACAATAGTATTGATACCTGGCTTTGCAACTCTTGGATTGCCTTACACCATGGTTAGATTCTTATCTGCAGAGAAGGACAAAGAAAAAATAAAGGAAGATTTCTATTCCCTTGCAAGTATTGTATTAATTTCTTCATTCATTATATCTTCATTGTTGTTTTTATTTTCTAACTATTTTGCACATGTTTTATTTAATGGGGACGTTAATTTAGCGAGGTTAGTGTCTATCATTGTTTTTTTAACTTGTTTAAATGCATTTTTACTCAGTTTTTTCAGGACTTTTCAGCAAATGAGAAGATATTCTTTTATTTTAGTGGTTCAAACATATTTAGCCATAATTCTTGTTTCTTATTTTGCAATTAATGGATTTGGACTCTTTTATGCAACTATGGGACTTCTGATTGCATATATAATCTCATTTTTCATTATGATTATGTTTATAATAACCAATATAGGGTTTAAAATTCCTAAATTTGAAAATATGATGGAGTTTTTATCATTTGGTCTTCCAACTATTCCTGCGAATTTATCATCATGGCTCGTTGATTCAAGTGATAGATATGTAATTGGAATTTTATTAGGTTCTGCATTTGTTGGATATTACTCTCCGGGTTATACACTAGGTAATATTTTAGTGATGGTTTTTGCTCCATTTTCTGTTTTATTGCCTTCTGTTCTACCAAAGTACTATGAAGAGGGTAAAATTGAAAAGATTAGAATATTCATAAAATATTCAATTAAATATTTCCTTTTACTTTCAATACCCGCCGCATTTGGATTATCAATTCTTTCAAAGCCTATATTAATGATATTAACAACCCCTGCAATAGCTTTAAATGGTTATTTAGTAACACCATTTGTTGCAACAAGCGCTCTTCTATATGGAATTTATGCAATTGCAGGTAATGTATTAATTTTAGAAAAAAGAACTAAGTTGATGGGTACAATATGGTTAATTGCTGCTGTTTTGAATTTAAGCCTTAATATTTTATTTGTTCCCATTTTTGGTATTTTAGGTGCAGCTGCAATTACATTAGTAGCATATTTAGTAGCATTTATTCTCACAATATTATACGCTTCTAAACAATTCAAATTTGATTTTGACTTGATGTTTATAGTGAAAAGTTTAGTGGCATCAATTGTGATGGCTAGTATAATTATTTGGATGAATCCTCAAGGAGTCATTAATATCATTACTACAGTCATAATAAGTACTGTGGTTTATTTTGTTGTATTAATAATTTTAAAGGGAATAAATAGGGAAGAATTTGAATTTATCAGACAATTATTGAGTTCAGAAAGTTCTTAAATTAAATGATTCCGTTTAAATTTCCATTATTTAAACTATTTAGTTTATCATAGAAAATTAGTTCTTCCTTGGATTAGTTATTTGAATTTAAGAATTTTTAACCATTATTTTTATTATAGTATCAAATACATAAGATTAAACCATAATAATGACAATGGAAGTCAGGATGAACTGTATATGTAGATTTATAAGTTAATGATTATTGATAACCCCATCACACATGATTTTCAATGTTAAAAGAACTTATTTGGATAATTTTGGATGATAAATTAAAAAAACAAATTATAATTATATAAAAGTAGTATTCAAACTAGTATTTTAAGTATTAATATATCTATCTAGTTCAAGTAAAATAGAAATACATTTACTTTATTGCTTCAACCTAAATTAAATATTAAACTCCTTAATATCATGGAAGAATATTTCCAATAAAATATCAATATTGATCTTATGATCCAATAATATTTTAACTAAATATCACAAATTTAATATCACAAATTTAGTTTAATACTCTTAGACATCCATATACTCCATTAAATAATATTTAATGTTAAGAAAGGTTATGTGAGAATATTTCTCATATATATGCTGGCTAATTTAATTAAATCAAATCTAAATAGCAACCATTAAATGAAATAATCAGCTGTTTATCTCAGGAAAATAAGAAATTAACTGTTAAACAAAGAAAACCCCCATGCTAAACCGAGTAGTGATATTAGGATCTAAAGAACGATATAGAGTACAATAAGCCCAAATAAGGCCTATCAAGAAGAATTCATAATATGTTTTTTGGTGATAAAAATCACGAAACTACTTATTTTTATATATATGCATGTGGGTATACTAGTTTTTCTGTAATACAATTTATAATAAGGTGAACATATGATGAGAAAATGGATCTTTTTTACATTTTTACTGGGGATGTGTTTGATTTCATTGCAATCCACTAATGCTGCAACAATAGCGGTACACCCTGGAAGTAGCATTCAAAGTGCAGTTAATCATGCTGCAAATGGAGATACTATAGTTGTTTATGCTAATGGTACAAAAGCCTATACATATAAAGAAAGTGTAACTATAAATAAGAAAATTAACTTAAAATCAAGTGGAAAAGTCACTATCCAAGCAAAAAATAGTGCTTCTTCTGTTATTAGAGTGAATAGTGGAGGTTCAGGTTCAACCATTAAGAATTTTATATTTACTAAAAGTAATTACTGTGTTTTTGTAAACAATGCAGCAAATACTATTATTTCCGGTAACACAATTACAGCTGCATCTTTAGTTGGAATCCAACTTAATGGAAATATTAAAAACTCAAAAATTCTTAATAATAAGATAACTGGTACAAATCATAATTATGGAAATGGTATAAGCTTCCAATTTCCACCAACTTCGTATTTAACATCTTACAATACCATATCAGGGAATATAATCAAAAATTTCTTACATGGTATACTCTTTAATGCTAAAAGTTCACACAATACAATAACAAACAATAAAATTTATTGTACAGGATATCATGGTGCAGGAATCTGGGCTACACAAGCTTCAAGTTACATGGTAATAACTGGAAATACTGTATCAGGAGCTCAAGATGCAATAGCTGTTCAAAAAATTGGAGCAGGACAAGCAACCCATTATACAATCAGTAAGAATATTGTTAAATACAGTCAAAATGGATTATGGGTTTGCTTAAGTGACAGCACAATTTCCAAAAACCAAGCACTCTACAATAAAATTAGTGGACTGGATATTACCGGTGACAACAATAACATTTCAGCAAATATTGTAAGAAACAATAAAGTTTGTGGAATAGCTGTAGGTACATCAAAAAGTACAGATAGCAACACCCTAGCAGGTAATATATTAGTAAGTAATGGGGGAAACTACTACATAACTGGACCTGGAAAACTTGTAAGACGTTAAATATATTTTCCCTTCAATCTCTTTTTTTTATATTTTTTCAACCTAATTTCTTTAAATAAAATTAAAAACATATTTTATATCCTTAATAATCATAATATTTTGAATATGATGGATATAATAGATATATCCTGGAATTATTGTGTTTTATTTTCAATTATTTAAAAGAATTCAATCATAATAAAAAAAACATTTTAGTGGATCCATTGTGAAATAGTAAGATTTTCTAAATTTTCTTTCACAAATATGATATATTATCCCAAAGGATACCCAAATATCCAACCTAGAATTATATATGTTATCTATGGCTAACAATACAAATATCATACAATAAATATTAGTTCATTAATAACTATGAGTAAGTGAAAACATGATTAGAGATAAATTCTTGATTTATGTTAATAACAATCAATCATCACCTCTTGCGAGGACATTTTTCAATGTTCGTAGAGTTTTAAGGGATTTAAGTCTATTTTTTGCAACTTTAACAGGATATATTCCGTCTCATGTGATAAGACAGGTATTATATCGTAATGTTTTTAGAGTTAATATACCGTCAGATTCTATTATATACTGGAGATGTCGATTTTTCAATCCTGGAGGAGTGAGCATCGGACATAATTCTATTATTGGTAATGATAGTTTTTTAGATGGACGGAATGGTATTTACATAAATGATAATGTCAACATTGGTGGAGAAGCAAGATTGTTTACAGAACAACACGATATAAAAAGTTCTAATTTCGCATCTATTGGTTCTTCTATTTATATTGAGGATTATGCCTATATTGGTTCACGTGTAACCATATTACCAGGAGTTAAAATCGGAAAAGGAGCAGTAGTTGCATCAGGCGCTGTTGTTACTAAAGATGTCTTGCCATGGACTTTGGTAGGTGGTGTACCTGCCAAGTTTATACAAAACAGACCCGAAGTAAAATATAAATTAGATACTGATCACAGAATTTTCTTTCAATAAATTTATATAATGAAAAAAATAGTTTTTCTCTATTTTAATGGATTATAATATTAAGTTCCTTTATTTGTTAAAGAAATTATTTTATTTCCCTTTACATAATAATTTATTAATAACTTTTAACCAAAAACTAAGACAGGTATAGTATTTTCATCTACATCTACCGTGACAGCAATTCTGTAATTAAAATTATCATCCAAATATACCAAATCTAAATCTCCATATTCTTCTTGTTTTTGTACTAAGAGGATTATTAAATCGCTTATTTTATACGCCGTTGTCATTTAAATACTCCCAAATACTATCTGTCCATATAAAATTATTATTAAGTAATGATAAGCCAACAACGGCATAATAACTGTCAAACTCATTAAATATTAATATGAAACATTTATACAATTCAAGCTGACATTTTTCGAATAATCAATTGAACATAATTTTTAATATTAATTTAAAAGCTTGAATATCCATTTTTTTTTTTAAGAGTTCAAACTTTAAAGAATCTATTTTGATAACAATCCTTCATATAATTCTTCATAATCCTTAGAAATCTTATTCCATGGCTGTATCTTTTCTGTGAATGGACCTATTGTCACATCTTGCCTATATACATCAAGTATTTTATCAGCTACATCATGGGGTTTTGGTGGATAATCCACAATAAAACATCCAGGTTCATTTGAAAATTCTTTCAAAGCAGCACTTTCAGTAATTATACATGGGGTTCCAAGAACCAATGCCTCTGCAACTGTTATGCCATAAGCTTCTGATCTTGACAGAAGCAAAAATATGTCAGAATCTTTTATCTTTTTTAAAAGCTTGTCACGGGATAAAAAAGGTTTCCATTCTATGTATTTATCAAGTTTAAGCTCCTTTGATAACTCCAAAAGATTTTTTTTCTCAGGCCCCTCACCAACTATTGTTAAAATAACATTTTTTACCTTTAAATCATGTATTAAAGCATTCAAGCTTTCCAATAAAAAATCAACACCCTTTCGTGTTATAAGATACCCGGTATAGAGAAGATTGATCTTTTTCCTTTTATTAATATCCTTAGATTCATCAACAACAACAATATTAGTGGAAAGGTCTATATTCTGACTCTCTAAATGATCCAACACATTTACTCCATTGGGTATTATTTTTAATTTGTCAGGATTCACATTTAAGATATCTATGGTACTATCCGCTTCAAATTGAGATACAGAAGTAATATAATCACAGAGTTCTATTGCTCTTTTGCCGAAATAATTGTGAACACCCATTAAATATTTCCCTGCTATTGTTCCTGGTGAAACATCATGATGGGGTGAGAAAATTAGTGGAATGCTTGGATCGAGTCTTTTTATTGTATGAATAACCTCAATTGACTGTAGTGTATGATAACCATTAATATGAATAACATCTGGATTAATTTCTTTAAGATTATTCTTTAAAAATTGATAGATGCCAAGGCTCAAACCATAGAAATATTTATCCAATATTGAAGATACTCTGATTATCTTGAAACCTTCATAGATTTCTTCATCCGGAAGATTTGCAGGGTTAGGTTGTAAAACAACGCATTCATGACCCATAATAGATATATTTTTGGCTATTTCCCGCACAACCATATTAATTCCTCCGGGTTGTGTGGTCTCCATATAATTTATGAGTAGTACCTTCATTATTTTCCTCCTTTAGGTTTGCTTTGAACAAAAGATGATATTGTTCTGTAATTTTTTCCCATGAATATTCTTTTTTAACCCTTTTAAAGGCCTTAGATTTAAGTTCAAGATAATTTTCTGGATTATTTTCTACTTGATTTATTTTATTTACGAGATCAGAAGAATCCTTAAAGTATAGGGCTGTATCTTCACAGACTTCCCGGTTGAATTGGTTTTCGTGGACAATAAGAAGACTCTCCATAGCCATAGCCTCTACTAATGAAGGATTTGTACCTCCTACAGAGTGTCCATGTAAATATCCAAAACAATTCTGTCTTAACATGTTCAAAACTTCAAGATCGTAGATCCCGCCGGTGAAAACAATTTTTTTATCATTAGATTTTACTCTAACAATATCTTGGATATATTGTTCATACTGAGGTGAGACAAAATTACCAATAATTATTAATGGCTTTTTTGCATCACTTTTTATGTAACCTTCTATTATGGTATGAATATTATTTTCAGGTTCTAGTCTTGCAACTAACAGCCAATATGCGGGATTTATTTTAATTCCGTATTTTAATATGTCTGGAAGTTTTTCATTATCCCATTTGACGGGTGGAATTTCATCTGCACCGTACGCTATGTAGGATGATTCGATATTATATTTTTTATCATAATACTTTTTTATACCTTTAGAATCTGCTACTATCCTGTCTGCCCAGAAAGAACCCATTTTTTCGTTTATTTTTAGTAGGATTTTTATTGAAGAACTAAATTTAGCTCTTTTCCATTCAAATCCATCTGGATTCAAGTACAATGTTTTCCCAAATAATTTTGGTATGAAAAAAAACAGTGCTGCACTGTATCCTAGCATGTAAACTTGTTCTGCCTTGAGGCTGGCCATGAATAATGAGTATACATCGTAAATGATCTCATAGAACATACCCATTATCGCTGATTTAGGATGTTTTATAGGGAAATAAAATAGGTTTACACCGTTGAATATGGGTGAATAAGTTTTTTCACCAGGATGTTCGCAGCTTACATGTATAGTGTAGCCTCTTTTTACTAAATTTTGACTTAAAATTTCTGTAAAACATTCAAATCCACCATAATTATTGGGAATACCACGACTTCCAATGATTGCTATAGAAGATTTTTTTTGTTCTTGATCATTCATTTTTTATCATTCCAATTTCATTATTTTTGTGAAAAAAATATTTTTTTTACCTTTTTCATATTTAGTTATATTCTATAAACATGCCTTAATATAATCTTCTATTTGTGAGTGAAATAGAATGTGATAAGCCCCAAATAGATAGTAATATGAAAGCAATAAAGAACATCTATATAACGTTTATATCCAATTAAACAAGGATAAAAATTGCGATACGACAGACCCTAAAATTCACAAAGGAAGCATTATCTTATGGAACTTATGATCGGTTTAAGTCAAAATTGGAGAGTAGATAACTGGAATAGATGTATGCTCTTAATAAATCCTTTATTTATAATATAAGATTGTTATTATACATATAATTAATTTATGATATCATTTATTAGTTTTTATATAATTTTAAGTTATTTAGTTAATTATAATAGAATAAAAAGATATAATATTCCGCAAAAAATAATTTTATTTATAAATAGTGATTATTGTGATTAATTTCACGGATTCTATTCTTTGTAATATAAGATATGTGAATCTGCTATTTAAACATTTTGTGTGATTATTTTCACATTATTAACTAAAATTGTTAAAGGTTTTGTGAAGTCCCATATTGTAACGAAATCCTTATTATTTTTTAAAAAACTTAATAAAAAGTATAAATATAAATTAAGATGGATTTTAAGATTTAAACTGTTATTAAAGTTATTTTAATTTAATATTATAGAAATAAAAGACTTTAATTAGAATATGTAAACAATTTTTCCAAAATATTATTAAAATTATTGAAAATAAAATTATAAAATCACATTTTTATCCTTTTTTTATAAACAACTACTTTCACTAAAGCATAATATATGAAAATAGAAAAAATGGATATATAATATATAATAAAGTTTAAAGATTGAATTAACAGTTATTTTCCAATCACAGGAAACTTATCTTATTTTAATATATATGAAGTATATTTAAGGATTTTTTTAGATTAAATAAAATTTATTGAATTTGATTAATCGATTTCACTACTGTTTAAGATGTTATTTGAATATAAGTAACTAAAATTTTACATTTTATCAATGGATTTTATAAGATTATTTCAGGAAATGCAATTAGGTGAATTAGGTCACAATAAGATGCAAAACATATTTATTGAAGTATGTTCATAATATGAATTAGTTTGTTAATAGGCAGAAATTTCGATATATGAAATTATTTGAAAATATACGATTCCATAAACTTTTGGGAGGGGGGATTTTCATGCCGGAAGTTACTGCAGTAATACCAGCATATAATGAGGCATTATCTGTAGGAAGCATAGTCTTACAAGCCAGCATGTTTGTTGATAGAGTAATAGTTGTTGATGATGGTAGTACAGACAATACAGCAAAAATAGTAGAGTTAGCAGGTGCAGAACTAATTAAGCATCCGAAAAACATGGGAAAAGGAGTTGCTCTTAAAAATGGTTTTAAAGCAGCAAAAAATTCTGACATAATTGTAACTTTAGATGCAGATGGTCAGCACCAAACATTAGAAATACCAAAACTATTAAAACCTATAACGGATGGAAAAGCTGATATAGTTAATGGAAGTAGATATATTAATGGTAATCAAACTGAAACACCAATATATCGCCGATTAGGACAAATAGTGCTTGATAAATCAACTAATTTGAATATTAGTGAAGGAGTAACAGATAGTCAAAGTGGTTTTAGAGCTTTTTCTAGGAAAACATTATCTGCATTTCGATTTGAACAAAAGGGGTATGGTATTGAAAGTGAAATGTTAATCGAAGCTTCAAATGCTAATTTTAAAATTCACGAAGTAGCTATAAATGTGAGATACGATATTAATGGTTCTAAAAAAAATCCTGTAATACATGGTTTAGGAGTATTATTTGATATATTCCAACAGATGAAATTTCACAGGCCAATTTATTATTACACATTTCCAGGATTCTTCTTGATTATTCTGGGTTTAATATTGGGATCTATATTCATTACAGATTATCTAATTGGTAGTAGTCATTCATTAACACCAACAACATTTGCTGTTCTATTAACCATAATTGGGATATTTGTTTCATTTACCGGAATTATTCTTCAATCAGTAAGTGGCATGATCGATAGAACTTTGGGTAAATAGGAATTGTCATCATTTTTTTTGTAAAAAAAAATGATCTCATGGGGGGATAATAATATGAAAATGATATTAAAAAAAAGAGCTCCATTTTTACTTGATATGTCTATAAACATGTATTATGGTTTAAAGGATTTTAGTGATATGCTTCTACAACGAAGGGATCCATTGATACCATCAACAAGATTAATGTTTGATGGACCTCGAAGTATTCAAGATTTTAAAAAAAATGGGGCCGATTTTTTAGAATATTTCATTAATTTATGTAATTTAAAACCCGATGGGAAAGTTTTAGATGTTGGATGTGGTATTGGTCGGAAAACTCTTCCATTAACACAATATCTTGATAGTAATGGAGAATATGAAGGATTTGATATCATTGATTTGGGGATTAACTGGTGTAATAAGAATATAACAAGTAAATATCCAAATTTCCATTTTCAAAAAGCTGATGTTTTAAATAAATATTATAATCCTAATGGTAAATACAAAGCTTCTGAATATAAATTTCCATTTGAAGAAAATTATTTTGATTTAGTATTTTTAGGATCAGTATTTACTCATATGCTTCCTAATGATCTGGAAAATTATTTATCTGAGGTTTTTAGAGTATTAAAAAGTGATGGACGATGCTTAATTTCTTATTTTTTAATTAATAAGAATTCTTTAACATCAATACAGTCAAATATAAGTTCAATTAATTTTCAATATGATCTAGAGGATTATCGTACCACTGATATAGATATTCCTGAAGATGCGGTGAGTTATAAAGAATCATATATTCGAAATTTATATCAAAAACAATATCTTGAAATTTTAGAACCTATCAATTTCGGTTCATGGTCTGGAAGAGATGATTATTTAGACTATCAAGATCTGATAATTGCTAAAAAACCATGAACTTACTTTATAGAGATCCTACTTGGAAAATTGTGTTATAAATAATGCTGGTAGGTTTGGATCCATAATCAATTTTATTGTTTTAAATTTCACTGTAGAATAATATTTCATGTGATTTTAATTTATTAATATTTGTGATGAAATTTATTTATTTAAGGCTTTTATTTTTTTTATTATAGATTATTTTTTTAGAAAATTTTTTAAGGGTTTTTCTTTCCAATAAATATATTTTAATATCTTTAAATATTTTCCTTCGCCTATTATCTTAAACCCTGAATTTTCAGCTGCTTTTAACGAAGGTAAATTATCTTTTCCTACAGCCATTTTTAATTTTTTCTTTCCAATACCTGCTGAAAATTCAGAAATTTTCTCAAGATTATATGAATAACAACCTTTACCCCTATATTCAGGATCGGTAATTGAATAATGGATGTAAGCTTCATCATCAAATTTGATTTTCATGGGAGGATGAAATTCTATTCTATCTTCCACAATTAATAGGCTAATGCTAACTAAAATTTTATTAATGAAAATTCCAAAAATAAGTTGACTCTTAAAAAATTTGGTAGTTAAATCTGTTAATCTTAAAAATTCACCCAGACTGTATCCATTCATCATCAGTGAATGTAAATCATCTTTTGAAAAGATTATAACTGATTCCATAGAATTATCTCCAAGATTTTGATATTCTTTTGGATTCTTTTCAAGTAAATAAAGTTTTTGATATAAGAAAATGTTATCTTGAACATAGTTAGTAAATTTTTTATTTAAATTATCCATTTATCTCCCTCAAAATTATATAAAAACAGTTCTATCACTTTTAACACACTTAACTTTATGGATTGATAAATTCAAAGTCATCTTTTCATCAACCTTCATAGGATATAAACCAAAATTTTTGGTTAATTAAATGAGTAATCAGTGGAAGTTTATAACAAGTTTATCAAATTTAAAATTATAACTGTAATTATTTATTAGTTTAACTCCGATATAAATTTTAGTTGAGAATCAAAATTTTTTTAAATGAATTAAATTATTTGATCGAGAAATAGCTCAATTATTTAATCATAAAAATTAGAATTTTTTTTGTTATTATTAGAATAATCTCATAATAATATAGAATTAGATCTTGTCAGGTAATTCTAAGATATTATTAATGGTCTTTTTTTTTAATATTAAATATCTATAATCAAATAATATTTATTAATTTTTAAAATTTTTTTTATAATTATCTATCTAATGGAGTGTGATCCAGACATCATATACAACAGAACAGATGATAAGAATCTCAATTACCTTCATTACCATGATAGAAAAGATTATTAAGGTTGAATGATGGAATATTGTGATTAAAATGAGTGTGTATTAAAAATTTAAAAATATCTTATTTTAGTTATATCCAATGTAAAACATTTATATCATATAATAAATATATCCTAATTACATCTTATTTCAATGTAATTAGGTAGTAACATGAAAAAAATATATGTAATGCTATGCATTTTAGCTTTGGTTATAATTATAATTGGATTCACCAATAGATCTATAGCCGATAATAACATAATAGTAAACTCAGGACAAAGTATACAGTCGGCTATTAACAGTGCACCATCAGGAAGTACTATAACAGTGAATCCTGGTACATATTCAGAAACGGTGACTATTGACAAGAATATAACATTAAATGCTAATGGAACAGTAAATCTCTCAGGACTACATATAAGTGGTACTGGAGCTACTGTAAAAGGGTTCATTTTATCAGGAAGTTATCCACTTCAATTATCCAATACTAATGGAGTTAGAATATTAAATAATACCATAAATTCCAGTTTAAATGGTATAATGGATTCAGGGACAAATACAAATCTATATATAGCCGGGAACACCCTACATGGAACAGACCCAATGTATGGTAATAATATAGCCTTTGAGGGTGTTACAAACAACGCTATTATTGAAAATAATAGTTTATCAGGAGCTGAATTAGGATTACTATTTGATGTGCCCAGTTCTAATAATATAGTCAGAAATAACAATATAGTAGGCAATGTACAGTTACTTCACCCCGGCGACCCTATAAAATACGAAGGAACAGGAGTTTATACAATAGATGGCAGTACAAACTTCCAGATATTGGATAACAACGTAACATATGAACGAGATGGAATAGCTATTCAACAGATGCATAATGGAACAGCAAGTGGGTTTATTGTAATGGGTAACACTTGTACTAAAAACATGAATGCTATTTGGATGGCAGTATCCAACAGTATGATATCGAATAATATATTAACCGGCAATAATGAAGGCGTAGATATAACTGGTACAGGTAATACAATAAAATCTAATATTATAACAAATAATACGTCAGTTGGTATAGCTCTAACAACAAAAACAAGTACCGATAGTAATACAGTATCGAACAATACATTAAGTGGTAATGGTGGCAACTATTACACAGCAGGACCTGGTACAGTTATAGGAGAATAAATACGAAGCGATTATTACTTAGTTCTTATTTTTACCCAATTAAATTTATTTATTTTTATATTTTTCTTTCCAATATATCAATCTTAATATCATCAGATATTTTCCCTCTCCACTTATTTCAAATCCTGCATTTAAAGCTGATTTTAAAGAACTTAAATTATTTTTTTCAACAACCATTTTTAATTTTTTCTTTCCTAAATCTGCTGAAAATTCTGACATTTTTTGAAGATTATATGTATAAAATCCCATTCCCCTGTATTCAGGATCTGTTATGGAATAATGGATGTACCCTTCTTCTTTGAAGTTTATTTTCATAGGAGGATAGAAAAATATCTTATTTTCAATAATTAAATAGCTTATACTTACTAAAATTTTTTTTAAAAAAATTCCAAAAAGAAGTTGACTTCTAAAAAATTTTTCTGTTAAATCAGATAATATAGAAAATTCACCTAGACTATATCCATTCTCCAAGAGATATTTTAAATCATTTTTTGAAAAGAATATAACGGGTTCTACAAAATTGTTCTCATAGTTTTGATGGTTTAATGGATCCATTTCTAGCAAATAAACTTCATGATAAAAAAAAATATTTTCCTCAAAAAATTTAGTTAATCCCTTAAAAAATTTATTCATATATTCTCCTTAAATTTAGTTTTAATTCGTACTCAAAAAGTATTTTAACTTTCTTATATGGTTTTCAGTGCATTAGAAGTGCCTTTTCTAATATAATTTATTGCTTCTTCTCCAGTGTTGAATATTAAATCAATTACTGAGAGGTATGGAATGAATTCTTTACCTAATTGTGGATAGACAGGATGATTATAATCATACCAATATAATTTAATATTTTTATCGGTAAATTCCTGTTTATTAGTGTAATTACGAGCTGTAGGACCTACCAAACTTTCATCAGCACCTAACTCTTCTAATATATTTAATATTCTGTCTGTTTTCTGGACATTACCATCATCTATTTCTGATGATTTAATAAACTGTGGCATTTTAAGACCTAATATTTTTGAAATATCTTTAATTATTGTTATGTTCAGGTCGACTAAGTATTCCCATTCACAATCATAAAAACTGTTAATTTTGGATTCATAATCATAATAATACGGTGCTTTATTATAATAACTATATATTTTATTAGCATGATCATTTTTCCAATTAATTGAGTTGTTTATTCTAGTTTCATTAATTTTTTGACCAAAATTTTTTATAACTGGGACCGAAATCCATTTCTCAGAATCTTGAAATTTAAGTTTATTTCTACGATGCCATGAATCTTTTACAAATTGAACATCATCAAAAAAAACAAAAACATCAACTAAATCGATCATCCCAAAGAAACCAGACCAAGGCAAATATGAAGGTTGATAAATTGTAGCCTTAATTTAACTTCCTCCTAATGTCTTTTCAAAATAAAAAGAGTATCTATTTTTTATTCTATCATCCTCGGGCAAATAATGTATAGCTTTTTCAACCATTTTCCAATTACTCGACAATTTAACACTAGTATCAGCTCCGTCATTATAACACTGAGTTACTACATTAAACTAAATTACAAAGAATATATTTGGTGTTATTCCTATTTATAAATAACTTTAAATTAAGTTTAGAGTAGATTAAGGAGATATTTAATCAAATCTGTATTAATTTTATACAACAAATTTTATTGTTTTTTCCTCGTCTATACTAAATTTAGATTTGTTATTTAACCGATTAACTTAACATGAAATATAAATGATAATCATTCACAAATCATAGTTTTTTTTGTTTTTATGAATTAACACATAACTTAAATAAATATTGAACCTAAACAAACTTGTGATTCTTGTAAAAACATCTGAGTGTACTGAAAAGTTATTGTTAAATAAATACCCGGAATGGTGAATGATGTGATTATTATAGATCATAAGATTTAATGGGCCCTAATTTTTTGAGGTAAGTTATTTTTAACCATAATTTAGGGAATATTCGATGAATATGGTTTATTATTCAAGCTAAACCATTTTAAACATTTAATATACAGAGGGTAGAAGATTTTAATCCATTCCAACCCGATATTATAAAGAGTTTTTAAAAGTTCATTTATATCAAATTTTAAAAGCAATCCATATTCTTGTTATTTTTTTATAATAATTAATCAAATCTTAAATGGGAAAGTTCGTCATATAAAAAAAGGTAAATAAATAATAAAAAAGCATTAATTTCTTTAAAAAAATATTTAGGAACTAACTAAACCACCATTCCAATTAACGTCTGTATTTCCTTATCCTCAAATGGTTTCACAATGTATCCGAATGGTTCGGTTATATTTGCTCGTTTTATGGTATTTTTATCATTATATCCTGTCACATATATGACTGGAACATGATATAGATTGTTGATCTTCTGGGCAGTATCAATCCCATCTATATTTCCTTTCAAATGTATATCCATTAAAATCAGATCGGGATTTGTTTCTCGAGTTTTTTTTAGAGCATCATTTCCATTGTCGGTGATATCAAGTACATGGTAACCCATTTTTTCCAGGTGTATTTTTAAATCTATGGCGACAATGAAATCATCTTCTACAATTAATATTTTTGAATCAACCATCCTTGGTAACTCCTTTGTCACAATTCTCAATTTTTAGAACACTTAATAATATCCTTTTTCACCCTATTCGTATCTTATTTCTATATATTATTTTATTGAATATATCAAATTTATGATCACATTTTTTTAGCAAAATATATATGGGAGTCATTAAAGACAACCAAATTGAAATAAAAAGAAATTAATACGACATAGTAGGGAAGTACGGGGATAATTAATTTAACTAATTTACAATAATACATGCTAAACCAGATTTAAAAAAAAATTACGGAATTTATAATTCTAATATCCCAACAGATCGTATAATTTGAAGTAATGGGGGAGGGGTTTATAATGTTAAAAAATCCACTTTTTCAGGAAATATTAATGGACATAACAAATGATGAAGAAAGCAGTTTTTCAATTATTGAATGTATATTAAAGGGAAAAACATCGGATGAAGAAATTTCCAAGGAAACTGAAATTAAATTAACTGTTGTTAGAAGAGTTTTATATAAATTATATGATGCAGGTATAGCATCTTACAAAAGAACCAGAGATCCTGATACTAAATGGGAAAGTTATAACTGGAGATTTGAGCAGGATAAAGTATCGGAAATAATCAATAAAAAATATGAAAGTTTAACCGAAGAAATTGAAAGATGCATTAAATATGAAGAAGAAAATATATTCTTTGTCTGTAAAACAAACAACCATAGATATAAATTCGAAAAAGCGTCACAAACTAATTTTATATGTCCTGAATGTGGTGAATCATTGGAATATCAGGACAATTCATCTATAATAGTGAAATTACTGAATGAAAAGGCCAGATATACATCTTTAGGTAAATCTAAGGATATAAAATAATAATTATTAATTTATTTTTTGTTAAAATTAAAATTCCATTTCTATTTTTTTTTACAAAAGTTAGAGACTATTAAATTTGGGTAATTAGTTACAATAGAATTCTGCATGTATTCATTGTAATATCATTAGTATGCTCAGTAATTGAGTTATCCATAATAACCTGATAGTTTATTTCCAAAATTCATTTGTTTTCTGTACAAATTGATATGAATAAATAAATATTTTTTTTTAATTCATTTAGAAGCAATTAGTATTATAACTGAATTTTCTATTTTACCATACCTTTAAACAATAATTATATAAATTCTTATGCATGCTTAAGAAGAGCTCTATATAAGCCTAAGATAAGCTTAAATATTAATATAGTCAATAGATACATCTTTGCATAACAAATAAGTATATATACTGGCCATTATAATATATAAAAGCATCAAGAGGACCTAAAAATTGAATTTAGTATTCGTTGGTCTTCTAAGAAATGATAATGAATGATAAATGGAAAACATGATAATAACAAGAAGTGGTGATTATAATGGCTTATGATTGGGCCATAATCAAAACAGAGTATATACAAGGATTCATAGATGAAAATGGGAATAATAAACTTCCAACACTGGAGGAATTGTCTAAGAGATATCAATGTAGTTACTCTAATATGAAACATAAGTCTTCAAGTGGTAAGTGGAAACTTAAAAGGAAGCAATTTAAGAAGGAACGAGAAGGAATAATCCAACAAAAAAAACTTGATTTAATAATTGATCAAGCTGTAGAATTTAATAGTGAAGCATTAAAAGCTTCAAAAAATGGTATTAAAACAGTAATAGAAAATTTTGCAAAACCTGATTTAAAGCCTTTAGATATTCAGAAATTAAGTATAGCATTGATAAACTTACATAAGGTGGGTTTATTAGCTTTAGGAGAACCTAGTGAACGTGTAAAGAATGATAATAAACATGAGATGATAATAAATGAAAAATTCAAAGATCCCCACATACGAGCAGGTTTGTCAAGCTTATATGAACAATGGGATGAGAAAACAGATAAGTCCCGTGGACTTGGCGAAGATTGATACTAATCATAAATATAAATCTCCAAAACATATATTGGAATTGAACCGTTTACTTCTACAGATAAATGAGGGTGAAATTTCTCGATTAGCAGTTTTTATGCCTCCTCGACATGGAAAAAGTGAATTAATCAGTAAATATCTCCCAGCATATTACCTTGCAACCAATCCAAATAAACGTGTTATACTCACAAGTTATGAAGCGGATTTTGCAAGTACATGGGGGTCTAAAGCACGAGATATAATAATAAAACATGGGCATTCATTTAAAGATAATATTACCATTGATAATAAGAGTGCAGCACGAAACCGATGGGATATAAAAGACCACCAAGGAGGCATGATGACAGCTGGTGTTGGTGGCCCTATCACCGGTAAAGGTGCAGATCTATTAATAATAGATGACCCAGTGAAAAATGCAGAAGAAGCAAACAGCCAAACATATCGTCAAAAAATATGGGATTGGTATAAAAGTACAGCTTACACCAGATTAGAACCAAATGGAGCCATAATCTTGATTATGACTAGATGGCATGAATCAGATTTAGCAGGAATGATACTTGAAAATTCCAAAAAAGACTGGATAATACTAAAATTACCTGCAATTGCAGAAGATAACGACCCCCTAGACCGTATACCTGGAGATGCATTATGGCCTGAAAGATTCAACTATAATCGTTTACAAAAAATCAGAACAGAATTAGGAGACTATTTGTTCAGTGCTATGTATCAACAAAGACCACAACCATTAGGAGGAGGACTATTAAAACTAGATTGGATTAAACATTATAAAGAGGAAGAACTCCCACCTTTAGATGAACTCAACATATATCAAGCATGGGACTTAGCCATCAGCACCAAAGAAACTGCGGATTATACAGTGTGCACCACAATAGGAGTTTTAGATGAAACCAATATATATGTATTGGACTGGTACAGAGACAGAATACTATTTCCCACCCAAATGAAAATGGTAGAAAAATTAGCAGACGATTGGGATCCTTTACAGATAGGAATTGAGAGCAATGCTTATCAATCAGCACTTGCACAGAATCTTAAAGAAACGTCTATGTTACCCGTAAAAGAAATCAACCAAACCAAAGATAAAGTAACCAGAATAATATCGGGATTTATATACTTTGATCAAGGTAAAATACTGCTACCTGAAAAGCATCCCGAATTAGAGAACTTTATTAATGAATATGTTTACTTCCCTAAGGGTAAACATGATGATATGCTGGATTCAATGGAATCGGCCCTACAACTAGCAAAAGAACCCTATTATGACATGGACCCTTACTTGATAGTAGGAAGTGAAGACTATGAATATTTTTAAAAATCATTAAATTAATGAAAAATAATTTGTAATAAACAGGAAATAATTAGGATGCATATATAACTTCTGTGAATGATTAGGGTTTAGAAATTCTAAAATTAATAAAACCCATGAAACATTAGAACGCTCAAACCCAAACAATCCTTCTAGGGATATTTAAATAAAATTCAGGATCATATCAAAAAATCTCAATATACTCGTTAACCCCTATAACTTATATTTAATTTCTTATAAAAAAAATACTCTGAACCAACCTTTAAAGTGTATAGTAATAAGAAGGTGTACCAAAAATTATACGCTTTATAAATCATGATGCAAAACTTATCGGGATTCTAAAGCGATAAAAATGTTTTATATGCAATTAAAAGTTATCCATATTAAAAAAGTTTTTTACTATATCATCAGATTCATCTTGAAAACTTAAAAAAGAATCAGATATTGTATTAAATCTATTCAAATAATGATCAAAATGATCAATTGTTTTATCGTCTTGCTAATAATGCTAAAAAGTAATTTTGAATAATTAATATTCTTCTTTTATAATATAATTTTAGCAAAATTTAATAGTAATAAATTGAAATATTATAATTTAATTTATGATAAATTAATGGATTATTAGTATATTAGAATACATTTATTTGTTATAAAATTAGTTGGGAGGGGGCTAAGCATTTTATAGAAAAGAAAAGTTTTTTTATGAATAAGAATAATGGTCGATCTAATTATATTAGGTTAATTTTATTTTTGGGTTTGAGTTTATCTATAATTTTCATATTTTCAGGAGCAGCAAGTGCAGCCACAACACCAGTTGATAATAATACTAATGCTCTTCAAGATGCCATAAATAATGCATCAGATGGCGATACTCTAGAACTATCAGCAGGGAATTATTATGAACATGACATAACTGTAGACAAAAATTTAACAATTGAAGGTCCTACTGTCGCAATAAATTCGACACCTAAAGCTGTAATTGATTCTCAAGGACAAGGACGGGTGTTTTACATAGTATCCGGAGTTACTGTCAATTTGGAATATTTATTAATCCAAAATGGAAATGCAGCAACCAATTCATCTAATCAATTTGGTGGAGGAATTCGTAACTATGGGACATTAAATTTACAAAATAGTTATGTGCAAAATAATACCGCAACTTATGGTGGAGGCGGAATTGCAAATTGGGGTGTGATGACGATTACCGATTCCAATATTTATAATAATACTGAAACAGGTGGTAATGGTGGTGGAATTGATAATTGGAACATTATCAATTTGAATGATACCAATTTGTACAACAACACTGCAATTGGTTATGGTGGAGGAATCGAAAATGATGAAGGTCTTACAAACATTAATTGTTCAAATATATACTCCAACACAGCAACTATGTCCGGTGGGGGAATAGACAACTACGCCAATTCCCAATCTGGTACCGTCAACATGGATAATACAAATATTTACTCCAACACAGCAAATACAAATGGCGGAGGATTGAATGACAATATCGGCGGTATCATAGTTATAAATAATTCCCAAATATACAATAATATAGCAAATAGGGGTAGTATTAGTGGTGGCGGTGGAATCTACGATATTTATGGTACAATAAGTATCAATAACACCAGTATATACGGTAATAACGCAATTATGGGTGGTGGAATTCTAAATAATGAGGGCATCATCTCAATGGATCAATCAAATATATATCAAAACACTGGAAGAAATTATGGTGGAGGTATTGTAAATGTAGAGTATGGTAATACTTTCTTTATCACAAACTCCAACATATACTCTAACACCGCTTTATTTGGTGGAGGTATAGACAATTATCATGGAAATTTATTCATTTCTACTTCAAATCTATGTAACAACACAGCAACAGTTTATGGTGGTGGGGTTTACAATGAAAACGGTGGTATTCTTAATATTACAGATTCCAATATAATCAACAACATCGCAGTTGTGGGTACTGGTAGTGCTGTTTATAATTTATATAATAGCTTAATAAACTTCAACAGAATCATGGGTTCAGGCACAATTATTGAGGATGCAAGCGGAACAGTAGATGCAACAAACAATTGGTGGGGCTCTAATAACAGTCCCTCTGGAG
>Ga0224559_1000167_pt1 | contig 43572 bp, 37 predicted proteins | sample 714S33034metaG_FD_180676 | JGI IMG/M metagenome (GOLD analysis project Ga0224559, IMG submission 180676) | Peat soil microbial communities from Stordalen Mire, Sweden - 717 S3 30-34 | ecosystem: Environmental > Terrestrial > Soil > Wetlands > Peat | place: Sweden: Norrbotten County, Stordalen... | reverse complement strand
CAGTATTCTTTGACGTTTCCCATAACTTCAATGTTTCCGCCTCTCATTTCCCTGCCGACATAGCTTTCTGCGTTTCCATTTATTTTTAAAGATCCGCCAATCATCTCTGCGCCGGCTTGTAAATCTGCATCACCATTTACTATTATTTCACCATCAGTCATTCTGTATCCTATGTACTTAACCCTACCCATATCACCGTCGAGTATCATCTTGACATCTTCAGGACCTTCTGCATCTCCTTCAACTTCTATATCAAAGTAATTAGTTAAAGGGAATCTAGAGTTACCTACAGGTACTTGATAGTTTTCAAAATCTTCTTTATTCCAGTTGTACACGGTATCTGGTATAAGTTCTTCAAATTCCAGGGCTATACTGGAAAACTTCTTTAAAGTTAATGTAATTGTTTTCAATCTAAACACCCCTTATTTACTTGCGTCAATTGTAAATTCGATTGCTGGATCTATGTAGTGATCAAATACTTTGTAGTTCTCGAACTTAACTGTGTAATACCTGTTGAACATTGGCATGATATCTTCAAGTACCTTTTTCTCTTGTTGTTCAAATCCAGTTACATTTGTCCACATGTGCCTGCTTGGTACTATTTTTACGATTTTACCATCCTTAACAACAACTTCACCATCTTTAATTGTGTATGCTGCTCTTGTTAAAACATCTTCTACTACAGCAGCATTTGAAGCTTTAGTCGCATCAAAGTTTTCAGGTTCAATATCGTAGACTGCTACATCTGCATTTGCTCCGATTCCAAGATGTCCTCTTTTTTCAAGACCCAATATTTTAGCAGGTGCAGATCTAGTTGTTATTGCTATATCATTCCAATCGTAAACCCTGTCAAGTGTTGGTAATGATGTTCTTTTACTTGCCCAATTGTGAACCTCTTTATTTTCAATCATTTCAGTCCTACGGTCACTGCTCATGAGCCATGAAATAATTCTTGGGTATCTTATGAATGGTCCAGCATTAGGACTGTCTGTTGTAAGAACAACTTGCCATGGATCTTTTATTAATAGGAATAGTTCTAATCCAATAGCCCATTGTAATGTGGAAACTGGGGATTTTGGTGAATAAATAACAGGAATTAAACCGGATGCTGTTTCAAGTTCAATATCCTTATTTGCCCATTTCAAACCCGTGAGTTTGTAAAGATCGTATTCCATTGGTGCATCTGCAGTCATGGTTGTTGTTTCATCAAAGGTTACTTGTCCAACATCACAGGTTACATGTTTATTTTTGTTTATGTAATCTGCAACTGGTTCTGCACCAGACTTAGCATCCCTCCAACTTGTTCCACCATAACTGTGAAACTGAAGATGGGTACAGTGTATGGTCTGATCTCTTAAAACATTAGGATTTTTCTCAATATCCTTGACAACGTCAAGTGTAGCTATTGTGGTTGGATAATTTCCTGGGTGTCCAAGATCATTAGGGTGGACATGCATTGAATGAGGTAATCCTAACATCTCATTTACTTTTGTTAAAGCTCTTACAACTTCTCCACCTGTAACGCCCCAATATGGAGCAGGATCATCAATTCCATGTACATTCTGGCCCCAACCCCATGCTTCACTTCCGCAGGGATTAACAACTTTCATTCCGTAACATCTACTAATCTTAAGCCATGACGACACGAAAGCTGCAAGACCTTCAAGATCATTTTCTTTTACAAATTGTAGTACAAACCAGTTGTTTCCAAAGAGAGCCAATGGTGAAACATCTATATTCGGTATAGCCATTATCTCTTCATGAGTATGCTTTGCTTCTAATGGAGGTACCGCAGCTTCTGTTACAGTTCCATAACCCATTCTAGAGTACCTGTATCCCGTTGCCGAACAACTAGGTATTGAAAACCCTGTTTCTGCCCTTGTAATATCGGTTTTAGCTACTACACCGGCTCTACTGTCTTCTGGTCTGTAAAGTCTTCCAAGACATAGTTTTGGACCTGCTATATGGGAGTGAACATCTACTCCTGCGGCCATAACCAGTTTATCTGTTACATCCAGTACTTTGGCATCGGAAGAGACATTGTCAACGATCTTTCCATCCTTGATCATTACATCCTTCTTGTCACCATTAACATTATTAGTTGGATCATATACTATTCCATTCTTTAATATATATTCCATGAGATCACCTATTTTGCCTCTTCTTTAATCTTTTTAACACGTTCATATAGCTCATTTACGATCCATTCATCTTCTCTGCAAGTTTCAGGTGGATTTATGGCACTTTTCATATGAATAGGAACAGAATCCATTCTATAGCTTGTTCCTGCAGTTTCAACACCAATAAATGTTCCAGGAAGAACTATGTCTGCAAGTTCAGTGGATGGTCCCCAGTGTATGTCTATTTGGATAACTGGTATGTTTGCAAGGTGCATGTTTGCCCCTCCAGGGAAATGTGCTCCAGGATCTGCAGCAATCACCATGAATACATCAGGTTCTTCCCTGTTAAGAAGATCAACGGTTGTTGTTTCTCCGATCATATAACGTGGGTATCCTCTGCAGAAATCTACACCGTATGGGAATCCCATTTGATAGGCCATGAAGATGTTAAATCCGTTAACATTAAAGTGACCTCTCATTGGTAGTAAAACCCATTTGGTGTATGCATTTAAATCTTGAACAAGCCCGATAGCTATATCAATATTTCTCTGTTTGGATAATGTGTGGGTTAATCCAAGTCCGAAAAAGAGAGCTCCAAATTCAACATTTTTCATTGCTTCGGTTAGATCAATAATATCTTGTTTAGGTATTCCTGAAATAACATCTTCTTTAAGTTCTTTACCCTTTAAAAGAGCCCTTATTGCATTACAAAAAGCATAATCTCCATTTTCTTCAAATGGCACCCATATATCTGACATTTTTGCTGTATCAGAAAATTTAGGATCCCATGTAACGAGTGTTCTGTCGAATCTTCCTCTCTGTCTGAACCATCCTCTAGGGAATACAGAATATCTTGCAAGATGTCTTGGATGAGCATTCATAGGATTACTTCCTGTGTAAACCACCATATCTGCTCTGTTTTTAACTTCACCTAGAGACATTAATGGATATCCTACATTCTGCACAGCTTGTACTGTTGGCCCGTGGCAAATTGTTGCCTGGTTATCAATAACAGCACCTACATATTCAGTAAGTTCTAATCCTTTTTTCATACATTCTATTGATGTTTCACTCCAACCATAGAATAATGGTCTTACAGCATTTGCTATTAGTTCTGCTGCTGCATCGAGTGCTGTGTCCCAGTCGACTTCTTGGAGTTCTCCGTTTTCATCCCTCATCATTGGGACTTTCAGTCTTTGGTCTTCGTCTTCCATGATTTTACTTGCACCAAGTCTGCAAGCATGCCTTACAGCAACTACATGGTTACCCTTAACTAAATAATCTAAATCATCACAGTTACTTCCACAAAATGCACATGTACAGTTTTCTACAATATGATCGTAATCAGTAACAGGTTCTTCGTATACCATTTTTTTTGACCTCCTCATTTTTTCGTGAAGACTGGCATCTCTCCAAGTGAAGGAAGCTCGTCAACATTCTTTTCGTTTTTGGTGTATTTCCTGTAAACCGATCTCATAAGATCAGCCATTAAAAGAACTTCTTTATCAGATTTTTCTACTGTTGCTTCAATTCCTTTGTAAGTTGGGTCGTTACAGCAGTATGTTTCAGGACTTACGACTACATTTGCCCATGGTCCTTTTGGTATGAAGATCATTCCTTCGTGTGGTGCATCTCTTGAGTGGGCGGCATAACAAATTACCTCTCCCCAATCAGATTTTACTTTTACACTTTCCCAGTTTCCTACTGCCAATCTGGCCATGTCCTTTGGATCCATGTATGCAACTCCAGCAACCTTCCTGTATTCATCTTTAAGGGTTGATCCCCTCTTTTTACAGGCTCCTTGATATATATCGGTTCCAGTGTTGAGCATTACTGTTATCTTCTTAACCTTTTTCACCTTTGGATCATCAAATTTTACCACATTTGAAACAGTGGGTTTGTCTACATAAGTCATTAAAACACCTCACTCCAGCCATATTGCGTCTGTTGGACAGAACAATTGGCAAGTTCCACATTTTGTGCATTTTTCAGGGCTGAACAGTTTGATAAAACCGTTTTCAACCATCATGATCGTTTCTGTGGTTTTAGATCCATGGCCGCCTGCTACTTCGTTGCTTATAGATGCATTTACAGGGCATGCAACAACACATACTCCGCATCCAAGACAGTTATCTTGATTTACTTTTAATTCCATCTCCATAAATATCGCCTCAAATCTAAGTTTTAAGAGAGTCTATTTGTTTCTCCCATGATTTTGACTTCGTTGGTGTGTGATTAATATCTGTTCTCTTAACTTCGATAGCTTTTACAGGACATACATTATCACATGCACCACAATATATGCAGTAATTTTCATCTGACATTACCTTTTCAGGACTTTTCCCTGGTACAGTGGATTGTGGGAAAGATAAAACATTACATGGACAGATGTCTACACAAGCTCCACATGCCTGACATGTATCTTGATCGATATGTAATTCACCTTTAAATGTTTTTACAACAGTTGCTGCATCAACAGGACATATTTCCTGACACCATCCGCATTTAACACATGTTTCATGATCAATAAATGAACTTCCAGTAGTCACAGTATCTTCTGGATTTAAATCGTATTCACCATATGAACAACTTCTGCATGCTGCTTTTATTGCGCTCACCGGACATGATTTTTTACATATGAGACAGTAAACACATTTATCTTTGTCAACTATTATATCGGAGGATACTGTTGGATCGTCTGGTGTTGGTAGTTTGTGCTCTATTGTAATAGCGTCTGCGGGACACATCTCTTCACAAATACCGCAGTCTATACATGTTTCCTTATCGATGTCAATTTCTCCTGTTACCAGTTTAGATCTATCAGGTAGATTTCTTGCTATGGTAATAGAATCTCTAGGACATGCTGTTTCACATGCTTTGCAATATATGCATGTATCATCATTTATTTCAGCTGAGTTTATTAGTTGAGGATATTCATCCATGTCTTTGATGGATTCATCATCAATTTTAAATTCTAAAGCATCTACAGGGCATACTACACTACACATACCACAGAGTACACATTTATCTTCATCACATACTATTTTAGGTACGTCAGCGCCTGTTCTTACTATTGCACCTATTGAGCCAAGTTCGATAGCATCTACAGGACATGTTTTTTCACATATGCCGCAGCCAATGCAAATATCATCTTTGTAAAGAAGCTCTCTCTTTTCTTCTGCTGACCTTGATATTTCAAAGTCTAGAGCTTGGACTTCTTTCGTGTTAGAAATCATCATTTTACCTCCAAAATTTCTATTGAGTTTGTGGGACAAGATTCACCACATATAAGACACCCACAGCACCAATTTGAATCTATTTGTGCCTTGAGATCATTCAACACAATGGCTTTCATGAGACAGATATCTGCACAAAGCCCACAACCAATACAAGATTCTTTTATTATTCCTTTGTATTTGCTGTTTGAACAAGTTTTGACTACAATCCTTGCTTTTTCTTGCATTAGAGCATACGTCAATATTAAAAAGTCTTTTGGACAGAACTCTGTAATTATCTTTGCAATTTCAATAGAATTCCATGATAGGTTTCTACCATTTAAATAATGTGAAACTGTTGATCTATCCATCTCTAAAATTTTAGCAACTTCTTTCTGACTGTATCCGTCTCTAATGAGTTCTACTGCGGTTAGATATTTCAATCCTGATACTATATGTTTCGGCATGTGGACACCATGTGTGTTGAATACACTTTTCTTTTACTCTAATATATAAATTGCTACTAAAATCAAAACGCAGACTTTATATATTGAAGTGTAGTAACCACATATAATTAATTTTATTTCATATTGTGTAAATGTACTATAAATCTACTATTTTAATTTAAATCAATAAATACGTATTAATATAAGAGCTTATCTTACTAATAATGATATTTATTAGTTATTATAACATTAAAATGAATAAATCAGCTGTTTTATATTGATTCATTATTATGATTTTATGTTAATATTTCAAGTAATATTAACACAAAAAAATAGATGAAAATTTGAGGTTATTTAAAAAAGATATTAAATAATTATTTTAATAGATTTAATATACAGTAACACAAAATTTCATTAGTATCCAACTAATCAAAAAAATGGGCACGGTGTATCAATGTATCATTCTAATCTGTTAAATGTAGAAAAAACACGCGAATTAATTGAAGAATTTAAAATAACCACTGAAAAAGAAATAATTGATCTTGAAGATGGAAATTCCAGAGTACTTGCTCAAGAAATAATGGTTATGGTGGATGTGCCACCATTTAACAGATCAGCAATGGATGGTTATGCTATAATTGCAAGCAATGTATCCAAAGTATCTGAATCAAATCCAAAGTATCTGAAAATAGTAGACGAAGTGGGTGCAGGAAGCATATCAAACCACCATCTAAAATACGGTGAAGCAATACAAATAGCCACAGGTGCTCAGATGCCTTCCGGTGCTGATTCAATTATTATGGAGGAGGATGTAGAAAGTTGTAAAGGAAAAATAAAGGTTACATCTCCAGTCAGCTACAACAACGATGTAGCACTCATGGGAGAAGATCTTAAAAAAGGTGAGGTAATCCTATTAGAAGGCCAAATTCTCGGACCCCACTACCTTTCAGTTATCGCATCTGCAGGATATAAAGAAATAACCGTATTTAAAAAACCAAAAATAGGAGTTATAATTACAGGAAACGAATTAGTTGAACCTACAATTAATATTAAACCCGGTATGATTATTAATTCTAATAAATATACTTTAAATGGAGTTATTGAAGATTCGAAGGCAGTTTCATACATTAAACACTGCCCGGATAACAGGAAAATGCTCATGGGTGATGTTGTTGAAGCTGTAAAAAAATATGATGCCGTTATAACAACTGGTGGTACAGCCATAAGTAAAGGAGATTTGATTGTAGAAATAATAGAGGAACTTGGAGAAGTTCCGGTCCACGGGGTTTCAATGAAACCAGGAAAACCGTTTGGATTTGGAATTGTAGATAAAACACCTGTTTTCATGCTTTCAGGCTATCCCGTAGCTTTGGCTGTCCAGTACGATATGTTTGTAAGAAATTTTATTCTCAAATTGCAAAATATTCCTAAGGAAATTGATATTGTCACTGCAATTGCAGGTGAAAATGTAAAATCATCAACAGACAAATATAATGTTATAAGAGCCGACTTTAAAGAGGACAGCGGAGTTGTTTATCCCATAAGAACAAGAGCCGGGATAAATAAGTCTGTTTTAATGTCTAACTGTTATATTATTGCTGAAGAAGGTATTGGTAAGATTAAAAAAGGAGAAGAATGTAGTATCTTGAAATACAGCTCCCTTAAAGTTTGCTGAATTTTTAATTCATTTTTAAAAAAATTGCATAATTAAGTTAAAAATTAATTTTTTTATTATAAATTTTGTTAAGCTATATTCACTATATTTTTTCAACCCTTACTGCACAAACCTTGAACTCAGGGGTTTTTGATATTGGATCCAGTGCAGAGTTTGTTAGTATATTGGTTGCTGATTCACTGAAATGGAATGTCATAAAAACAACCCCAGAAAAGCAGGTTTCAGTTATCCTGACTTTAGGTTTAATTTCACCCCTTCTAGAAATTACTTTTACCTTTTCATCATTCATAACACCAATTTTTGAAGCATCTTCCTGACACATATCAATATAATCTTCACCATATAAAGTTTTAAGTCCCTCAACAGCCCCAGTCATGGTGCTTGTCTGGTAATGATAAATACTACGACCGGTTGTGAGCAGTAAGGGATATTCCTTGTCAGGAAGCTCTGCTGAAGGCCTGTATTTAAGGGGTATGAACCTTCCCCTTCCGTTTTCGGTTTTAAATGTTTGGGTGTGTAAAATTGGTGTACCTTTGTCGTGTTCATCCATACATGGCCATTGAATACCCACCTCATCGATACGATTGTAATTTATACCTCCAAAAATAGGTGCAACTTCCGCTATTTCATTGTACATATCGCTAGCATCTTTGAATTCAAATCCTTCTGCACCCATTTTTTGTGCTATTTGACATGTTATTAACCAATCGGGTTTAGATTCCCCAACAGGTTCGATTGCTTTCCTAACTCTTTGAACCCTACGTTCAGAATTTGCAAATGTTCCATCCTTTTCAGCAAAACTACAACCTGGTAAAACAACATCAGCCATCATAGCTGTCTCACTCATGAATATATCCTGGACAATTAAGAAATCCAAATTTCTTAAAGATTTTTTAATATTATCGGTATCAGGTTCACTTGTAACAGGATTTTCGCCTACAATATACATTGCTTTCACATCTCCCTTAAGGGCTGCTTCAAGCATCTCTGGGAACATTAAACCCTTAGAACTAGTAAGTTCAACATTATAGGCTTTTTCAAACCGGTGAATCGTCTCTGGATCTTCAACTTTCTGGTAGCCTGGAAATACATCGGGCAAACATCCCATATCACATGCTCCCTGCACATTGTTCTGTCCTCTTATAGGGTTAACACCAGTTGAAGGTTTACCCATGTTTCCAGTTAAAAGTGCGAGGTTACCTAATGCAAAAACATTTTCTGTTCCATGAGTATGTTCTGTTATACCTAAAGAATAAAGAATAGATGCCGGTTTAGTGGAAGCATACAACTTTGCGGCTTTCACAATTAATTCTTTATTAACTCCAGTTATAGACTCAACTGTTTTTAGATCGTATTCTTTAAGAGATTCTTTAAAATCGTTATAATTGTCACAGCGTTCTTCAATGAATTTTTCATCAGTGAGATCTTCATCAACAATGATCTTCATCATTCCCATTAAAAGAGCCACATCTGTACCCGGAATCTGGTTTAAAACGATATCTGCATGTTTACAAATATCAATATTCCTTGGATCAACTACTATGAGTTTTGCACCGTTTTTTACGGCTTCAACTATTCTTAGACCAATTACCGGATAACTTGCTGTTGGATTAGTCCCTATTACAAATAAACATGCTGAATCTTTAATTTCATCAATAGAATTGCTCATTGCACCACTACCAAATATTTTTGCTAAACCTGCTACTGATGGTGCATGACATGATCTTGCACAGTTATCTACATTGTTAGTACCCATAACAGCCCTTGTAAATTTTTGTACTGCATAATTATCTTCATTAGGACAACGTGCAGAAGATATCGCGGCAAATTCCTCTGATTTAATTTCTGAGAGTTTGCGAGCAACATAATCCAGTGCTTCATCCCATTCAACCTCTTCAAATACATTATTACGCTTAATTAATGGTTTTGTTAATCTATTAGGGTGATTTATGAATTTAAATCCATATCTACCCTTAACGCAGAGATTACCCTTGTTTACTGAATTTTGAACGTCCCCCCTTGCACTGATTACTTGGTCGCCCCTGACCCCCAGATAAATATTACATCCCACACCACAAAATGGACAAACAGTTTTAACTTCTCTTGCAGGTTTTAAAGCTTCTTTATGTACCAAAGCACCTACAGGACATGCTACCACACATTCCCCACAAGAAACACAACTAGAATCCACGAGTGGTCTATCACCAAATGTAGTTATCTTGGTATCGTATCCCCTGAAACCAAAATCAATGGCTTTAACACCTAAAAGTTCATTACAAGTTCTTACACAAATCCCGCAAAGTATACACTTTTTAAGATCTCTGTCAAAAAAAGGATTTGAATCATCCATGGAAATATTATTGATCTGGCGTCTTAAACTTCCTAGATCATCCTTGTTAATTCCAAGGTAAGATGATATCTCTTGAAGTTTACAATTATCATTTTTTCTACAGGTTAAACAGTCAACCTCGTGATTAGCAATTAAAAGCTCTGCAGAAAGTTTACGCACTCTGTTTATCCTAACATTATCTGTTACTATATTCATGCCATCATTTACCAATGTTTCGCATGCTGTTACAAGACGACCATCATCATTTTCCACCATACAAAGCCTACATGATCCCCATGGTTCTAAACCCGGATAATAACACAAGTTTGGTATATAAATATTGTTAGAAAGAGCAGTTTCAAGAATGGTGCTACCTTCTTTCGCATTAACCTCTAAACCGTCGATTTTGAGCGTAATTTTATTTTCATTCATAATAATCAGGTTGATAATCTTGATAAATCTATGTTTTTCAAATAAGTTATAAATACAATCATAAAAAATGAGTATTCTACAATCAAAATCAAATATATCCTAACATCATATATATTTAAGTAATATCTAGAAAATCTAAAGAAGTACTGATTATATTTATGTTTAAAATTATTGTATTCAAAGGTGTAAACATGAAGATCATAGCAGTTGTCGGGACAAAAAATACAGGAAAAACTACTTTAGTTACAAAAATCGTCAGAGAACTAGTGGAAAGAGGATTTGAAGTTGGAACAATAAAATATTCCCATCACAGCTTTGATATGTCTAATAGAGATACTGGAAAACATAAGAAAGCAGGAGCCGCTATTGTAGCGGGAACCGGTAAGGAAACATTCTTCACCATGGACGGGGGTATGGAGTTAGAAAATGTTTTAAGTATGATGGAATTTATTAAAAACCTTGATTTTGTAGTTTTAGAGGGATTCAAAACATCTAAATATGCTAAAATATCTACATCTGATTTTAATGATGAGTTTACAATTGCAAACGTAAATGTTTTTGAAATGGAGTCGAATGAATTAAAATCATTGGTGGATTTAATATCTGAAAGAAGTTTCGGTATGATTAAATATCTTAACTGTAAAAAATGTGGTTTTGACAGTTGTAATGACTTTGTGAATCAGAAGATTAAAGGAAGTGATGGCAGAATCATTTGTAAATCTGAGTCAGATGAAGTTTTATTGAAGATCGACGGCCAAATGATACCTTTAAATCCATTTGTACGGAGTTTTGTAAAGGAAACTATTTTAGGAATGGTTAAATCGCTGAAAACTGATGAATTCGGTGCCAGTGATTTCGAGAAGATTGAACTTTTAATAAGAGACGACCATGAAAGATATTAAAATAGAAGAAAAGGTAAGGGACAAATTTGAAAGGCCTTTAATCTCCCTGAGAATTTCTATTACTAACCGTTGCAATGTAAAATGTTTTTACTGTCATCACGATGGCATAGTTCCAGAGAACTATGAAATGACATCCAATGAAATGCAAAGAATTGTGAAGGTGGCCAAGGAAATTGGAATAGAGAAGATAAGACTTTCAGGAGGCGAACCTTTAATACGTGAGGATATAGTAGATATCGTGACTAAAATATCATCAGTTGGTTTTCGTGACATATCACTAACAACTAATGGAGTTCTTCTAGGTAAATATGCAGAACAACTCTATAATGCTGGACTTACACGTGTTAATGTGAGCTTTGATACATTAAATCCTGAGACATATAAACGCATAACTAAAAGAGATTATATGGGGCTTGCAAAGAAGGGTATTGAAAAGGCTGTTAAAGCTGGATTAAATCCTGTTAAAGTTAACATGGTAGTTATGAAAGGGATTAATGACGATGAAATATGGGATATGTTCCGGTTTTGTAAAGATACAGGTGCAATATTGCAGCTTATAGAACTTTTAAAAACTGAAAACTGTCAAGAATCGGAATTTTTTGATGAATATCACTATGATATGGGTGAACTGGAAAATGAGTTGACTAAAATATCAAATCGTGTGAAAACTCGTAGATTCATGCAAGATAGGAAAAAATATTTTGTTAATGGTGGAGAGATCGAAATTGTTAGACCGATGGACAATACAGAGTTTTGTAAAAACTGTACTCGACTCAGAATAACACCAGATGGGAAAATAAAACCATGTCTTCTTAGAAATGATAATTTAGTAGATCTTATAGAACCCATGCGCAGTGGATTTTCAGACGAAGAACTGAAAAAAGTGTTTTTAAAGGCAATTGGAAATAGAGAGCCCTATTTTACGGATAAATGTAGTTAAAGATTTAATTATCTTAATTTTTCTAATTAAAATAAATTAGTACTTGTGCACCCTTTCAATTGCATTGTACATGCCAGAACAGAGTTCAATACAAGTACCACATTTTATACATTTATCCGTATTTACGCTGTGTACTCCTTTTTTACTACCAGATATTGCACCTACAGGACATGATCTGAAACATAACATACATCCTTTACACTTCTCGTCAATAACATGATAATTTATCAATTCCTTACATAACAATGCAGGACATCTTTTATCAGTGATGTGTGCATCGTATTCATTCTTAAAATATTTAATTGTAGTCAATATTGGATTTGGAGATGTTTGTCCAAGTCCACAGAGTGATCCATCTTTAACTCCACCAGCCAACTCTAAAAGAAGTTCTATATCTCCAGATTTACCTTTTCCAATTGTTATGTCGGTTAGAATATCTAGCATTTGTTTTGTGCCAAGTCTACATGGCACGCATTTACCGCATGATTCGTTCTGGATGAATTCCAAGAAATAACGGGCAACATCAACCATGCAGCTGTTCTGATCCATTACAACCAATCCTCCAGAACCCATGATAGCTCCGGCCATTGTCAATGAATCATAATCTATCTTGGTGTCCAAGTATGATTCAGGTATACAACCTCCCGATGGGCCTCCTATCTGTACAGCTTTAAATATACCATCTTTGACTATTCCACCACCAATTTCATTAATGACTTGTTTAAGAGTTGTTCCAAGAGGAACTTCTATCAGACCGGTGTTTTTTACATTTCCAACCAATGAAAATGTTTTAGTGCCCTTACTATCACGCGTACCATGTTCTACAAATGCATCAGACCCTGCCTGCATAATAAGTGATACACTGGCCATGGTTTCTACGTTGTTTATAACTGTGGGTTTTCCCCAAAGACCAGAAGTTGTTGGAAAAGGAGGCCTTGTACGTGGCATTCCCCTTTTTCCTTCAATAGAAGCTATTAAAGCCGTTTCCTCACCACATACAAATGCTCCTGCACCTTCTTTTATTTTTATATCCAAATTAAATCCTGAACCTAAAATATTTTCACCTAAAAATCCTAGATTCTTCATTTCAGATATTGCATGTTTCAATCTTTCTAGAGCAAGTGGATACTCTGCTCTACAGTATATGTATCCTTCCTTAGCACCAATAGCATATGCTGCGATTACAATCCCCTCAAGAACAGAATGAGGATCACTTTCCAGAAGCGATCTATTCATGAATGCACCAGGATCTCCTTCATCAGCATTACAGATTAGATAGTTTTCTTCTTCTTTAGAATCAACACAAAACTGCCATTTCATCCAAGTAGGAAAACCTGCTCCTCCTCTACCCCTCAAACCAGACTTTTTAATCTTTTCTATAACTTCTCCGGGGTTTATGTCGAGTGTATTTTTCAATCCTTTATAACCATTCCTAGCAATATAATGTTTGATGTTATCTGGGTCGATGAATCCGCAGTTACGAAGTATCCTGCGAATTTGTGGTTTCATAACTGGAATATCAAAGAGGTTAGGAATCCCTTCGACTTTTTTATCTCCAAAAGTTCCCAAGGCGGACTCTATCATTGGATTATTACCTATAATATAATCATTCACCAGTTGCTTAGCCTGTTTCGATGTCACATCCCCATAGAATATAGCCGGCATTCCTTCTTTAATTACGGTAACTATTGGTTCTAAATAACATAGGCCTATACACCCGACATCAATGACTTCGGCCATTACATTCTGTTCTTCAAGTTCCGCCTTAAAGGCTGCTGATATTTCTTTGGCTCCTGCAGACTTTCCACAAGTAGCAGAACCCACTAATATCACAGGAGTGGTACCTGAAATTAACGAGTCATACTCTTCCACAGATTCATTAAATAATTCGTTGAAATTCATTTATTATTACCTTTTGATGATTTAATATTTTTATAAAATAGTTTACAACAAAAATCAGATTTAATAATTTTAACATTATTTTTCGTTAGAATTATTTTTTCATTCTTGAGAATATCTTTTTAACATCCTTTAATGTAAGATTAGATTCTACTTCTTCATTTATCATTGCACAAGGGGCCAGTGCACAGCAACCTAAACAACCAACAGATTCCAAAGAGTACTCCAAATCAAAGGTAACGTCTCCCTCTTTAATATCCAGATGTCTTTCTATCCCCTCTATAATTTGAGGAGCTCCCTTAACATGACATGCAGTTCCCTTACAAACCATTATATGTTTTTTACCCACTGGTAAAAACCTGAACTGAGTGTAAAAGGTTGCAACCCCATATATCTCACTTTCAGGGACCCGGGTAAATTTTGATACTTTTATAATAGCGTCTTCGGGCAGATAACCTATATTAGATTGTATATCCTGTAAAATTGGGATTAATTCCGATTTATTCCCATTAAAAGTTGATAATATTTCATTTAAGCTTTTACTCATTAAAATTCTCCACTTAAAAAATTGGATTTATGATTTAAATTTATGGTATGGTTTTTGTCTTTTATAAACTCATTACTCTAAAAATATATTGGATCAAGGTAAGAATATAGTTAGAGTTTATTATTTAGATTTGTATAAAAATTTGGAGGATGATCTATTTGTCAAATGAAAAATCTAATCAAAAATTACCAAAACACTATGTTAGTATTGGGAGAAGATACGAGAAATATGGGGATGTTTTAGGTGATCTTGGACGTGTAGTAAAGGAATTAGGCCCTATTGATGATAAAACCTCACAATTAATACAACTTGCTGCATCAGCAGCCATAAGATCTGAAGGTGGTGTTCACAGCCATGCAAGAAGGGCAATTGATCTTGGAGCATCCTCAGATGAGATTTACCAAACAATTTTACTTCTTACAAGTACAATAGGTTTTCCTAACGTTGCAGCAGCAATTTCTTGGATTGATGATCTACTCGAAGATTAAAATTAAGAAACATATACAATCCTATTCTTATTTTTTAACCCTAAAACGGTTTTAAAAATAGTAATAATAATTTATTTAATTAAGGAGTCATTAATAATGTTGGAAATGGTTAAACGAGTGAAAGCAATTAGATATGAAGGGGAATCTTCCGAGGTAATGGAAACAATAGTGAATGATGAAGAAATTGAGATGACTATCAATGACAATTTTACTAGAAGATTTTCAATTAGTCCTAACTCTCTTCGAGAATTTACAGTAGGATATCTCCTTGGTGAAGGTTTAACAGGATCTGCAGATAACATTACTAACATTTCAATAAAAGAAAATACTATAAAAGCTGAAATTGATTTAGCTGATTTTGATATAAGAAAAGAGTTGGTTGTTGGATCAGATTGTTTTGGTGGATGGAGAACTAAAATAGAATTTGTTGGAAAAGTAAAATCGGATTACACTATTAATAAAGATGATTTGATAGAAGCATTTACCATGTTAAAAAAAGAAGCAGTTGTTTGGAAGGCGACTGGTGGCACCCATATAGCTGGAATTGTTTATGAAGATAATTTCATAGCAATCGAAGATGTTAGTAGACATGTTGCAGTTGATAAGGTTATTGGAGCAGCTGCAATTAAAAAATATGATTTTTCTAAAAGTTTCATAGTATACAGTGGTAGAATGCCCGCAGATATGTTAATAAAAATAGCAAGAGTAGGCATACCAATTATAGCATCCAATGCGGCCCCTACAACATCAGGATTTTCCGTTGCAGATGAAGCACGAATAACCATGATAGGATTTGTTAGGGGCAAAAGGTTTAATATTTATACACACCCCCAAAGAATATCCTTCTGATATTTTGGATATAAAAAAAATTATTAAAAAAATAGGAGGAATTATTCCAGGACAGTATGTCTTTTCTTTAAATCATCCTCTGTTTTTCCCATTTTATCCATAAGTTGAGCTATTAATGCATCTAAGAATATGAGAGTTGATACTTCAAACAATGTACCTAAAGGTGAAAGCGATAAATGTTTACCATCCATCTGTCTTTTAATATAATTCTTTTCTGAATCGACTTTAGTTCTTCCTTTGATGTGTATAACCAAGTCGGACATTTTTCCAAGTGTAGATTCGCTGTATGATGTGACTGCAACAATCTTAGCCTCCCTCATTTTAGCAATTTTTGCGGTGCTTATGATGTAACTGGTTTCACCAGAACCTGAAATTGCCAGAAGACAATCATCATCATCTATTGCAGGAGTTATTGTCTCTCCGACAACATATACCCCGATACCTAAATGCATTAGCCGCATTGCAAAAGCCCTTGCAACAAGACCAGATCTTCCTTGTCCAATAACAAAGACATTCTTTGACGAGGTTAAAATGTCCATCATTTCATTGACACTTTCTTCATTCGTTTCATCCGAAACTACCATTACATTATCTACTATTTCTTCTATTGCTTCGTTTAAAATCATTTGTACACCAGATAAAGGATTATTACTGTAAAGTTCACTTATATTCTTAATCATTTTAAATAAGATTTCACAGATTCTATTATATAAATTTAATATTTTGATCTTTAATGAATATTTATACTCAATCTTGTTATAGTTCTATATATATAATATCAAGTGGATCATACTATAAAAATTTAAAAATCCAGATTATAAATGTAATAACTTTATTAACAGCCAAGTTCTTGTTGAATATAATTATTTCAATCTTTTAAACGTGGTCAAATGAAATTTAATCCTAAACTGAATATGATAATTGATGGGAGTGAATTCAGTTATAAAATATTTGACACCCTTAAATGCGTTTCAAAAACATGGTCACAACGAGAAGCAGCAAAAAGATTGGGTATTTCACATTCTGTTCTAAACCGCCGTATAAAAAAATCTGAAGAAAAGTTTGGTTTTAGGTTGATAGAGACAACAGGCGCGGGTTCGGGCCTAACAGAAAATGGGTTAAAAATTCTCAAAAGATATGAAAAATACATGAAACGATTGGAAGATCGGAAGAAACCAGTTATTTGCGGAGGGCACATATCCACGGGTTTAATGGAAGTGTTGGCAAAGGAATATTCACTCGACGCAACAATATATCGTACAGATGACCAAAGTGCTCTAGAATTAGCTCGAAAAGATATGGTGGATATTTTAACATTAGATGATCCTGTTAGGGCATTCATGTATGATTTGGACTTCACTCCAGTTGCCTATGATTATTTAGTACTTGTTTCTAGCAATAATTATCCAATTAAAAGTGTAGAGGATTTGAATGGAAAAAATTTCTTGGAAATACCCGATTCTTCCCAGAGATTAGCATGGAATACTATGGATAATATTAAAATAAATTACGAAATAGTTAAATTAGTTAATTCTCCCTATTCTGCTTTAAAGGCTGTTCAGAAAAATTCGGATCTGTATACCTTTCTTAACCAAAGTTTTGTGGAAGGTTCATCCATTTTAAAGAATGATACTCAACATTTAATTAGCCTTGTTTTATGTAACAATGAAAATAGTGTTTTGAAAGAATTTGTAGATTTTATAACCTCTGATGGTCAGAAAATAATTGAAGAACAAGGTTTTATAGGAATTTAATTTTTAGAACGGGAATATTAATTTTTATAGTAGTAACTTAAAATTATCTTATTTATTAAATCTGGAGATTTTTTAATGTTTTTAGGTTAATTTTAAATATTTCAAAAATAAAAATAAGGCGGGTGATTGATTGAGCAATAAAACTGATTTACTAGCAATTGGACACACAGCATTCGACTACATTATTCAAGTAAAAGAATTTCCGCTACCTAACTCCTCTACATCAATAAATAAGATGCAAACATTATATGGGGGAGCTGCAGCAAATGTAGCCGTAGTTGCATCAAATTTAAGTCTTAAATCATCACTTGTATCAGCTGTGGGTAAAGACTTCATAGGATCAGAATACCAAAATAATTTGAAAAATCTGAGTATAAACTGTGAAGATATGATAGTTATTAATGATGAGAAAACTCCCACAGCATTTGTATTAACAGATTTAAATAATGATCAGATAAGTTATTTTTACTGGGGAGCAGCTTCTGAATTTAAAAATTCAGAACCCCCATATAAATCCATTGAAAAAGCGAGTGCAGTACATTTAGCAACTGGAGACCCTGGATTCAACAGGAGATCTGGGGAAGCAGCTCATGACGCAGGAAAATTAATATCATTTGATCCAGGTCAGGACCTACACATGTACTCCAAAAGCGAACTTGAATCTGTTATAAAGATTAGTGATATACTCTTTGGAAACCATCACGAAATAAAAAGAATTCAAGAAAGCCTAAATATGACTATAGATGATTTAAGAGATTTTGGACCAGACATAGTTGTTACAACCCATGGGGAAGATGGAAGTTCAATTTGTACCGATGATGAAATTAGGATAGAAGCTATTATCAAAGATACAGTCGACCCAACAGGAGCTGGAGACTCTTATCGTGCAGGGTTTTTAAATGCATATCTAAAGGGTGAAGACCTGGAAATATGTGGAAAATATGCATCATCGGTTGCATCGTTTATTGTTGAAGCTGAAGGATGTCAAACCAACGTACCAAATGATGGTATGGTTAGAAAGAGAATGGAAGATATGTGGAAATAAATATATTTTATAAAGAATCAAAATAGAAAATCTAGTAAAGTATAAGTGGTTAAGTTAATAGTATCATTCGACATAATGATCCTTGGTTTGTTTCATGTAACTTTAACAACACCTATTTTTTATGTTGAGCATAAAAGTAAAATCATAGATTTTGATGTGAAGCCTACTTAGAGCTTTAGAATGATTTTGATATTCTGAACTGAACCTAGGGAGATATTCTAGGACAGTAATTATTAAAAATGAATGGTGATTCTATGACACAAATGGACGATGCAAAAAAGGGCATAATAACAGAACAGATGAAAGCGGTTGCAAAAATCGAAAATGTAGACGAAGAATTTATTAGAAAATCAGTTGCACAGGGAACAATAGCCATCCCAAATAACGTTGGAAGAGATGTTAAACCGGTGGGTATTGGAGCAGGTCTAAGAACCAAAGTTAACGCAACCATTGGAACTTCCACCGATATAAATGATCTCGACATGGAAGTGCTAAAAGCCAAGATAGCAATGGAAAACAAAGCTGACACTTTAATGGAACTAAGTGTAGGTGGAGATCTGGACGCAATCAGGAGGAAAATACTCAGTATAAGCGACTTACCAGTAGGAAGTGTACCTCTATACCAAGCATCAATTGAATGCATACGCGAACATGGTGCAGCAATATATATGGAAGAAGATGCTGTTTTTAAAGCCATCGAGAAACAGGCTAAAGACGGTATAGATTTCATGGCCATACACTGCTCTGTAAATAAAGAAACTCTCAAAAGGCTCAAAAGACAGGGACGTGAAGGAGGACTTGTAAGTCGTGGCGGAGCATTCATGTCGGCATGGATGGTTCACAACGAGACTGAAAATCCATTATATAAAGATTATGAATATGTGTTAGATATTGCAAAGGAATATGACTTTGTTATAAGCCTTGCAAACGGTATGAGAGCAGGTGCAATAGCAGATTCTACTGACAGAGCACAAGTGCAAGAACTGATCATACTTGGTGAACTCGTTGACAGAGCAAGGGAAAGAGGAGTACAGACCATTGTTGAAGGACCAGGACATATTCCACTTAAAGAAATAGCAACCAACGTAATGATACAGAAAAAGCTATGTAAAAACGCACCATTTTACATGCTTGGACCAATTGTAACAGACATAGCCCCTGCATATGACCATATAGTCTCATCAATAGGAGCAGCACAATCAGCTTCAGCAGGAGCAGACTTCATATGTTACGTTACACCTGCAGAACACCTTGCACTTCCAGGACCAGAAGATGTGAAAGAAGGATTAATAGCAAGCAGAATAGGAGCATATGTTGGTGACATGGCAAAGGGCATACACAACGGAGAATTGGATCTTGTGATGGCAAATGCACGTAAAAAACTCGATTGGGAAGGTCAATATGCAGCTGCAATTTGTCCTGCAGACGCTCGTGCAATAAGGGATGCAAAACCACCAGAAGACCCAGACACATGTACCATGTGCGGAAGTTACTGTGCTGTAAAACTGGTTAATGAATGGTTAGACGATGCAAGTCAAGATGTATTCGACTAATCCATAATTTTTTTTTAACATATCTAAAAAAAATCATCCATATAATATTAATCTAATTAATATTTGATCAATATTTTTTTTATTTTAATTATAATAAGATAATTTCCATTTGGAAATAATGATATCTTAAATAGAATTGAAACTAATATTTCTATTATTAAATTTAGTTCATTTCTATAGATTAGAAAATAACTATAATTAATTCTTAATACTCTTAAAAACTATCTTGAAATCTATTATAATCAAAGGTGATATTATTGAAACACTGGATCGAAAGGATCGCAGACGATTTAAATGAAAAAGATGTCCAAGAGCATGTTGTTGCTAGTGGAACATCCATATCAGGTTCTATACATATTGGAAATTCATGCGATATATTCATAGCCAATGCTGTGACAAAGGCTTTAAAAAAGCAGGGCAATAAATCCAAAACCATCTGGATAGCAGACGACCATGACCCTCTACGAAAAGTCCCTTACCCACTTCCAAAGTCCTACGAGAAATATCTTGGAATACCGTATTCCAATATACCTTGTCCTGAAGATTGTTGCTCAAACTTTGTTGAGCACTTTGAAAAACCACTCCTAAGTATTCTCGAGAAGTTTGGTATCGAACTAGAAGTTTTTTCTGGGGCTGATATGTACAAAAAGGGAAATTATGACGATTATATAAGAATTGCACTCGAAAAAGCACCGGAAATTATAAAAATATTCAATAAATTCAGAGAACATCCTTTGAAAGATAATTGGCTCCCATATAATCCTATCTGTGACGAATGCGGACGAGTTAACACCACCTATGCCCATGGTTTCGAAGGAGACATTGTTAATTACAGCTGTAAATGTGGACATAAAGGTCAAATGGACATAAAATCAGGAAATGGAAAATTAACATGGCGTGTTGAATGGGCTGCAAGATGGAAAATATTTGGAATCACATGTGAACCATTTGGCAAGGATCATGCCGCGAGCGGAGGATCCTACGATGTGAGCAAAATAATCTCAACAGAGATCTACGATTATGACGCCCCATACCCAATTCCATACGAGTGGATTACCCTTAAAGGGGAGGCAATGTCCAAATCCCATGGAGTATTCTTCACACCAGGACAGTGGCTTGAAATTGCCGAACCTGAAACATTGAATTACTTTATATTCAGAAGCAAACCACTGAAACATCAAGATTTTAACCCCTCAATACCATTCTTAGATTTCATAGAGCAATATGATCGTGTTGAACGTATATACTACGGGGCTGAAGAAGCATCCTCCGAAAAAGAGGAAGAAAAACTCAAAAAAATATATGAAGCATCACAGATTGATATTTCAGAATCCATGCCATTTCAGCCATCTTATAGATTCATGACAGTGGCATATCAGATTGCAGGCCATGACCCAGAAAAAGTTTACGCTATTCTTAAAAAGGATTCACAGCTACCAAAAAGCATGGAAGATAAAAGTTTCGATGACCTTGATGTGAAAGACATTGATCGATTGAATAGAAGATTATCCCATGTAAAAAACTGGCTTGACCTTTATGCACCGGAATTTGTGAAGTTCCAGGTTCAGAAAAAACTTCCAAGAGTTGAAATTAATGATGTGCAAAAGGAATTCCTTTTGAAAGTTGCAGATCTCCTTGAAAATGGGGATTATAATCCTCAAGAACTACACGATGCAATGTATATCGTTATTCATGACCTAGATATGAAACCTCAAAAGGCATTTATGGCCATTTACAAGGTCATTACAGGTAAAAAACAAGGGCCAAGGGCTGCTTCGTTTGTACTTTCCCTCGATAAAGATCTTGTTATTAAAAGGTTCAGGATGGAAGAGTAAAATCTTCCGTTCAAATTGGATAAATTTAGAGGACCGTACGCATGAACGTTAAAGTGATTGAAAAGGATTTGATGGATCCATTGGCCGAAAGTAATGAAACTAATGTAGATTTAAATCATATTCCAAATGAGTTTGATTATGTTACCCTATTGGATAACACCAAACCCGGAGCAGATGTTGTATTAAAATTTGTTGAAGAAAATTTGGGCAAAAGAAAATTCAATTGGGTTAAAAAACCAGCTGGAGCCCCTGCAACAATTAAACAGCTTGAACAAGCAGCAAAATCGGAAATTGTTTTTCTTGCTCTTGGTGACTGTGGTTCTTGCTCCAGTTGGGTTATACTCGATGCTATACGTCTTGAAAAAATGGGAATACCAACCATTTCAGTATGTTCAGACAGGTTTTCACCCTTTGCCCATGAACTTGCTAAATCTCATGGAGCTGAAGCACTTAACATTTTAAGTGTTGAGCATCCAATAGCAGGACTTTCAAGGGAAGAAATTGTTAAGAAAACACTTAAAATCCTACCTTCACTTCGATACATTTTACAAATATCATGAAAGTGAAAACATGACAGATAAATCTAAATTTACCAAAACAGCTCCGAATTGTGGGTGTCTAGTTGAGGATTTGATAGACACTAAAAAACCCAATTCTAGACTCTGTGAAGTAAAACCTAATGATATCGAAGTGTTCATAGACCCCGATCCTGAAAAAACTAGCTATGATTTTTACACCCGTAGAATGACAGATGGTCTTCCAATTATCCCCCCAACAAAAACTAGGGTAATGAAGTTTTTAGATTATACAGATAGAGCTCCTGATGAAATACTTGCGGTTTTACCACCTAGACAGGGAAAAGCCGTAATAGAAAAAATTGCTGTGAACTCTGTAATGGCAGGTTGCTTGCCACAATTCATGCCAATAATACAGCATACTATAAACGCTATTTCAATCGAAAAATTTAATTTAACAGGTGTTAACACCACAACACATCCAGTAGGAATCTGTATGATACTCAATGGCCCAATATCTCGCGAAATTGGTGCTTCTAGTAGTACTGGTTGTCTTGGTCCAGGTAATATTGCAAACGCTACTCTTGGGCGTGCTCTACGTTTATGTCTGATAAATATTGCAGGAGCTGTTCCCGGAGTGAGAGATCATGCCACAATGGGATCACCCGCAAAGTATAGTTATACATTTGCAGAATCTGAATCTGAAAGCCCTTGGGAACCTCTTCATGTTGAAAGAGGATTTGAAACATTTACAAGTACAACAACTGTAATGGCTGTTGAAGCACCACATAATGTAAATGATCACAGAAGCAAACATGGTGAAGATCTGTTAGAAACAATTTCATATACACTTTCCACTCCCGGATGCAATAATAGCCATGTACCTGGAGAAATATTGGTGATCTTAAGCCCCGAACATGCAAAAACAATTGCACGAGATGGTTGGGATAAAATGGATATCAAAAATTATATACATGAAAACTCTGTTGTTCCAGTAGAATTGGGGGATAGGGGCGGTAGAAAGCTCGATAAAAAATGGATAGTAGGAGATGATGTACGCATAACACGTTCACCAAATGATGTTGTTGTTGTTGTGGCTGGCGGATCAGGAAGGCATACAATGATTGCACATAGCTTTGGAACTTCTTCAGAATCTGTGACAATGCCCATATTGTATAAGGATGGAACACCAGTACAGTCGGTACAAGATTTTAAAACAAAAAATTCGAAAATAATTTAAAATATTTTAAGAAGTTTAAATTTAATTCTAGAAGTTTTAATTCGGTCAATTATTGGTTATATAATTAATTATAAAAAAAATGGTTAATTATTACTTTTTTTTCGGTATTAACTTTCTAGTTGCTCTTTCTAGAACAGCCACTCTGAGCATCTCATTCCAATTTTTGAATTCAGTATTTTTGATAACATACTCATCCCATTTAGTAGAGTCTGAAGCATCCTTAAATTCTAATTCATTTTCTATTTTAAATTCACTTGATTTGATCATTATATCAAAACTTGAAAATTTAGTATGTTTTTCCATAAAAGTTGGTGTTAAAAGTTCTTTTTTGATATAATCCGTGTTAATATTGGTTAATCTAAATTTATCTCCCTTCATAATGTCAATATTTTTATGGAGGTTATCCATCCTCTTTCTTAATTTCAATTCATCAGCTTCCATATCAACTTATCCCCCGGGCTTACTGAATAAAACTTATAAAATTAAAAAAATAAAATTATAATATACAAAAAAAATAGTTGTAGAGGTATTAAAACCTCTTTCTGTCCATTAATTCCCTCATTTTTCCAGGATTCCAGCCACCAGATGCTGATCTGGATCTTCCTACCTGTTGTACATATCCAGTTATACGATCGTACCATTCAACTTCTGTTTCTTCACCACAAGTTCCACATTTAGTTTGAAGACCTTTCATTAGTGTTTTGCATTTGATACAAAAGCTGAGCGCAGAACTATATGCCCAAAATCCGATATCAGAGTTATTTGCAATTTTATTTGTAAGGCTCATAAGAGAATCCGGATCTGAGTAGGATTCACCCATAAATGCATGGAATATATGACCTCCAAGTGTTAGTGGGTGGAATTTTTCTTCGATCTTGATCTTCTCGGGTAGAAGAACATCGGAATTTACAGGTACATGCGAAGAGTTGGTGTAGTATGAAGCTGCATCGTCCCCTTGTAATATAGCTTTGTCTCCATATTTTTCCTTATCCAACATTCCAAATCTGTAGGCTGTAGATTCTGCTGGTGTCTGGAGAACACTCCATCTGAGACCTGTTTCCTCAGTGAGCTCTGCAGTCCTTTTATTCATGTACTTTATTACCTTCAATCCGAATTTTCTTGCATCAGGATCTTCTATCCCTTCTCCACAGTGGGCCATTAACATTTCATTCAATCCAACAAATCCAAAGGATAGTGTTGCATTGTTGATCCGGTAATATCTGTCTCCTTCTGCTTCTTGGGTAAGGAATGGTAATAGGTTGTAGTTGTCAAGACAGTTCATAGCCTGTTCCCTTCGAAGCATTAAAACTTCTTCTCCAAGGTGCATATTAGTATCAAGATAGTCAAAGATATCATTGTCATCCCTTGAGTTGTATGCTATTCTTGGAAGGTTAAGTGTGACATATGCAAGGTTTCCTGTCCTGAAACAATCCTGTTCCCAGTCACCGGTCCAGTTGTCGTTGAGTGATGTTCTGCATCCCATGTAGTTAGCCATATCACCCCTATAACTTGGGAGCATGTTAACAAAGTAAGATGAACCGTATTTGGCTGATAGCTCATGTACACGTCGAACATCCTCTTCAAATTCAGCATTCATCATTTCTTTCCTTAAAGCATAGATTGTGTTCGGGAAGAGATGAGGTTTGCCATCGGAATCACCATCAAGCAGTGTTTCTGTGAAAGCACGCTGCAAAATTCTAGTTTCATCTTCGAAATCTCCATAGACCCCTACAAGTTTGCCCTTTGGACCATATGCTGGTACATCTTCAAGGAATTTTGGAACTGTAAATTCGAGGTTTATGGATGTAAATGGAACCTGTGATCCCCTAGCAGCGTACGCCATGTTCAAGTTGTATATGAACATCTGTACCGACTGTTTAACTTTTTCATACGATAATCCTGCAGCAAATGGAGCCACAAAAACATTCCAAAGACTCATTGATTGGCCACCGCTCATGTTCTGCTGGGCAGCCAACATTATCTCTCCAGAATGGTTCATAAGGGTTTCAATATGATTTGGAGGACCTGCTACAGATGTATGATCGCCGGTACCATCCACCTTTAGACCGTGTTTTATGAAAAGACGTAGATCATGCTGCAAACAGTTTAATGGTCTACCAGCAAAAAATTCCAAGTCATGGATATGGATATCTCCACCTAAATGAGCATCTGCTAGTTCATTTGGAAGAATCCGCAGTAAAGCGTATTGTTTTAACGCTTCATCAGCAACGTACTTATGCACAGTCTCAGGATTGTGGATCATGTTCGCATTATCACGAGATCCATTTCGTATGAGGTTGGTGATGTTATAAACAGGTATACCCAACCTGGTGTATCTCTTACGAAGTGTTTCCAGACCGTGTTCAACCAGCTTTGTGTTAACTATCTCCCTTATCATTGGAGCTGTTAAGTAGTCTACATCAAGTTTTTTAAGCTCTTTCCACGTCTCAGTAGCTATTCTTCGAGCTAGTTCACCAGATGCATCAGTTTCCACGATCAGGGTTTTCTCTATTTTCCTTTGATCGAAGGTTTCTATTGTATCCCTGGAAGTTCTGACCCTAAGATTATTAGAGGACAGATACTTGTCGGCAACTTTCCGGTCTACTCTTGTCAAGCAGTCATATACCAACATTCTTATTTCCGCTGTTGATATACCGTCATAAGCTGCCTTTGCAACGTACGATGATATTTTCTCTGCAGCCCATAGTGGTGAACCCACCATAAGACATGATTTAACAATTTTCTCGTTTGAGAACCTTTCATATATCCCGTTATTTTTTATGACACATGTCTGTGCCTTTGTTGGGAGAACAGCAATAATCCGTTCTTCCATTTCAATATCCTCCTTCATTGGCAACACCTGTATTTTATATTAATTTTTATGACTTTTAAAATATTCTTTTTTTGAACAGTCTTGCTGCAGTTAGTTAACAAGTTTGAAATCCTCATCGAAAAAGTTGTTCGGGGATTTGTTATTGTTCTTGATAACAATTGACCCTACATTATATTAAAATGTTTGGTATTATACGAATAAATTATTATCACTTCCCTAATACATTTATTATAAAAATACATCCAAAGAACTCTGTTTTGACTTGTCACTTTCGAACAATGAGTTGATACTAGATTCAATTAGTTCTATTCTTTGAACAAGATAATTGTCTATTGGATACCTTTGAGATAAATCTTTAGAGATTTCTAGGTACTTAACAACCGATCCCTTTGATATGCTGAGTATAAGGTTACTTCCACATACACAATCACCTGAAAGTGGTATTCTCCTGTACTTCTTGTTACATTTGGTGCATCTTACCTTCTGTCTTGAAAATGCCCTGCTATTACCCGCCATGTCTGGTAGGAAATGTGACATCAAAACACCTTCAACAACTCCTTTCTGGTCAACGGCCCTTATCATCTCTGCAATTTTTATCTGACCATCTACTTTTTCTTTCATGGTCCCTAGCATCTTGTAAAGGCAAAGTTTTGGTCCACTATGGATACTTGAAGTGTCATGGGAAAAGATAAGACCTTGATATTGATCCTCAGTACCTAATCTGTTTTTAACATTATCAACAAGATCTAGCACATCTGATGGTTTTGCAAATTCTAAGGTTTTCTCATAGAGTTCGAGTGGAATTACTTCCATGGCATCGATATTATGGGATTCGTCATCGATCTCTTCTGGATCAATTCTTGAAGATAAAACCAATGGAGCATCCATTCTACCTCCCCTTGTGCTTGGTAGATATACTTTGGAAAAATTTAATAATGCATCCAATAAAAGCATTATAGAATCTTCATCACTATCACAGTTCCTTCTCTTGGCTGAATGGAAGTATGGATGAGCATAACAGCATGCAGCTTTAGTAAATCCAACAATTCTACCTAGAACCCCTGCAGAAGTATGCGGAGCAAGTCCAACAATCAGCTGTCCAATAAGCTCTTCCTTAGAAACTACATTATAAAATCTTTCAAGGCCATAGAAATCCTCTAAAAGATCATCAACAAAATGGGATACCCTCATAAGATATTCTGCACAATTTTCAGATATAACTACATCTTGAATTTTGATCTCAACCATCTGCTCATTATCATTGATTTCATCACCATGAATATCATTGGTGTAACCGAGCTCTTTGAGTTGCTGATGAGTAACTCCTATTTCACGTGGTATAAAATGTGTCAAAGGAAGATTGGTTGAATCATGTCTAATTGTGGCATCTTTAAAAGTAAAAACACCATTTTTAGAACGAAGAATTCCCTTCTCAAGAGGTTCGGGAAATTTATCTTCAGATATCATACCAATAACCCCTTTAATTTCATCCATCTTTCTAATCCGAATATTAGCATATGCCTTTTTTAATAAACTTGCTAAATTAATCCTTTTTTTACCAGAACTAGTAGGTACAGTTCTTGCACCACACACAGGACATAATGCTTGCATTGAACCTACACCGCACTCAGTACATTTACACCTAGCAATATCCACACTTATAGTTCCTTTCTTTGCAGCATCAACTATGTTACGCCTGTTACCGCCATTGGTACCTATTGGGAAAAGGGCATGTGGTGCAGGTTTCATCTTTCTTTCTTTCGTTTTTTCAGGTCTTCCAACCCTTGCACCAAGGTATGTTGGTGCTTTGGCCATGATCTTAACCGGTGAAACTTGGTTAATTGCTTCCAAAGTCGTTGAATCATCATCAAACTTAAGTGGTTTTGTCAGAGTTTTTAAAAGAGCATATGCATGATCATGGGCAATGATCATGTTTCCTTCTTTTACAATATGTGGAATTCCTAAAACTTCTAAAATTCTTTTTTCAGGACCTATCTTAACAGTTAATCCAGATGAAGGATCATCTTCCAATTTATTCCCATCTGATCCAGATAGAATTCCCCTACCATCATTCACATCCATATCAATATCTTTATCGCCAAAATTTTCGTTTAAAAACGTCACAAGCTGGTTTATATCTTGTCTTGTGACATCATGATAAAAGTAAGTGTAATTTGGATGTAATGGTACTCCATACTTTGCTGATAATTCAAATGCAACCCTTGAATTTATTTTCTCGGTTTTTAATGATTTGAGATCCATGTCTCCTACAGAGTAATTATCTGACTTTTCAATGGTCTGCACCCACCATTCCTCACACCAACCTGCTGGAAGTAAAACATGGTTATTTCTTAAAAATTCACCAAAAGGAACTAGCATATCCCCTAAAAAGATGATCTCATCCACTTGATGTTTAATTTTTCTCCCCTGTTGTTCTGATTCGACTCTAATGACACTACCATCTTTCATCTTAACAACTGGGCCTTCTATACTATCGACAGGGACAACACAGTTACCTTTTCCTGGCCTCTCTATCTTCATCTGGGTACCAACAGCCAGAAATTCTACTATTTCCATAGTTGCAGGGTGTATTCCCATGGCAGCAAGTCCAGCATTTCTCGATCTACCATATCTTAATCTGAAACCGCCCTTAGCTTGAGGATAAGCCAATACAGGTCTGCCTCCAATTATATCCCTCATATACTTATCATCAACTTTCGCGGTATCATCATCACTTTTTGAATCTGAAGGCTTTGAAAAGTCTGCTAACCATTCCCATCCATCAATCTTCAATTTTTTTGCATATTTCAGTACCTTTGGGGCTTTTTGTATAACTCCCTCAGCAATAGCAAGTAAAGCACCACCCCGAATGTTATTGGTCTCAACACGTTCTAAATCACGATGTGATACTTCAATCTTATCTGTTGGTTCACCAGTAACCTCTACAGGAATGTTTTTGGCTGCAATTCTTACTTCGTCGGGTTTTGGTGAGTACTGCAGATTGGTTACCTCTGATTCATACAGTTCCACTTCCTCTACATATCTTTCTATCTCAGTATCTATTGGTTTATATTTATCAAGACCTAATGCAATTCTTATATAATCACCAATCAATACTGCAAGAGCTGATGCTGTTCCACCTGCACTCCTAATAGGTCCAGCAAAGTACACTGCAAGGTACCATCCACTATCAAAATTTCTCTTAATTTTGATTTTGGCAATCCCCTCTAAAGGTGCAGCTACAACTCCCTCAGTTAAAATTGCTAGGGCGGTTCTTATTGCCTGGTCAGACTTCTGCTCCCTGACTTCTAAACTGTCATCCTTACCTTCAACGTCAGTTTTAGTTACTATTTCTTTTGCAATTTGGAATGCAACTTCCTCACGAGAAATATCATCTTCTAATTCCTTTATCCTAGCCGCAACTCCTTTAGGCCCAACAAGTCCTTCTACACGCTCTGCAAGATCCTTTGCAAGAGGTATTTCAGGTTCAAGCTCAATATCATGACCCTTAAGTCTTGCTTGTTTTGCTATTTCATACAGCTTCAATGTTTCTTCTTCCAAAACCTCGAAATATCCCATAATTATTCCCTTTTCCTTTTATTATTTGAATTTAAATGAAATATAGTTAATAAAAATTTCCTAATAATTCGGCCATCTAAGATTAATTCTCCATATTATCCTATGAACAAAACAACATTTAAGCTTTGCTTAAATCATTTAATACTAATTTAAACCAGATTTAAATGGCAATACATTTTTAAATAGCATATAATGAATTATAATAGATTATTATCCAAAAAAGACTTGTTTAATCTTCAGAAAATTTTAAAAAATCCACATTTGAGCTTTAAAATACATAGGCATTCATTTAGTTATTCCTTTATGTGAGAATCCCCTTAAACCCTCTTTAACCCACTTATTTTATATAGGATTACATGACCATTAACCATTAGCATTTAAAAAAATGGTATTATAAGATAATGTTAAAAGTATAAAAACCAGTAATGATATAAAGTTTAAAATCAATACAATTCAAACATAGTAAATATCATAGAACAATAATAAATTTTCAAATTAATCTTAAAGCGGTGATTTATAATGGCAAAAAAGGATAAACAAGTACTACCTCCAAGCGGTGCCGGATTAGTAAGGTACTTTGAAGAAGAAACAAAGGGACCTAAACTTACACCTGAACAGGTAGTTATTATGACTGCTGTTCTTGCAATATTCTGTGTAGTACTACGTTATACATATTCAGGATAAGTTCTTCTAAAATTATTAATTTTTAATAGATAAATCTCATATTTTTTAATATAATATTTTTTTATATGTTTTTGTGAATATTTAAGGAGTATTAACATGGCTATCCACCCAATAGAATACAGATACGGAACAGAAGAAATGAGAAATATCTGGGAAACAGATAATAAACTTCAAAAAATGCTTGATGTTGAAGCTGCACTTTCAGAAGCAGAAGCTCAACTGGATATAATACCAAAAGATGCTGCAGCTGAAATTAAATCTAAGGCAAGTATAAAATTTGTGACATCAAAAAGAGTATCTGAAATTGAAGCCGAAACCAACCATGATATCGCATCAATAGTCAAAGCACTTGCAGAGGTTTGTGAAAATGATGCTGGAGAATATGTACACTTTGGAGCAACTTCCAACGATATAATAGACACTTCACAATCATTATTATTCAAAGAATCAATTAAAATATTGAAAGGAAGATTAACAGAACTCCTCAAAATTATACTTGAACTTGCAGATAAAAATAAAAATAATGTCTGTATTGGAAGAACACACGGACAACACGCACTTCCAACAACCTACGGAATGAAATTTGCAATCTGGGCAGATGAACTGCACAGACAAATTAACAGACTAGATCAATGCAGCGAAAGACTCTGTGTTGGAATGATGACCGGCGCAGTAGGAACCACCGCTGCTCTTGGGGTAGAAGGATTAGATGTTCATAAGAAGGTTTCAAAATTACTCGGACTTAAACCGGTTTTAATATCAAATCAAGTTGTTCAAAGGGATGCTCATGCCGAGTTCATAATGGATCTTGCTAACATTGCAAGCACACTGGAAAAAATGGCATTAGAGATAAGAAATCTACAAAGAACAGAACTAGATGAGGTAGGTGAAAGTTTTGACCCTCAAAAACAGGTAGGTTCAAGTACAATGCCCCATAAAATGAACCCAATTACCGCCGAAAGAATATGCGGTATTTCCAGAGTTATAAGGGCATATGTAGCTCCAGCACTTCAAAATAACCCATTATGGCATGAAAGAGATTTAACCAACTCATCTTGTGAAAGGATAATACTTCCCGAATCTTGTATGCTTACCGATTACATAATAAAACTCAGTCTGAAACTATTCAACAACCTAGTTTTCAAGCCTGAAAATATCGAAAGAAACCTAAACCTAAGCCATGGGTTAATAATGGCCGAAAGAGTAATGGCCGAACTAACAAGAAAGGGTGTTGGAAGACAAACTTCATATGCTCTTGTAAGAGTATGTGCATTAGATGCCAACGAAAAGGGAATTGGATTAAAAGAAGTTATATCTTCAAGTGCGGAGGTAACCAAATATCTTTCATCTGAAGAAATCGATGAGATTATGGATCCCCACACTTACATAGGATCTGCTGTTCAGATGATCGATAATGTGTTGGCAGAATCAAAACGTTGGTTCTAAAAATTAAATTTCTTTTATTTAATACTCTAATTTTTTTTATAAACTTCCAGTTTAGATATTAATGGATAATGTATATTATTTTAATTTTTTCTCAATTTATTAATATTGTAATTAAACATAGAAAATTCATGCTTATTTAATGCTGTTTAAACTCTAAATAACCTATTTAATCTAAAATTTCAATATTTTGTTTAAATTCATTTAATATTCATTTTATACATTAATTACACACCAAAGAAAAAAATTAATATAGATGAGGAATATAAAAAAGAGTATTAATAATAACGAGGTGAAAAAAATGGTTGATATTAAAGAAATAAAATCTATCGAACTAGTGCCTTTCACATTGATGACATCTTCGATAAGTGCCATTGTAGCTTTCATATATGCAATTTTACTATTGATTGCATTAGCAGTGGCAGCAGTATTTATTCCAACAGCTGGGTTGGCATTAGCAAGTCTAGGTTTGTCGCTAATAGTTCTCTATCCAATTACAACCTTCTTAGTTTATGTTATGACTTCATTCGTAACAGCACTCATCTATAATATGCTCGTGCCAAGGTTAGGCGGTATAAAATTAGGACTTGAAGGAGAAGAAGTTAAAAATGTACCTGTTGTACCATTTGCATTAATTTTAGCAGGTGTTATGGCCGTATGGGCATTTATAATAGGTTTATTATTAGCAGCAATTATTGTGCCTTTTACTACAGCATTAAGTACATTAATTCCAATTTTATCGAATATAACAGCTAATGCAACGAATATGACAACGGCTACTCTCCCTACAGGATCAGGTGTGGGTACAGGAGGCGTAGTACTTGCAATTTTGTTAATAATAGGATTACCAATATTAGTCTTTGTAGCAGGATTCATTGGACATGCCCTAGCAGCAATATTCTACAATTTCATGATACCTAAAGTAGGTGGAATTAGATTAATGCTCGCATCAGTTGGAACTGTCCATGAGATAACATCTATACCCGTAGTTGCAGCAGCACTGGCTATTGCATCAGTCGCCCTAATATTTGGTATTATAGAAGGGATTATCGGCCTCATAAATGGAATTATAGCTGGAAGTGCAGTGATGGCTATTGTAAGCCTTGTAGCAAATATAATAGTATCCTTTGTTGGAGTATTTATCATGGTTGCAATTATAACCTTGATCTATAACTACTTAGCACCTAGAATTGGCGGAATTCAGTTAGGACTTAAATAAAGGTTTTAAACCTTTCCCATATTTTTTTTGAATTTTTTTGTGAAGACTTAAATATGATAATCTTTTAAACTGAAAAAATTTTTATACCCACAAATTAAAGAGTTAACTATGGAATCAAAAATCATTAAATGCAGGAAAATATCCAAAGGCTACGCAGAAGGTGAAGTCATATTAACAAAAGATCCATTAAGCTTCCTTGGAGGAGTTAATCCCGAAAATGGTATTGTCATAGATTCAAAACATGAACTTTATAACAAGAAGATAGCAGGTAAAGTGCTATGCATACCCTCTGGGAAGGGATCAACAGTTGGTTCGTACGTATTATATCAAATGGCCAAAAATAGAACTGCACCTCTCGCTATTGTGGCACTTGAAGCAGAGCCAATAATAGCAACAGGAGCAATAATGGCAGGAATTCCAATGGTAGACCGACCTGAAGAAGAAATTTTAGATTTAATTCAGGATGGGGATATTGTAGCTGTTGATGCAGATTCTGGCTTTATAAAAATATTGAAAACAAGTTAAATCTGAATGTGGTTATTTAGATAAATACTAAAAAATATTCAAATTATTTAAAATATAGATAGAGTTAATGGAATTCTATCCTAACTGATTCTTTTTCTCTCACTGAAAGACCAATTACTCCCCCTATAGCACCAAACAATCCACCAATAATAACTGTGACGAAGGTGATGAATAGTCCTGTGATCAGGGTAATTGTACCTGCTACAGCTCCAATTTGTGTGAATATAAGGCCTATAATTGCACTTAAAGCACTAAATCCTAAAATAAAAATTAATCCAATAACAAGACCACCTATTACTCCTGCTGCCGCACCATCAGCAGCTCCTTCTGTAGGATTACCTATAAACCCTATATTCTCTCGTGATAAATAGGTAGCCATAAACCCACCTATTACAGGACCTAAGAAGAAGAGAGGGAATAATACAAGTGTAAATACTATGGTCAAAATCGCATTTACAAATGCTCCGATTCCAATAGCTTTCCAGTCAGTCATTCTATCCACCCCATTAATTTTTTTGTTCAGGTTGATCTTCTAATTCCATATCAGATCGTTTATAGGATTTTCCAAATTTAACGTGGACCAAAGTTCCAACTAAACCTCCAAGTGCGCCAATAATAATATAAGCACCAATTATTACTCCCGCTCCGATTATTAAAATTCCTGCGATACTTCCTTCAAATCCGGATTTGGCATATAGGATTAAGATCTGAACTATGCCCGTAAAAATTCCAACAATTATTCCCTGAAGTGCTGATTCCACAACTTTTAACCGATTTTTGTTGTTCGCTAAGTACGATGCAATCAGAGATCCTACTAAAACCCCTATAAATGGTCCTGCTACTGCCACATAACCCAAAGATACAACTAGTACAACTGATATTATTAATCCTATAATAACTGATTTTTTATCTATCATTTTTCTTACCAAATTTTACAATCATTTATGATTATCCAATACTTTAAAGTTACTCCTAAAAGTTACTATACTAAATATAGGATTATGGGCCCCTATACTCTATAACTCTCACTTCTGGTTCGTCTTTTATTATTGAACCTATAGCTCCACCAACTGCCATGATTAACATAACCCCTACAAATCCTATTAAAATTATGAATGAAGTAATAGTAGCTGCAGCAAAACCTATTATTCCTAATATTAATGTTCCGGCTATTAAAAGGAGTAATGAAAGTACGATAGCTCCAAAAACTCCTGCAAGAGCCCCATTTATTGCGCCATTTATTGCATCTCCACCTACCATGTATCCTACAACCATTCCAGCTATAAGTAGTCCTAATAATCCACCCCAGATAGGGATAATTATGGCAAATATGCCTGCAAAAATTATTGAAAGGATAAATCCAAGTATAATAGTTCCCCAGTCAACCATATAACTCCTCCTTTTCTTCTCAATCTAAATAGAATGATCATTATTGATTACAAGATAATAAATCCACTTTGTATTTAATATAATTAATATATCTTGATTGGTATTGGTTACTAATTATTTTATAATAATTTTAAGATTTAATTAAGATTCATAATTTATTTAATTTCTTTCCTATTTAATTAAAATTACATTAATGAAAAAAATCAGAATTGATAATACAATAAATTTTATATTGAACAAGATTATAAAGTAAAAAAAGCACAATATATAACAATTGTTAATATTAGAAACAGGATGGTGGGACATGTCATACACTTTAATTAATAACGGAACCCTTATAAACGGTACTGGAGGAACCCCAATAAAAAATGCTGCTGTATTAATTGAGGATAATCTTATAGTGGCTGTAGGGCCTGAAGAGTCAATTAAAATTCCAGATACCAATGTTTATACTTTAGATGCAAATGGGGGTTTTATACTTCCGGGTTTTATTGATGCTCATGTACACCTCATGACAGAATCCTTCGGAAGAGACGAAACCATATATAATCCACTTTCATTGTATTTTTATAACGCCATAGAACGTATGGAACGCACACTTAACGCAGGAGTTACAACTGTAAGAGATGCAGGTCTTGCAGATGTAGGTATTAAGCAAGCAGTTGAAAAGGGGATTATAAATGGTCCCCGAATGCAGATATCAATAGCACCCCTATCCATTACGGGTGGTCATTTTGATTTCATGCTTAACTCCGGATTTGACATCAAGCCAATGTATCCAGGATTTCCCGATGGAATTGCCGATGGTCCAGATGAAGTTAGGAAGGCTGTTAGAGAAATTATGAGAGCCGGTGCAGAGGTTATTAAAGTTATGGTCACCGGAGGAGTTATAAGTGCTAATGATCATCCAGAATATCCACAATTCACCCCAGAAGAGTTAAATATTATTGTTGAAGAGGCAGGATATCGGAATTTACAAGTATTTGCTCATGCACATGGAAAACACGGATTAATAAATGCCGTTAATGCCGGAATTAACTCAATTGAACACGGCACGTTTATAGATGATGAATGTATAGGCCTCATGTTATCCAAGGGCACATATCTGGTTCCAACATTGATAGCCATGAAAATTAACAAAGAACGTGCCTTAGATGAAACATCAGATATCCCCGAGTGGAGCCGTGACGATTCCATACGAATTGAAGGGATTCATAAAAAGAACATGAAAAAAGCTTACAATGCCGGTGTGAAAATTGTTATGGGCACAGATTCCGGGGTTGTACCACACGGACGTAACCTCGAAGAGTTGGGTTATTTGGTTGATATTGGGATGGACCCAATGGAAGCTATTATTGCCGGTACCAGAAGGGCAGCAGAAAGTCTAGGGTGGGAAGATAAGATAGGTTCATTAGAAGAAAATAAGCTAGCAGATCTGGTTATAAGTAAAAATAACCCTCTAAAAGACATAAATTCACTTGGAAATCCAGATAATATATTAATGGTAATTAAAGACGGTCAAATAGTTAAAAATCTCATTTAAGGTTCAAAATATAAATATCAATATTATTAAGGGGGATTTTCACATAGTAGATAAACCCAAAAAAAACGCTAATATTAAAATTTCTGGTATGAGCTGTGCATCTTGTGCACTCAACGTAGAAAAATCATTACAAAACCTTGATGGGGTTGATAAAGCCCATGTAAATCTTGGAACAGAAGAAGCAATAATTGAATACGACCCCGCTAAACTTAAACTGCCCAGATTAGAGGAAGCAGTTGAAGAAGCAGGTTATGAAGTCATAAACGACCAAGTAGTCATCAAAATTGGGGATATGAGCTGTGCAATGTGTGTAAAAGCTATTGAAGATGTACTTACTAAGATAGATGGAGTTAGTCATGTAAACGTTAATTTAGCATCTGAAAAGGCATATGTAACATACAACCCTAAAATGACAGGCATTATTGATTTTAAAAATGCAATAGTAGATCTTGGTTATCAGTACCTTGGAGTTGAAGGTGAAGAAACATCCGATCGTGAAGAGGAAATTAGAAGAAAGGATTTAAATGGCAAACGGAATAGAATTTTAGTTGCATTCGGTTTTGGAATTCCACTCATGATAATCATGTTAACCAATACACCAACACCCATTTACACCCCATATTTCCTACTTTTAGTAGCTATACTCCCTTTTATCTATGTAAGTTATCCCATTTTTAATGCAGCTTACCGTTCCCTTAAAAATAAGAATCTAGATATGGATGTAATGTACTCAATGGGTATTGGAGTTGCATTTGTTTCAAGTGTTCTTGGTACGTTCAGTATATTTTTAACACCACAGTTCATTTTCTATGAGACCGCTCTGATGCTTGCAGGATTTTTGATGCTAGGACGTTACCTAGAAGCCCGTGCAAAGGGCAGAACATCAACAGCCATTAAAAAGTTGGTTGGTATGCAACCAAAAACAGCCACAGTTGTTAGGGATGGTGCTGAAATTCCGATACCTATCGAAGATGTTGAAATTAATGACATAGTGATTGTAAAACCTGGTGAGAAGATACCTGCAGATGGTGTAGTTGTTTCGGGTGAGAGTTACGTTGATGAATCAGCAATAACAGGTGAACCAATCCCAGTACTTAAAGATGTGGGAAAAAAGGTTGTTGGTGGAACCATAAATAAAAATGGTGCATTGAAGTTCAAAGCAGTTAGAATAGGAAAAGATACTGTACTTGCACAGATTATTAATCTTGTTGAATCTGCACAAGGATCTAAACCACCTGTACAGAGAATAGCCGATAAAGCTGTGACCTATTTTATACCAACTATTCTTACTATTGCAATAGTTTCATTCATACTCTGGTACTTTGTTTTTGGAAGCACTTTACTATTCGGTGTAACTGTTTTAATATCAATCCTTGTTGTGGCTTGCCCATGCGCACTCGGCCTTGCAACACCTACAGCAGTTACAGTGGGAATTGGAAGGGGTGCCGAATTTGGTATTCTGGTTAAAAATGGGGAAGCATTAGAAATTTCTGAAAAATTAACCACCATACTTTTTGATAAGACAGGAACACTTACCATTGGCAAACCAGAAGTTACAGATATTATTAGATATGAGATGGAAGAAACCGAAATTTTAAGATACGCAGCAAGTGTGGAAAAAAGTTCAGAGCACCCCCTTGGAGAAGCAATCGTTCAGAAGGCTAATAAAGAAGGGTTAAATCTTCTAAAGATTAGTGAATTCGATAGTTTTGGTGGGAAGGGTGTAAAAGCCACTGTCAATGAAAGAGAGATTATCATTGGTAACAGATTACTTTTTTCTGATAAGGATATTGATGTATCAAGCCAAGTTGAAGAGGATATATTAAAACTTGAAAATGAAGGGAAAACTGTTATTTTAATGGGAATTGATTGTAAGTTATCCGGTATAATTGCTGTTGCAGATACTTTGAAAGATAGTACCGTCGATGCAATCAGTGGACTTAAACAGATGGGGCTGAAGGTGGCTATGATCACAGGTGACAATGCAAGAACTGCGCAGACAATTGCATCCCAGGTTGGAATTGAAAGAATAATTTCTGAGGTACTTCCTCAAGACAAATCTGAAGAGGTTAAACGTTTACAGGATGAGGGAGAGGTCGTTGCATTTGTTGGAGATGGTATAAATGATGCACCAGCACTCGCACAATCAGATGTTGGAATAGCAATAGGAAGCGGTACCGATATTGCTATTGAAAGTGGAGACATAGTTCTTATCAAAGATGATTTAATGGACTCTGTTGCAGGGATTCAAATATCTAAGAAAGTTATGGGCCGTATAAAACAGAATCTGTTTTGGGCATTTGCTTACAATGTAATATTGATACCGGTCGCTGCTGGAATTCTGTACCATCCCTTCGGTATAACGTTCAGACCAGAATATGCAGGTTTTGCAATGGCATTAAGCTCAGTAACTGTTATAAGCCTTTCTTTGATGTTAAAGGGATATATACCTCCTGCTAAAAAGATGTTAACAAACAGGTCTAAATAAATATTTGATAAGTTCTTATAAAATATTTTACAGAATTAAATTCTTTTTTTTGATACCCTTTCGACATGTTTATATATACGTATCGGATAATTAGAATAACAACAAAGAATTTGGATAATTACCACCCAAACAGGATTATGCACTTTAAATCGTATAATAAAAGGATATTTGTCAACTAAATGTATTTAGGGGGCTTTTTATCAATCCATAACATTTGCCAGTAGAACACCAAAAATTGGATTATGGATAGAATTGGTTAATTGTCCCATTATACATTATTTTTATTGTTAATAATTATCAAAATTTATAGTAAATAAGATAAATCAGGGGTAATCATGATCGATCTTCCATTTGATATTAAGGATCCTGTCTTATTGGCACAAATAGAAAAAATAATCCCATTCCATGGACATCTTAGTACCGAGGCATTCGTGGGTCTTGAGATGCTTAATCTTTCTAAAAAATTGTTAGACATAAAAGATGGTGAAAGGATTTATGTAACCTGTGAAACTAAAAATGGTATTCCAGATCCATTTCAAATAATAAATGGATGCACTTTGGGTAACAATGGTTTAGATATCATTGACCATGGAAAGATGGCAATAACAGTCAATAAAAAAGGAAACCCGGGGGAGACTGTTAAAGGTATCCGAATTGTTATTGACCCTGAAAAAACAATTAACTATCCTTTGTTCCATAGATGGTATATGAACGAAGCTGAAATATCCCATGAAGCCGCTATAACTGAACTATTAAACGCTGATGGCGATGTTTATAGCTGGTATTTTATAGATTTACGAGTGCCTATCAGATCTGAAAAGAAAATTGTTATTTGCAGTGCTTGTGGTGAATCATTTGTTCAGGATGAAAACGAGATTATCTGTAAATGGTGCAGTGATCCAGAAATTTTGTAAGTTTTAATTTTGTTTTAGTTGTTATTTACCCTTGTAGATCTATCACCAACAGGTACATTTTTTTAAATTTGAAGCTGAACAAAAAGTATACCTAATATAATATGGTTTAACAATTACTACCCAAAATATTAATTTCCGATACAAATGATTTCGTTTTATTTTTTTTAATTCAAAATTATTCATCTTTAATATCATATCAAAAAAAAATTCCCCTATTAATTAGCAAATTCAATTTTTAAGCTATTTATTGCAGTAAATAATGGTATTGCCTGTTTATAATTGTTTCTAATTTTTTCTGGGAAATTCATGCAATATTATGGGTCTTCCAACATCAAACAACTAATAAACATATAGTTCCATGGAAAAAGTAAAAGTTTATATTTATAAGTTTATTATTACAATATATCTGTAAGTAAAAATGGATAATATGGTCAGAAAGGATTAATAAGCAAAATATCCCTAAAAATAGTTTATATGAACCATATAACTTTAATTATCATATAAAAACTATATTCAGAAGTAATAAGCCTTACCACATGTTATCTGTAAGAAAATATAAGGAAGATTCAAACTTTGAATTCAAGAAATGTATTAATAATTTTTATAATAACAATAATTGTTTCATTGACACCAGCAATTGCATGTGAAATATCAGCACAAAATCCAACCGTAAATAGTGGAAATAATAATTTAATCCATATGGTTAAACATCCCACTTTATCTAAAATTAATCAAGTAACGACCGAGAAAAATATCAAAACAAACCCATAGTAAAACAAAAACTTGTTAAAAACCAAGTTAAAAGCACAAAGTCTAAAAAGAATAATATATTGGTTAAAAAAGTAAATAATTTAAATCAACAACAAAAACTGGTACCATTAATAAAAAAGTTTCCCAAATAAAAACCACAACAACAAAATCAAAATCAAATTTAACACAGAATGATACAATTGTATCCCATAATAAATAAACAGATGGGAAAATAACAACCACCAATAATACAAAAACCAAAGGTGCTCTAAAAAATGATACCACAACAATACCACAACCAACAACAATACCACAACCAACACAACCGACGATAATACAACAACAAATGATAACAAAAATAAAGCGGCAGTAGATAGATCATTAATAGCTGGAGGAGTAGTTATAGCTGCAGCAGCTGTAAAAACAGCCGTAGTAGCTACATCAGCAGCAACAGCAGAGGGTGTAGCTTCAACAGCTTTAGCTGCAGGAGTATTTGCAGGATCTGCAGAGGTAGTTGCAGGAACTGTCACAGCAGGTGTATCTGAGATAGCAGCCGCTGCAGCAGCAACTGTGGCAGCTGTTGTTATTGTGGTGGTAATTGTAGCTGTTGTTGTACTTGCTATTCTCGATTGGTGTGGAGTGATAGACTGGTGGTAACAAATTAAACACAATATATCAACCTATAATTAAAATTCTTATTTTTTTAGTGTAAACTAGTTGGATATATTAAATTAGATATTTTATGCAATTATTGGAGCCCCATTTTTTATATATCTCCTACAACAAGGTTACGATGGTTGGTCATGAGTATATATTAGAAATATTAGGTGCTGAATTTTCTTATAATGGAAAAGATAAAATCTTCGAAGATATAAATTTCACCTTCGAAGAGAAGGATGTTTTATGTATATTAGGTCCATATGGTACTGGAAAATCTACCTTAATTAAATGTATAAATGGTCTACTGAAGTTGGACAAGGGAAATATTTTATTTCAAGATAATGATATAAAAACAATGAGCAAAGTTGAATTGGCTAAAATAATGGGTTATGTACCCCAAACACACCGTTCAACATTTGCATTTTCTGTTTTAGATGTTGTTTTACTTGGCAGGGCACCTCATTTAGGTTTAACAGATTCCCCTGGTGAAAAAGACGTTAAAATTGCACGAAAATCTATAAAAGACTTGGAAATTTTGCATCTGGAGGACAAACCCTACACTGAAATCAGTAGTGGAGAAATACAGTTAGTTATATTGGCCAGAGTACTAACACAACAACCAAAAATGTTGCTTTTAGATGAACCAACATCCCACCTTGATTTCAGAAACCAGACACGTACACTAGATATTATTAAGAAAATCTCAAAAAGTGGTTTGTCGGTTATAATGACATCACATTACCCTGATCATGCTTTCATCTCGTCGAACAAAGTTGCAATATTAAATAAAGGTAAATTAATGGCCATCGGGGATCCTGAAGATGTGATAACAGAGAAGAGTATGAGCGAAACCTATGGTAGTGATGTAAAGATATTAAACGTTGAAAATCATCGAAAAGCAGTTATTCCACTTGAAATAAAATATTAATAAACTGTTGAGGGTAGTTAATAACCTTAATATGTACGTTAGAGATTAGGTAAAAATTAAATCATATTAATGGTATAGTATATTTGAAAATATTTTAGTTTATGATGATTTTTCTGGAAGGTGAAAATATGGCAGTAGATCCTATATGTAAAATGGATGTAGATGAAGATAGTGCTAAATGGGTAAGTGAATATAAGGGAAAGAAATATTACTTCTGTGCACCTGGATGCAAAAAACAGTTCGAAGAAGACCCTGAAAAATACGCTGAATAATTGTAATTTAGAAAGAATAGAAGAAACTTTTATCTTCTATTTTTTTTAAAAAATATTTTTTATAGAACATAAAAAATTTAATTTAATAAACATCTTCTTTCATTACTTCTCTGAGTACAGCTGTTGCATAACAACCCTTTGGAATTGAAAATTCTGTGAGTATTCCTTCGGGAGTTTTAACTGCTGAGACGTCCCATATTTTAAATCTTAAAGCTCTTCTAAGTCCATGACTTCCTAATCTTGGAGTTTTTGGACATTCAAAATCCTCTAATGTAATTTTCTCTTCATCAATAACTTTTTGTTCTAATTCCCCTACTACCCCACCTGCAAGTGGTACTTTGGTACCGTATAATGGTGCTGTCGGATGTACTTCAAATTCTTCTATCTTTTTATTTATATCATCTAGATCAAATTCGTGAACTATGTGCTCTTCATTATCAATTATTATATCCCCTTCAACGTATTTGTTTATTCCAAGTTTTGATCTTTCACTGACAGCTTTATTAAACAGGTAAGACTGATAGGCATGTACAAACATTCTTTTTAATGGTTTTGGAAGAC
>Ga0224559_1000166_pt1 | contig 43641 bp, 44 predicted proteins | sample 714S33034metaG_FD_180676 | JGI IMG/M metagenome (GOLD analysis project Ga0224559, IMG submission 180676) | Peat soil microbial communities from Stordalen Mire, Sweden - 717 S3 30-34 | ecosystem: Environmental > Terrestrial > Soil > Wetlands > Peat | place: Sweden: Norrbotten County, Stordalen... | reverse complement strand
AATCTATATTATGGTCTTAATCAATATTTAAAAATAAAAAATTAATGATTATTTATTATTTCACTGTCCAGTAGCACCTTTTAGGAGAATAGATAGTTTCATCCTTTTTCAAGTCTTTCATGATTTTTTCAACTTCTTTTTTCTCTACACCCGAGATTTCACTGACTTTGGTAGCATTTAAAGGTTCTTCAGAGTCTTTGAAAGCTTTTATTATTTTGTCTTTATTATCCATGATATCACCTATTTAATTATTCATTAGAATTATATATCTGTTTTAGTAATTGTTCTTAGTAGGAATTAGTAGCACAAAATGTTTTATTCCAAACCCATATTTACAACTATTTTAGGTACTTAATGGATTCTTTTCGTTTTTCTAATTTTAACCCTGCAGATTTGATTTTATCCTCAAAACCAGCACCTTCCATGTCACGGGATACATCCTTTAAAAGTAATGGCACATCCAATTTTTGAGGGCATATCTTGATACAATTACCACAACCATCACATAATCCTGCATATGATTGATTATCGCTTGTTACCCCACCTAAAACAGTTAAATACAGGTAAGATGGAGCATTATTGTTATACATATGTTTTTGATTGTATAACGTAAAACATTGCGGTATATCCACTCCACTAGGACATGGCATACAGTATCCACATCCTGTGCACTCTACCTTTAACTGATCTTGATAAATATCCTTAACATTGTCATATAATTCCATATCATGATGTGAAATGGATTCTGGTAAAGTTTCATTTGCCACCTTAATATTTTCCTTTACCTGTTTCAGTGATCCCATCCCTGAAAAGACACATGTAATTTTAGAATGGTTAATAACCCATCTTAAAGCCCATTCAGCTGGAGTTCTTTTAACATTTGATTTATTCCAGATTTCCCTAACCTTTTCAGGTGCTTCTGCTAGAATTCCACCATTTAATGGTCCCATAATAAATATTGTAATCCCACTATTGGATGCATATTCTAAACCTTCTGTTCCTGCTTGTGAATTTGTATCTAAAAAATTATACTGAATAAGACACGCATCCCAAGGGTAAGCATCCACAATCTTTTTAAAAGCCTCTTTATTATCATGGAATGAAAATCCAATATATTTAATTTTTCTTTCTTTTTGGGCATTTTCTAGAAATTCTAGTATTCCTAATTCTTTAAGCCTAATGAAACTTCCCTCTGATAGGTTATGGATAAAATAATAATCAATACATTTAGTTTTGAGTTTTTCAAGTTGTGTGTTAAGATACTTTCCTAGATCATCATAATTTTTTACTGCCCATGATGGTACTTTAGTACAGATTTTTACTTTATCTCGATAACCATCTTGAAGTATTTCACCTAAAAATGATTCACTATATCCATCATGATAATAAAGAGCGGTATTTATGAAATTAACACCGTGATCAATTGCATAATATATCAATTCCTTTGCCTTATCCTTATCAATTAAACCATCTTTAGTTGGAAGTCTCATAGCACCAAATCCCAACACAGAGATGTTGCTACCATAATTTGTTTGTCTCATTTGCAAAATTTATCGCCCCTTAGAAATAAAAAAAATCATGGTTATGCATATAAATGGTTCACTTATAAACTATATGGTTATGAAAAAATAAATATTGGATAGTTGAAATTACTTTCAATTTTATTATTTGCTCTTCTTCACATTTTTTCCCTTCAAAGGCTTTATAAAGAGTGAAATTAAGAAGCCAATAAAGAATATCACTGTTACAAAGTCAAATGTAGTTTTCATAGCATTTTTAACGGTTGTATTTACAATTGTGTACTCAACTGAGGTTTGATTATTTTTAAGGCCCGTTATATTGGTTGTTTTCATTTTTTCATCGTATTGGGTCAGGTTTTGCGTTATTTGGTCTTTGCTGAATTCGTTTGGAAATGTTTGATCAACTGCGGTGTTTATTCCGTTTATAATTCCAAGTATGAGAACAATACCTATAATGGCAGTACCCAGTGATGTTCCTAGACTTGCACTTGTAGATAATATTCCAGAAGCATCGGATTGTTTATCAGCTTTTGCAGATGATAATACAATATTACCAGTTATTGGAAGTGCCAAACCTAATCCTATACCAATAAGTAAAGTTCCGGGGATTATATCGGTTATATGGGTGTTTAAATTGAACTGGAAGCTCAAAAAGAAACTGCCAACAAGAGCAATTAGAAAACCTATTGATACAAGGTAGTGGGGTGCAATCCTGTTAGATAGTCTGGATGATGCAATTGCAAAGACTAAAAGTCCTATGGTCAAAGGTAAAATAGCAAGTCCGGTTGTAAATGCATTTGAACCTGTTACTTGCTGCAAAAAGACAGGTAAAACGAAAACAGCCCCTGCAAGAGCTAACTGCATAATCATTCTGGTAAGACTTCCTAAGGTAAAATTCCTATCCTTAAACAGTCTAATATCTGTAAATGGTAATTCATTCCTGTTTATTATCTTTTTCTCCCTTAAATAGAATATTAATAAAAGTATAATTCCAACTACCATCATAACTAATGAGAATTCCCAATTTTTAGGGGTATTAAGACTTAAAATTCCAAGAACGAAGATAAGTATTCCAAATGAAGATAGAACCACGCTTAATTTATCAAGGTCCGAAAGTTTCATGGTTGGAGGGAAGTATTTTATTCTATGGGATAATGCCAGTACAAATATTACTATGACCAGTTCAAGTCCAAATCCCCATCTCCAGCTGAAGAAGGTGGTTAAAAATCCTCCTATCAATGGACCTACTGCTGCACCAACACTTGCAACTGCTGTCCATATTCCAATTGCAAATGCACGGTTTTTTCCACTGTATGTTCCTGTTATGATGGATGCTGTAGCAGGCGTCATAAGAGCAGCTCCTATTCCTTCCAGGATAGACCATCCTATAAGAAGCATAGTTGCATTAATACTTAAAGCAGCTACGGTTGTTCCAATTCCATAGACGGCAGCACCAATAAGGAATGCTTTTTTTCTGCCCACAACATCCTGCATCTTACCCCCTAAAAGCATTAGTGAAGCCATTGTAAGTGCATAGACTGTAATAATTATCTGTATAGCAGATACAGTAGTGTGTAGATCCACCACAAGGTTGGTTATGGCTACGTTCATAAAAGTTGAATCGAGTGCAATGATGAATGAAGATAGAGCAACAAGTATAAGGGCCATCCAACCTATTTTACTGGCATTATTATCATTTTCCAAAAAATATTCCTCCAAGACATATTAAATCTATTTTAGAAACTAGTATTATTTATAGAAGTGTAACATGAGAATATTTTAATCTGGAGGATACGAAATTGAGATCAATAGAATCAAATCAAAAACAAGTAATGAGATAAAATAAAATCATTTTTTGATAAAAATAAAGTTTTTGATATATTTAAAAAAAGGGAATTATTAAAAAATTATAAAATTTTATTCCTCAGGACCTATACCCTTAAATTTTACAGAACAAGATTCTCCACCCACTCCCCAATGAGATTTTGGAACCTCGTTTATTAGGATTTCCACTGCTTGTGCAGGTACATCTACTTCAACAAATACTTTAGTGATATTTTTAATTAAATAATCAATCTTTTCTTGTTCAAAACCTTTCCAGACATTTATTTGTACCATAGGCATTTTATCACATCCAATTTTTTAATAATTTCTCGTATATTAGTTTCTTAAAAGGAAAATAAATAATTTACCAATCGAAAAATAAGTTTATATAAATCTAAATTTTTTTTTATTTGATAAAAAATATCAAGGTATTTGTGTTTAAGTAAACCTTATTGGTCATTTTGATATTTATTTTTGATATTTGGATAATTTTCATGTGTTAACATTTTTATATTGATTATTGTTGGTTTTTTGAGATGTTTTCTAGACAATCCCGAATGCACTTTTTAGCTATAGTCGTGGTTATGTTAATTGCTTGGTTAATGAACTGGGGATTCTATTCTTATGTGGCAATATACATGGTTTTATTGATGTTATTTACTTTCAGTGCAATAAACCATCTATATACTGGTCTAAAGGAGAAATTTGTAATGAATACCCTTCTAAGACCAATAGGAACCATTTTTCTCTGGGTAATAACTCTTTATTTCCTTTTACCCGCGTTAAAATAATTCAAAAAGAATATTAATTATATCTATTGATTTTTTTTTTTTTACTTGTCAATAAATCGGTTATTTTATATTTTTATACTTATCTATTATCTATACCTATAGTACGGTGTATGCTATCAAAACTATTGATTTCAATCTATACCTTGACTCTCTGATAGAGAATGTATAACATTTTAGTGATATTTATCACATTAGTTCCCAGCTACTTTATATCGAAGTGAATCCATTCAAAATACAAATAGGCATGTTAAAATAAACTGATCCATAAGATATCTTTATTGGATAAAATATATGTTTATCAGACTGTAAAACTTGTAAATATCTTTTAAATTATATTAAAGGAGGTTATATATTGGATTCAAAGAATACTAATAGTTCATTGCTAAATGTAAAAATAGATATTCCTTTCTCGGATAAGATAGGAGATCCCTCTGTTATAGATAATAAAAGTAGCTTAAATCTGGTTTTTAATGAAGATTTGGATATGTCTACTGTTTCAGATGGATTGAAACTCTATAAAATTACCGCTGATAACAATGAAATAGAAGAGGATATTATAATTGATAAAATTGGAAATTCTCTAAAAGCCATCAATATCCGTAAATCCGATAATTTAAAGTTTACAGAAGGTGAAGAATATAAACTTTCAATAAAAAATCTAAGATCAGTGGGTGGGAAATCATTAAATGAAGAATTTAACAATTATTTTGCTGTAGATTATTCATTTAATCTGGATTCCGAGGGTATTTCTGATTTAAATGATAAAAGGTCGCTTGTGGTCTGTATAAGTGATATACATTTAGGTGCAAATGACACCTATTCAGAAATTACGAAAAATAGAGAACCATTGGTTAGTTTCCTAAACCAAGTTCGAGCTTCACCTAATGTAAAAGAATTGGTTATTGCAGGTGATCTGATCGATGAATGGTTTATTCCAATGAATAAAAATACATTTAATGGAAAAACTCAGAAGGATTTCGTTAAATCTGTGGCATTTAACAATAAACCGGTTATAGATGCTTTTAATAATATAATAAAAGATAATAATGTGAAAGTGACTTATGTACCAGGTAATCATGATATTTTAATAGATCAAGATGATATTCAAAGCATCATGCCTGGAGTGAGTCAGACTCGTGATGTTAAAGGATTGGGATCCTATACTCCAGAAGATATTCCTGAATTAATAATTGAACATGGACATAGGTATAACTTTTATTGTGCACCAGATCCTTCAAACAGGCATATAACCAAGACAGATTCGATATTACCTCCAGGATATTTCTTTACAAGAATGGCAACCAGTTCTGTTATGCAAGGTCGGCCAAAAAGAGATGAGGATTTGCCTGTGGTTACTAAAAATGGACTAGGAGTGGATCAATATCGTTACTTCCTTTATTGGAATGTATGGAAGGGTTTAGTAACAGATTTTCCAGTAAATGACGGACTCGATGAAAAGATCATACACACAAGTATAGATGGATTCACAGATTCCTATGCAATAAATGATGTTCTACCATATCAAGAATCTGGTGATGACATTATCAAGGTAAATCTATTCGATGGAATTATTGAAAATTGGGATGAAAGGCAAAAAAGTAATTTAGTGCATGTTAAGATTCCAATAGAAGATGCAGTTCTTAGAGGAGCATTTGCAAGTTTTCTAGATGATCAATCGGGTATCCAGTTTTTTAACAATCCAAATTCTGATAAGAGAATTGTGATATTTGGCCATTCCCATGAAGCACGTATCATGACTTCCTTAAATGATAAACAGGAAAAAAATGTCTATGTAAATTCAGGTACATGGATAGACAAAAATAAGTGTACCATGACATTTGTGGTTGTTATACCTCAAAAATGCAATGAGTCAGCTCCATCATATGTGAATCTATACCAATATTCCCAGAGTGGAGATATTAAAAAATTAGGATCCCAAGCAATTACAAATATTAAATAATTTTATTTAATATTATTTTCATTTTTTTTAGCTATTGGGGTATCCATAATAGATTGTGGCTAAAAATAGTGATAACTCCACATAGATGAAAAAAAATATTTTAATGGTTAAAATAGATTCCTATAAACTATTTGCACTTCTTTCCTACTAGAATGACAGTTGGATAGTCAAAATGGATTGAATCATCAATTAAATGTGCACTAATTCCAAGATTGTTCTTACCAATATCTTCCCTTACAAGTTGTCTGATCTTCTTATCGTCTCCAGGATTTGGAAAAGATGCTTTAATCTGTTTTTCTAACTCAGCTTCTAGTGTGTACCATTGTGTTTTAATGTTGGTAATCTCTAATTTATTTGCAATATCCAACATTTCTTCTAAAGTGCAAGCGTGGGTATGTGAAGGATCTCTGAGTTTTTCAAGATGATCATAAGCTTCTCTTTTTTCAGGAGGAATAGCCCATCAACAACCATTATTGTTCCATGTTTTTTACAGACTCTCTTCATTTCCTTAAAAACAATTTTTGGTTCAATAATGGTGGAATGAATATCTGGTAATGACAATTGAGAATGATTCATCATCAAATGGTAAATTTGTGGCATCTCCAATTTTCCAGGATATATTTTCCAATTTTTTATCTTTCTGGATTTCCTTTGCCTTATCAATCATTGCTGGGGTAATGTCTATTCCAGTAACATGTTTAGCCTTTGTTGCAAATGCAGTTGTCACAAGTACAGGTCCACATGCAATATCCAGCACTGTATCATTTTTATTAACCTCACTAAGTTCATACATCAACTGGAATTCAGATTCATTTGAGTGAAATTTCAATTCTACAAATGGCGTAGCCTGCTTAGTAAACTGGTCAATAATAGAGTGTTTATGGTCAGTTTCTTCATTATATTATCCTCATTATTCGAAACATAAATGATTCAAAATTTTTTTTATTATAAAAATGTATGTTCTGATATAAATTTATGTTTAAAAATAAAAAAAATAATAGAAATAAATATTTATGGTACTGTAACTGTTAGGTTATTTGCTGTGTATGAATTTATAATATCTGAATAGGTGACATCCCATTTAGTTGAGTCGTACCTTGCGTTTACTATTGTATAATATGAATTCCATTTAAATTGTTTCACAACGGGTAGGGTGTCAGCAATTTTTATAGCATTTAACCCTGCACTATAATTTCCATTTTCAACCGAAGGGGTGTAGAATGTTTGAATATTCGATTCTTGATTGGACCATCCATTGTACTGTGAAACAATGTAACTACTGTTTTGTGAATTACTTTTTACAACATCCCATACAAAAATATTACTGGTAGGATAAAGTGCTACCTGATTGTAATTTCCATTTAGGGTTGGAGTTTCGTCATCAAGAATATTAATCTTTTCATATGCTCTTAAACCACCAAATGATATTAATATAATCATAAAAATAGCCATTGCAGCTTTTTTATACTTGTAATTTATTTTCATATAAATTATGAGCATTACAATAGCTGCTAATATGATGGTTATGAGGTCCAATGATTGATATAGGTTTAATGCGTATCTTGTAATTGAAAATGGAAAGAACAATGGTATACCCAAGGTAGTCAAATAATCAAGGAGTAAATGGGTTAAAACACCAAAATATGCTATTGCAATTGTAGTATAAGTAAATTTTACAGTTATGTCACGTTTTATAATGTTGCCGATAAATTCATTCACTTGTTTTCTTGATATTACATACAGGAAGATTGTTGATGTTACAAATCCAAAGATAAATGAATGTGTAATACCTCGATGTGAAAATATAAATAAATTCGGTGATAATATTCCTATCCACGCAACAAAAATAGTATCAAAATCGGGTGAAATACCACCAAAAGCTCCGGCAAGTTTATTTTTACTCTTTACAGCTGTTAAGATAATATATGGTACTAGAAAATGCGTTAATAAATCCATGACTTTTCACCCGAAAAATATATTCATACAGTTTTTAACTTAGATTAATTTACTTAACTTTTATAATTATTCATACATGAACAAGTTTTAAAATACATTTATTCACAGATTTTTAACACCTTCCAATCGAATTAAGAGGATATCTTATGAGTGAAAAAGATTAAATGATTGATCAATGAATTTAGTTTAGGGATTTCAGTATTAGGGTGCTTTAAAGTATTAATTTTGCCCTATAATTATTGAATTATCATTATTTCACTATTATTCATTAATTCTGATAGAGTTTCTAATATTCTATTTAATCTAAGTCTTAACTTGAGATCCATTTAGGTATATTAATGATGCAGATCTGTAAAGGAATATCATTGCAAAGGGAGTTACAGTTAATGATGCAAGTAAATCTCCAATGAATTTGAAGTGGACCAAATTGAAAATGCTTGATAATCCCAATCCAACTATAAACAAGAACACGAATATTAATCCTGTGAAAATATACCAGATAACAAAGTTGCCCAATCCAACATTGGAAATAGTATTTTTTATTACATTGAATTTAAATGCTTTATCAATATTATTCCCATTTTTAGCCATGTTAGCTAACGACATGAACAATATTGGATATATAATTACCATATACAGTCCAACAATAATTGAAACAAGGCCAAATGTTTTAAACATATTGGTATCAGCCAGATTAGTCCCAGAACTAATGGATGTGATTGCAATTATCATGCTCAAAGGGACTACTATTATTAATATAGGAATCACATAAACCAGAGTCACTACAATCACTTTTAATCCATTGACAAAAAGATCTTTCCATCTATTTAACTTAGGGAGTATATTATTATTTGTTGTTGAGAATTCCATTATACGAAGTAGATAACCTGATCTCACAAAAGCAAATATTAAAGCTAAAATACCTAAAATAATTATTAAACTATTATGTGTTGTTGATCCAAGAATACTATATAAATCACCTAATATTACTATCAAACCCAAAAATAGGAAGGTTCTTTTATTACTTAAAGGATATTTGATTGAATCGTTAATTATTTCCCCAATATTCATTATTATACCCCCATGATTTTTATTATTAATCACTTTATCTAGAGATTCTTCTATATAAAATCAAATAAATCAATTTCAATAAGTTCATGATTAATAAAAAATCTTAGAAAAAGAAACAATACAGTTTATAGGAATATGAAAGATATTTTATCTGATATCAAACTAATAGAAAAAAATTTTATAATCAAATTAAAACAAATAAATAATAGGGTCATGTTTGATGATATCCATTCCAATCATAACCCCATCTAAAATATAAATTAACTTATTATCCCATATTTTCAATTAATTCAATTTCAACACCATCAGGGCCATCCAAAAAGGCAACTCTGGGACCGCCGGGTTTACCTAATGGTCCACGTGTTAATTCAATTCCTTTAGCCTTTAAGTTTGCGATCTCAGTATCCATATCCTCAACAGCCATACCAATCAAGAACAGTCCTTTTTTATTATTTTCATTTTCAATAAGTTCTATCATGGCTTCACCTTCACCTTTAAACAGTACAATGTTCAAACCAGGCTGGGGGCTGAAACGTCTTACCTCTTCCATTCCCAAAACATCTGTATAAAATTTGGCTGATTTTTCCATATTTTCTACAGCTATTGCTATATTTTTTACCATCATTTTATAACCCCTCCATCTCTTTTAATGGATTTACAGTATTTATATGTCTTTTAATGGTTTATGTAACATAATTATTATTTATGGCTTCTTTTAATTGTAATTTTCCATTCAAAAACTCAAAAATAATTTATAAATAAAAAAAAAGATTGTTTAATCAAAGAATTATTATTGAATAACATAAAAAATAGCATTCATGCCTTCTTATTCTTCTGCTTATATCTCATTATTATCCATAGAACAATCAATAAAATTACAATTATACCATTATATAAGATGCTAATTGATATGTTGTAATTGTTGTTGTTGTAGTAGTTGTTACAGTTGATATCATGAATCTACTACGTAAAAGTGAAGAGAAATATAGAATGCTCTTTGAAGAAGATCCCTATTTCAACATGATTTTAGGAAAGGATGGCACTATCCTCGATGTTAACAATACCATAACCCACATAATAGGTTTAGCAAAGGAAGATATTATTGGTAAAAATTTTTCACAAATAGAGATAATACCCAAGGAAGATTTGGGAGAGTATTATTCTAAAATTAAGAGTCTATTAAATGGAGAATATGTAGAACCTTTTGAATCTCATTTTAGAGACACAGAGGGTAATATTAGTTATGTTTTAATCCATTTAAAAGCAATTACGGATAATGGGGATATTTTATATATTCTTGCTATTGGTGGTGACATTACTCAACGTAAAATAGCTGAAAATGAGATTAAATCTTCTTTAGTTGAAAAAAATACCCTTCTTCAGGAGATACATCATAGAGTTAAAAATAATATGCAGATAACATCAAGCTTGTTAAATCTTCAGATAAAATATGTTGACGATGGAAAAGCTGTTGATGTCTTGAAAGAGAGCCAGAACAGGGTTAAATCCATGGCAATGATCCATGATAAATTGTACATGTCTGAAGATCTTACTCGAATAAATTTTGTTAATTATATTAATAATCTGGTATCTAACTTATTTTATTCGTACAATGTTGAAGACACCATCAAACCAAAACTCGAAATAGATATGATAAGTTTAAACATGGAAACAGCTGTTCCTTGCGGTTTAATAATAAGCGAACTTGTATCTAACAGTTTAAAATATGCATTTCCAGATGGGATGATGGGAGAAATTTTTGTATCACTAAGATCTAAGCAGGATAATTATGAACTGATTGTTAGTGATAATGGTATTGGATTACCCAACGAATTTGATATAAACAATACAAAAACACTTGGTTTGATGTTGGTAAACAGTTTAACAGAACAGATAGACGGTAAAATTACGATCAACAGAGAAAATGGGACTCGATTTAGTATCATTTTTAAAGAATCCATTTACAAGGAACGTATTTGATCTATTCCCACAAAATTTACATATTTTGTTTTGTAGCTGGAATTAAAAAATAAAAATTTATGACGTTAAAATAAGTAGAATTTAATCGGCATTAATCTAGCCAATTAAACAAATTAGATTTACTTTATTAATATTTAAATAAACAGTTTTTAGATATTAAGTTTCATATAACTTTTTAACCTTTTTTAATTCCTTCATTATTTGAATTTCTTGTGTGCAACGTTCTTCACATTCTCCACATTCGGTACATGCCGATGCCCTTTCACCATTTAAAAGACCCATTTCGTATCCAAATTTAAAACGTTCCTTTGTTTCTGGGGTTCCAAACAGGTGATAATCATTGTATTTTGCAAAGTTTTCAGGAATATCCACTCCTTGAGGACATGGTAAACAGTAGCCACAACCTGTACAACCAATCTCTAATTTATCATTAAAAACCTTTTTAGCATGGTCTATTACAATTAACTCTTTTTTAGATAATGAATTGGACTGAGCATCCGATGAGATTCTTATATTTTCCTTCACATCCTCCATGGTACTCATTCCACTTAAAACAACAGATACCTCCGGATGGTTCCATACCCATCTTAAAGCCCATTCAGCAGGTGTTCTTTTAACAACAGCCTCTTCAAATGTATCTTTTATTTCATCAGGAATATTTACAGCTATCTGCCCACCTTTTAAAGGTTCCATGGTTGCCACACCTAAACCCTTATTAAAGGCATATTCTAAACCTTCCTTTCCGGCCTGGTAATTTTCATCTAAATAATTGTACTGTATTAAACAGAAAGACCAGTCATACTCATCAACAACTTCTTTAAAGAGTTCAACACGATCATGGAATGAAAATCCTGCATATTTTATTTTTCCATCTTCAATTGAATTGTTTAGGAATTCTTCAAAACCAAGTTCTTTCAATTTTTCCCAATAGGTTTTTGTAACACCATGAATAAGATAAAAATCTATAACATCTGTTTCAAGACGTTCCAGTTGTTTGTCTAAATATTTATCCATATCTTCCCGGGTTTCTATTATCCATGTGGGGAGTTTGGTAGATATGTTAACCTTTTCCCTATATCCATCTTTTAAGGCTTTAGCAATAATGGGTTCACTCTGCCCACCTTGATACATGTCAAATCCGCCATAGGGATATGCAGTATCTATAAAATTCACTCCGTGATCAATGGAGTAATGGATCATCTTAATGGCTTCTTTTTCATCAATTTTGGTTGGATCATTCTCCATTGTTGGTAGACGCATAGCACCAAATCCTAAAATCGAAACCTTTTCATTTGTTTTCCCAAAATTTCTGTATAGCAATTAATAACCCCTCCCACATTTACAATAACAATTTGATAATTCATCTAAATTTTAAGATAACATCATTGTAAACTCAGATCATAATATAATATAACATTCATTCTTTGTTATTAATTTTTTCAATAGATATCTCAGCAGCCATACGTACATCACCATTTTTATCGTTCAATGATTTTGTGAGTGGTTCTATACTACGGACATCGCCTATTTCACCAAGAATTTCTGTTATATGTTCTCTTATTTGCCATTCTTTACTGTTTAAGTTATCAATAAGAATATCAACACAGGGTTTTCCTATTTTAATAAGAGCAATCGAAGAATTACTCTGCACCCCATTATTGTTATCATTTAAAAGTTTTATCAATGGTTTTATACCACGGACATCGCCTATTTCACCAAGAATTTCTGCTGCATACCATCTTACCTGCCAATCATTATCCTCTAATGAATTTATTAGGTTTTCAACTGCAGGTTCTCCAATTTCAACAAGAGTTTTTGCTGCATTCATTCGAATACCCCAATTATTATCTTTCAACGAAGTTATAAGTTTTTCTAAGCTAAGATTGTTCAATGATTCATTTGATGTATCTTCTAACGGTGTATTTTCATTTTTTATAGTGTATATGGGTGATTGTGAATCGGTGATTTTACCAAGAGCAAATGCCGCTTCTTTACGGATATATTCGTCATTATCATAGCCCATAGCCCTTATTAACCCTTTAATATCTTTTTCCCGTTCCATTTTCTTAATGTCGGGTTTGCCAAGACCTAATATTAGTTTAAAATCCATTGAATCTTTGCCCCTTTAATATAAATTAAAACTATGTTATAAAAATTAGTAACTCTACATTTTAAATATCTTCTAATGTATTATAAAATATTTTTTATTATCAATATGAACATAATATATTTTAATTAAATAGATAGTTATTTCAGTTACTATTTAATCATAACAACCTTTTATTAATATAATTACCTATTCTAGAGTAATAATAAAATCTAAGCTGATATATGGTGATAAGGATTCTAAATCGGTTAATAGTTAATCATTCTTAAAATTCATCAATATCCTTTAAAGTGTAACAATTAGTTTGGATATAATGGGCAAATTTTATAGTTCACAAAAGTAAATATATACATTAGATTATAGGATAGAAGTTTCCCATTTAGGTTAGTGCATTGATGTAAAAAAGAATTGTATTAAGAAAGATCAGTTGGAAAATTAATTTCAAAATAGTGGATTATTGTGGAGGGTATAAATTGAACGATGAATCTAATGATTTAACACAATTTAAAAATCAGAATAAAATTCGGACCATTGCACTTGAAGAAACTTATGCAACCCCTAAATTCATGCAGGTTCAAGCAGAAATGATGAAATCCGATCCTTCAGAAGCTCCGGAAGGATTTGCTAAACTTATAAAACAACTCATAGATGTTGACAAAGGCAGAATCGATGCGATGGATCAGGCAGGAATAGATGTCCAAGTATTATCATTATTCTCTCCAGGTGTAGAACAAATGGAAGCATCTATGGCTGTAGAAATATCAAAAGATGCAAATGACTATATTGCCAGTGCAATAAAAAGGAATCCTACACGTTTAGCCGGATTTGCAACTTTACCAACTGTTGTTCCAGATACGGCTTCTGATGAATTAGAACGCATGGTCAAGGAACATGATTTTAAGGGTGCGATAATCAATGGTCATACCAATGGCCGATATCTGGATGATGAATTCTTTTGGCCCATACTTGAACGTGCAGAGAATTTGAAAGTTCCAATATATCTTCATCCAACACTGCCTCCAAAATCTGTTATTGAAGCTTCATATACTGGTAATTTCTCACAGGAAGTATCAACTCTTTTAGCACGTAATGCATGGGGTTGGCATATTGAAACTGCTTTACACATTTTAAGAATCATTCTAGGTGGAGTATTCGACCAATATCCAGATCTACAATTTATTATTGGTCACATGGGTGAAGGACTTCCATTCATGCAACAAAGAATAGATGATTCTTTACCTCAAGAAACAATTAATCTTGAACACCCTGTTAGCACATATCTCCAGAAGAATATTAATTACACATTCAGTGGATTGAATTATAACCAAACATTCCTAAATCTATTTTTGGAGATGGGTGTTGATCGTATCATGTTTTCAACAGATTATCCATTTATACCAATGGAAGATACAAGGAAATTTTTAAATCAACTCCCAGTAAGCAAAGCAGATAAAGAAAAAATAGCACACGGTAATGCTGAACGCCTATTACGCATCTAATATATGGGAATAAAATTCTCATAAAATCTCTTTTTTTAGTATAAAATAAATATTTGATATCTAACTCCAATGTTGGGCGGTTAATAATTATTTTTCAAATATGAAGCAAGATTTTCAAATGACTGAGTCCATCCAGTTGTAATAATTTCACTGTAATTTTCGTCTTCTAATTTTATTATAAGTCTTAATAGTGTTTGTTTACCAACAGACTCAAACAGGGTCTTGAAAGATGCTGATATCCCATTGGGATTTTTATTTATTGAAAAGTCCTTTACATCAAAGGATAGCTCGTAGGGTGATAGTACTGTAACATAAGTTCCTGTATACTCACCCAAAATTTGTTTGCTATCAGGATTTGGAATAGAGAATCGGAAGTGTCCATTTGGACGTACATCAAACTCAATCACATCTATATCAAGACATGCACTATTAAACCATTTAGCTATCTGTTCTGGTTTAGTCCAAGCATTCCACATAGATTCAATAGGTGCATCAAAGACTTGGTCAATGATAATTTCATGTTTTTCAGGTTCTTCCAACAAATTAATTTTAGTCAAATATCCCATCTCCTATTATATATAAAAAGTACATATCCATTCATTTCAACTTAAAAATACATTTATTGACTAGTATTTTATTATTATCTCAATTGTATGAAATAAAATTTCTGATTTTAATATTGATAAATTATTAATATTTCAAAGTTTAATAATACAATTAATAATTATAGGAAGCGTTTTAAATTGATTTAATTAATATGAAAATAAGAACTCTTAAGGAATTTAAATGCTTAAACCAATTCACTATGCGAAATATAGCAAAAGAAGTACATAACAGTGTTTTCCGCGAAAACCAATTGCATTTCTTCAACTATTTTATTAAGCATAGCGATCGAAATATTATTGCCGATGCACCAACAGGTATTGGTAAAAGTTTAATTGCAATTCAAATAGGAATCAATTTAGAACGGCCTGGTACTGTATTTGTTGTTACACCTACTAAAGATTTAATGAAACAATATGAAAGAGATTATGGAAACTTGGAAGATGTTATGTTACTTGCAGGTAAAAATGAATATAAATGTAAGGCTAATCCGGATGTAACAGCTGAATTATGTATACATAAACCCAATGCTCCATGTGAACATAATTATAGTAAAACCAAGGATTCATGTGAATACAGTAAAAAAATCAACACATTTATGGATTACAAGGTTGTTGTAACCAACTATCATATGATGCTTGCATTGATAAAAATAAGGCCCGCATTACAGTGGGGTTGTCCACTGATAATATGGGATGAATCACACAAGTTCCAGGATATCATAAGGGAAATGACTGGTATTGAATACAACCATACACGTGCATGTAGAATAATAGATGAAGATCTATCACAAACCATATACAAATATTTCCAGAATACAGAAATACCATTAGAAGCAATAAAAACAGAATTAATCCCATATTCAGAAAAATATAATACAAAGGAAGATATTTACAAGAAAAGATGGATAGAACGGTTGGAAACTCAACTTCACTATCGTATACAATATGAATATTTACCAGCAGAAAAGTATGAAAAGATAACCTCAGAAAACCAGCGTGAACAATGTATACGGGTTATTCCAGTGGATTATACCACTCTTAGCAGATCAACTTTTATGGAAGCAGCACCCCAACATCTTATGATGAGTGGAACAATACACTATCCTCAATATAATGAAGAAAAACGACTAAAATTAATTGGAAAGATCACTGGAATGGATATGGACCATATCTATGAAACACCTAAAAAATATCGGTTTGATGAATCTAAAATAATTAAAAAAGCACCCCATAGTTTAAGCATTATTAATTATCGTAACAGTCGTGATTATAAGGATTTTAAGCATAGTTACAGTCCACTTTTAAAGTTTTTAGTAAATGAATCTCGAAACACCATGATACATTTCAATGCTATATGGCAGTGTAAAAATATGGTAATGGCACTGAAGGATGTGGGATATAAACAACCAGTATACAATTTTCATGAAGGACTGAATAATACAGAAACCAAACAACATATAAAAAAAAGGTTCATCGAAACTGGTGGATGTATTATTGGAAGCAGTTTACATGAAGGCATAGATTTCCCCGGTGAAGAATTGGAAGTGGTGGTTATTGGAAGATCACCATATGTGCCGCGTAACGAAGAGGATAAATATCACCCTGGTACCAAGAGCAATATTCCAAATAAAATTCGTAAAACATGGAATGGCCTTGAGCAACGTGGAGTGCACGATATTGAACAGGAAGAATATAGACTTAAAACATTACAACAAATTGGACGGTTACAAAGAACAGCAACTGATACAGGTATAGTTATTCTCTGCAACCAATGGACAATCCATAAAGATATTATAAAAGATTTTGAATTGTGTATAACACTTTAAAAAATATAATACTGTCTTTTGTTACATCATTGAAGTAACATTATTCAGACTTTTTTGTGCAATAAGAAGCTGTGCTTGAGCAACATTTATTCTCTTATTGACTTCATTACTTGGTTGGCCCGTTGATAATGCACTGTTCGCATTAGATATTGTGGTATTAGTATTTTCAAGTTGTAGTTGAGCATTTGAATATGCAGATTTCAATGCGATATTTTTAGAGCTATATACACTGGTTCCAAGATATTGATATTGGTTCTGTAATGCATCATACGATAATGTAATGGTATTAAGTTGATCATAATTTGTAGATGTTCCAACATTTTTATTAACTGATGAAAACTGGCTCTCCATATACCCTAAATACAAGAGTGGAACTAGAAAACTGGCTAAAAGAATGGCTATGACAAAACTGACCGAACCAACTATTATTATATTCTTTAATCTAGTATTTTTATTTGAGGATGAAATATTCCTATTGTAGGTTAATTTCCCGCCACATTCACATTCAGGACTGTAATCTTCTGGTTTTTCTCCAGCTTCTAATTTATACGAACCTTTACATGTATCACACACCAGATATCCTTTACGATTTAATCCTGACTTTGTTTCATGAAGTCTTTCTTTAAGTTCTTGATTTGAAACCATTTGACACCCCCAATACAAACCCCATATCATGTTCATGGAATTGTTAAACTTATATTCTTTATTTATTTTAATTTAATTAAAAAAATATCTAATTAACCAATATTTAGCTTAATTTACAAGAATTATACATAGAATTATATTATAATAATTGATATACTCATTTTTAACAACATTTCATTTTAATGGGAGGGATTGTGTACGAAGGGGAATACATCGTGGTACATTAAATAAAGACATTATTCTACATACAACTGTAATCCCTGAGAATGCTGAAGCTGAATTCAGTAATGATCTACTAATTATCAAACTTCCTAAAGTAGATGTAATAAAAGGTCATAAACTTGAAATATAATCATTATTTTTGAATTGAGGGAGATAATAAATGCAATGCGAACTACACCCAGAAGAAGCAGCAGCAGTTTGTATGGGTTGTTCAAAATCTTTATGTGGAGACTGTAAGTAATTTATAATGGTAAAAATATTTGTAAAGACTGTGAACAGAAATTAATTGAAATGTACAATAGAAGTAGAAGGAGCGATAGAAATTCAAATTCTGATAGTATTGAAGATATTATTGAAGAATTAGCTAACAGGGCCATTAGTGGGAAAAAACAGATAGAACAACTAATAAAAGATGAAGGTTAGATGAAGGGTTTAAAATAATATTGGACAATACAAATAATAGAATATCTGGATTAATGGAAAATTTTGAGGGTAAAATAACCAAAAAAGAACGTTATTCAGGTTATTTAGTCTGTAATGAATGTAATGGATACTATGAACTTCAAAAAGGAGAGTCTCTTGAAGATTTTGAATCTTGTGAATGTGGTGGATCTTTAAGTTTTAAGAAAAAAAACTCAATGATAATATAACTTCTAGCATAATTTCATTAATGAAAACTAATAGATTATATGTAGTAATAAAATTTTTTTATTTGGGGTCATAGTTATGGAATTTAAATATCTGAAATCTGACACAAAAAGAATCGAAAAAAAATTAGAAGAATTAAATAAGAAATATGTGGATATGGAATATCAGAATGAGATTGATAATCTTGAAAAAAGGTGTAAGGAGATTAATACTAATTCTGATCAGGATATTAAAGATGAAATTTGGGGTCAGATATACAAAGATGTTCTGAAACTTGAAAAGAAGTCAGATTCAAAGAAAAAGTTTGAAAAAAAACTACTTTCAAATGAATAAATTTTTCATTAAATATAATACTATTTTTTTTATATACTGATAATTTTCTTTTTACATTGAAATAGCACCATACTTGTATAATACATTAAAAATTCGAACTTAAACAGACCTAAATAACTTTTAATGTCAATGTTATTGCAATTAAAGCAATTAAATGGAGTGCGAAATTGTATTTTTCCCGAAATTTTATCATATTACGATCTGCTATCAGGGTCAATTAGATCTTTTATATCGGCATAATATCAGTTTAAATTAAATAAAAGAACTATAAAAAATATATTTAAATCAAAAATTATCAAAAGAACCTTAAGATAACCATAACTCCCGATTAAATTGGTATAAGAGCAATAAAAATTACCAGTAATATTTATTCATAAAAGAGTTTGATCAGTTTTTTTATAAAGTAGAACTGTGTATGATTCACCCTCCAATAGATACAAGTAGAAAGAAGCTTATGAAATAAATTAAAAATTCTTGGTTCATCAACAGGAGACTGTTTAATATTTGGTTATCTGTAGTAAGATAGGGGATATTAGGAACTTTAAGACTTAAAACAAGAAGGGTCATGCCCATGGCAAATATACCATCTGCCAATATTTCAATTCTTTTTGGTATCCCTCCAAATATTTGGATCTTCTTTAATTTTTTGTTTCATAGAGGAAATATAGCTTATAAATCAAGAACTTTAACTTCTAGGACATTTTATTGACTACTTTTTGGCACTAAATATCCTACTACACCACCAATTGCTGCTGATGCGATCGGTACCAAGACAGGGTTTTTATTAAAAAACCAGATTATAATAATTGCAAAAATTATTAAACTAAACACTATTACATCATTTGATTCTGGTACTATAATATCTAATTTTGATTTTGGAGCTGTGGGGACTGTTTGAACACTATTTTTTAATATATCTGTTACATGGTCTTGTTCGTTTGGATCTAAACTCAGTTTATTTTCAAGTTTATTCAAAATAATTTCATCGAATTTATCTATTATTTGTTCTTCGGTGCTTTTTTCTGGTGTTGTACTCATAATAAATCACCTTCCTAATTCAAATAATTCTTACTCTGATAAAATATCTATATGTAGCTTATTATATCCTATAGCACTATATGTATTATTCTAGTATTAATTTATTTAAAAAAAATATTAATTTAATAATTCCGAAATAAAAGAAAAATATTGGAATTGATTGATCTGGTCATAAACCAATCGATTCAAATTTAATATAATGTTTTGATTTAAAGGTCTTTCAAATCTTCTCCCATTTCTTGGGCTCTTAAGACACGTCTCATAATTTTACCACTTGTTTGTGGGAGAGTATCAACCTGTGCAATTTCACCAATTACAGCTACAGGTCCTAATTCGTATCTTACATGTTGAATAAGTTCTTTGATGAGTTTTGTCTTGAGTTCATATCCTTCTCTGAGTATTACAAAGGCTTTAATAACTTCACCCTTAACTGGGTCTGATTTTCCAATTACAGCTGCCTCTGCAACTGCTGGATGACTTACAAAGGCTGATTCAACTTCTGCTGTTCCTATTCTGTGACTTGCTATTTTAAGAACATCATCTGATCTTCCCTGTATCCAGATGTAGCCATCTTCATCCCTTCTTGCTACATCATCTGCCTTGTAAACTCCAGGTATTGGATCCCAGTAGATCTCCTTGTATTTCTCATCATCTTTGTACAGAGTCCTGAACATTGCTGGCCATGGTTTTTTTATTACCAAGTATCCACCCTTTCCAATTGGTACAGGGTTACCTTCTTCATCTACAATATCTGCTTCTACACCAGGTACTGCTTTATTTACTGATCCTGGTTTTAGATAAGCTGAAGGTAAGGGAGATATTAATTGCATTCCAGTTTCTGTTTGCCACCATGTATCTATTATAGGAATTTTTTCTTTACCTATGGTCTTATATAACCACATCCAAGCCTCTGGATTTAGTGGTTCTCCAACTGTTCCGAGTATCTTGAGTGTTGAAATGTCATATAAGTCTAGGTATCTGTTTCCAAACCTCATCAGATGTCTGATTGATGTAGGTGCAGTATAAAATTTTGTTACACCATATTTTTCTATTATACTCCACCATGTACCGGGATCTGGGAAGTCCGGTGCTCCTTCGTAGACTATTGTGGTTGTTCCCAGTAACAATGGTCCATAGACAGTGTAACTATGGCCTGTGATCCATCCAATATCACCGGTGCACCACCATAGATCATTTCCGTGTATATCGAAGATGTTTTTGAGTGTTGTTGACACTCCTACCATGTATCCGCCAGTTGTATGTAATACACCTTTCGGTTTACCGGTAGTTCCCGATGTATACAGTACGAATAATGGATCTTCTGCATCCATTGGTTCAGGCTCACATTCTGCGGGTTCGCCCTCTAACAATCTTTCGTAGAATATTTCCTTTCCACTCAAGTCAGAAACTTCTATTTCATTTCCTGTGTGTTGTACAACCACAACAGTTTCTATTGTTGGACATTGAAGCATGGCCTCATCGGATATCTTTTTAAGGTCTATGATTTTACCCTTTCTGTAAGTTCCGTCCGCTGTTATAAGGATTTTAGCTTCAGCATGGTTCATTCTCCCGACAAATGCACCAACACTTAGACCTGAGTATACTACACTGTGTAATGCACCTATTTTGGTACATGCTAACATTGAAACTACGAGTTCAGGGCACATTGGCAGGTACATTGCAACGGTTTCACCCTTTTTTACTCCCAAGTTTTTAAGTGCATTGGCCATTTTATTGACTTCACAGTAAAGCTCGTAGTAGGTTAACTTTCTTTCATCGCCCCTTTCATTCACGTATAGTATGGCTACGTGATTTCTTTTATTGGTGTGGATCCACCTGTCAACGGCGTTGTAGGCCAAATTAATCTTTCCGTTTATGAACCATTTGTAAAATGGTTTGTTACTTTCGTCTAGTACTTGATCCCATTTTTGGAACCAGTCCAAATCTTCTGCCTTTTCTGCCCAGTATTTCTCAATGTCTTTACCCTTTTCAATCTCGATTTCCCAATTCTTTACATGTGCATTTTCCACTGTTTCAACATCAGGCTTGAAAACTCTTTTTTCGTCTAGAAGAACGGTTGTATCAGGTCTCATTTATTCCCATCCATTTTTAATAAATATTTTATTTGGTGATAATAAGTTAGTATATCTTTCCATATATATTTTTATATTATTAATCATGATAGATTATTGAGGTATGTTTATTATTAAAATCTGTAATTAATATCCTAGTATAGATATGCATATTATTTGAACATTTTTTAGAGAAATATCACTTTATAGAGTTATTTTCTATTTTTTTGTGAATATTTTCACATAAATATTTCACCCCTATTTATTGGAGTGATTATATTTCATATATATAAAATAATAATGGATGAAGGTGTGGATTTATTATAATTACACATATTGAATATTTTAATTTTAAGAGTATAATATCTGTGTTATTAGAGTTGGAATTGATTTAAACAATTATACATGTGAATTATTTCCTGATACACTGATAAATATTATATATTTTGAGGTGTTGATTATATTGGATGTTAAAAAAATATTGTTGGTAGAGGATGAAAGTGCAGTAGCTCTGGATATTAAGCATATCTTAGAATCCTCAGGTTATGAAGTTCCATTTGTTACTTCACGAGGTGAAGATGCTGTTAAAGAAGCAGTTAAATTAAGGCCTGATCTTGTTTTGATGGATATAGCACTCAGGGGAACAATGGATGGTATTGAAGCAGCCAGTAAAATTATTATATTAAACATACCTGTAGTTTACCTAACAGCAAATAGTGACAGGATAACCCTTAACAGGACAATTGAAGTTCCAGCATATGGCTACATTGTTAAACCTTACAACCAAAAAGAATTGATCACAACCGTAGAAATGGCCATAAATAAACATCAATTAGATCAAGAGCAGATTGAAAATTATAAACAAGATTTAATAGATAAAAAAGATAATTTAAATCCTAAAAAGATTAAAAGAGACATATTAAATGGGATAAAACCTCAAATAATGGTGGTTGAAGATGAAAATATCACAGCAATGGATATTGCAGGCAAACTTGAAGATTTAGGATATGAAATTACTGCAGTGGTATCTTCTGGAAGTTTAGCAACTGAAAAGGCCAGAAAATTACATCCAGATTTAATACTCATGGATATCATGTTAAAAGGTGATATGGATGGTATACAAGTCACCAAATCTATTGAAGATCTATTTATTCCTGTTGTATACCTCACAAGCTATAGTGATAGAAAAACATTGAAACGAGCGAGGGAAACTTCTCCCTATGGATATATAATTAAACCTTACAACGAAGATGAACTGAAAACAACAATAGAAATGGCTTTGCATAAACATATAAAATATCAAGAAACAATTGAATCTGAGGTAGAATCCCTATCAACCAAATTAAATGAGATTAAGATGGGAAGAATTGGTGTTATCGTTACATCCACACTGATTCTGTCTATGATGTTTTATGGGATCATAAGTAGAAATATGACCTGGTTGGAGTATTTATTATTCTTTTCAGGTATTTATGGACTTGTTCTTTCGATTGCAAGTATTTTTAAAGTTAATAATAATAAAGTTTCAGAATCACATCTATTCAAACCATTTGTAAGCATACTTGTACCAGCTCACAATGAAGAGAACACCATCGAGGGTTGTGTACATTCCCTTGCTAATCTTAATTATAGTTTAAATGGGAAAAAAAACTTTGAGGTCATAGTGATTAATGATGGTTCAAATGATAACACAGCGGCTCTTCTCAACAAATTAGAAAATGAATTTGACAATTTTAAAGTTATGACACGTAAACCTCCACATGCAGGAAAAGGAAAGGGATATGTGTTAAATGATGGTTTAAAACATGCTAATGGTGAACTTATAGCAGTTTTTGATTCTGATGCTATTGTTGAACCAGATTTTCTTGATTTGATAGTTCCATATATGGATGAAGAGGGAGTTGCTGGTGTCCAGAGCAGGGTTAAAATGTATAATAAAAATGAAAATCTTTTAACTAATCTGCAACATATTGAATTTTCTATTTATGGAGATGTACTTCTAAAAGCACGTGACCTGCTGGGTGGAGCTGCATTTCTAGGTGGAAATGGTCAAATTACACGAAAGGATGTTCTTGATGAATATAATGGTTGGGATGGATATGCTTTAACCGAAGATTTGAATATAAGTGTAAAATTAATGATACACGGTTGGAAAATCCGTTACTGTGGTGAGTCTGTGGTATACCAGGAAGCTGTTAAGGATTGGAAACCATTCTTTAGACAAAGAACTAGATGGGCAATGGGCAACATGGAAACTTTATTTGTATATCTTAAATCAATACTACAATCGGATATATCTGTACTCAAAAAGATAGATTCGGTTTATTACCTTTCAACCCTGCTCCTTAATGGTTTTGTAATGATTGGATACATAATATTTGTGCTTTATTTTGTTTCTATCCAATTTTCCCTTACAGCACCATTACTAATAGTATTTTTAGCAACAGTTGCCTTTTTCCCTGTGGTGATATCTGGTGTCTGGTACGATTCGAAGAGTATTAGAATCACAGCTGTGAGAAGCATAGAATATTGGTTGCATTGTTTCTATATAATACCCCTATTTTTTATCACATTTGTGAGTTTGTTAACCAGAAAAGATATTAAATGGGAAAAAACGCACCATACAGGGGAATCTAAAAATGTTGATTCTTCTATTCGTTTAGATAATAAGAAATTAACTGAAAAATCAGTTTAAAAAATATTCTAAATTTTTTTCTATTCTTTTTTTTAAAAGATAAATTTGGGAGAGTAGTATTATTTAAACTAGATTTTCCCATTTACTCACGAAAAACTTCTTTTTTATTTTAAACTGTGAGATTATCAACAGTTAATAAAAATTCATCTGCTGATTTTTTATTGTACTATATGTATCATTATGATATGTTTCATAGACTATGGCAGGGATTCCTGCGTTTATTTTGGTTCTGTAACATAAACTGTGCTTGTTGGGTTTGGTGGAACATAATATTTTAACCAATGAAGTTTATGGGTTATATTCATTCCAATTGATTCGGATCTACTGTTATTAACTGGAGAAAATAGAAATATATTCTGTGCCCAGTTACCCACATTAGAATGTACATCTATGACTAATTGATAGTTGTGACTTGTTATATCCGGAACAACAAATCTATTTGCCAGTAACTGCCCATTAATCCTACCCGTGTTGTAGTTGTTTGCATTTTCTGTTACATTAACACGATATACATAGTAACAATACTTTAAAGAATAATTATGTTGGGTTATTGATTCGAACATTGCTTGATGAGCATTAGATTCCAATGGGATGAACACCAACTATGTATGCAATTTTTATATTTGAACTCTTATTTCCAAAGGGTCCTACCTTCACAACATTTCCATAGGATGTATTCCCAAGCAGTGCATTATAAGTTGAATTATTCGTCACTTGGCTAGGAGTAGTTGTTACAGTTTTGGGATGGGCCTATGTGATATATTTAAATTCATTTAACATCATAAGCATTTCCAATACAGTGCTACTGGGTATTGTAATTATATTAAGTGGGGTTACGCTTTCGCTAATATAAAATGAAGGTTGGAAGAATAAAATTCCTAGGTATCATCATACTAATCCACTCTGGTGGTTATTTGTATACTGTGCACTCCTGATAATTTAAAAAAAGTTTTTATAACAAATATAACTGTATAAAAAAATAGGCACAATCAACAAGTTAACCTGGTTGATGTAAAAAATTGAAATCCAATGGTATGTGATCACACAATGTTTGGTGCTACAAAAAAAAGAATAAAAATTTTGTAGGATAAATCATATTTTCATTTGCCTTATCTTCGAGCAAGTGATGCAAATATGCCTAAAAAGCATAGAATTGTACAGATTACAAAAACTAATTGTATACTTGTTAAAAGTTCTGGATAGTTACTTGGAACTATCTGAACATTTCCAATATATAATGAAAAAACAAGTAAAGCAATACCCATACTTAACATCTGTCCCATCAAACGCATTGTACCTACTGTGGCTGATGCAATACCATAAAACTTTCTTTCAACAGATCCCATGATAGCATTTGTATTTGGGGATGAGAACAAACCTAATCCAATTCCAAGAACAATTAAAACTGTTATGATATACATAAAGCTGGTTGTGGCTGTCAGGAATATCAAAAAGAAGAGACTGATTGTTGTTACTGCCATTCCAATTGAGGCTATCAAACCTGGAGAAAATTTATCAGATAATCTTCCAGCAATTGGAGCTGTAAATGCCATTACAGCTGGCTGTGAAACCAGAATCAACCCTGCAAACTGGGGACTTAAACCTTTTATGTACTGTAAATAAAGACTTAATAAAAAGACCACTGCAAATGTGGCACTGTAATTTATTAATGCCGCTAAACTGGAAAATCCAAAGGTTATATTTTTAAATAGTCTTACCTCAAACACTGGATTTTCAATTTTTAATTCGAAAATTGCAAAGGCTACAATACCAATGACACCTAAAATTACTAAAATTATTCCCAGTTGTGATGGAAGTATTGAAAATCCATATATCAAAATTACAAGTGCTATACTGTAAATAATCGACCCTGAAAAGTCGAATGATTCCCCTCCACATTCAGCCCATTCACCCTTCAATTTAAATATTGTAAGGGCTAGTACCAGTAAACCCAGGGGGATAACGGCAATAAAAAGACTTCTCCATCCAAAATATTGTGTTAATATTCCTCCAAGTACCGGACCCAATGAAAGACCAATATATACACTTGCAATGTTTATTCCAATTGCTTTTCCCCTTTCCTTTGGGGGATAAACAGATGTTATAATGGCTAGACCTGTTACAAATATCATTGCAGATCCTACACCCTGTAAAACCCTAAACACAATGAGTGAAATTATGGATGGGGCGATGGCACAAAGAAAGGATGATAATGTGAAGATAATTATACCCAACGTGAAGATCTTTTTCATTCCATAAATATCTGCTATTCTCCCAAATGGCACTGCAAAAACAGCTGCTGCTAGTAAATATGCTGTAGGTATCCAGCTTAATAAAATTACATCGGCTGAAAATTCAGAGCCAATCGATGGAATAGCAATGTTGATAGCTGAAGCCATAAATGGCGTGAAGAAAGCAGCGAGCGTTGCAACTATCAGTGCAATCGATCGATTAGTAATATTATTTTTAGGTTCACAAGATTTTTCGGTGCTCACAAATTTGTCCCCATAAATATTTTATGAATATATTTTAATCCAATAATTTTTTTTATTTAATTCTCTTTAGAAATTTCCTGATTTAAATGTTTTAAACCATTTAAAAGGTTATTCAATGATTTTTGATCCATTTGTTCTAGGGTATTGTAGATAAAAATATTTCCTGCTTCATTTTTTATTTTATCGATCAATATTTGCCCCTGATTTGTTAACATAACACGATTAACTCTTAGATCCTTATCATCTCTTCTTTTTTCGACCAATCCCTTCTTTTCTAGCCGTTTTATTCTTTCTGAAAGTGTATGTGGTGTATTACCAATATCATCTGCTACTTCTCCTATTGTGGGAGGTGAAATATCGGCTGTAACTTTAAATTCAGAATGCTGGTCCAGTTCTATTAAAAGGTGAAACTGTTCAAATGTAAAACCATACTTTTGTGATGTTTCACGATGTTTCAGTCGTATACTCTTGTTTATCTTTTCCCAGTAGTTCCATATTTCAATTATATTATTGTTGATTATGATCATCCCTATATTATCTATCGTAATACGATTATATCGGGTTGACATATAAATATTTTTAGAATAATAATTTTATATGATAATCTACAACAAATTCCCATCTATCTAGATTTTCGGGGCGGGGTATGATCAGATGGGTTTTTTAATTTGAGTGGTTGATTTGTGATTAAGAGATATCCGTTAAAGTTAAGAGAGGTTCATGGAACAAGTATGCTACTAACAATATATCAAGTTCCAATGGGATCAAATTTATTAAACCCATCGAGTATTCGTTACAATCTGATCTCGATACATCGATCTATATATTCTTCTCAATTAATCCCATCTAACAATTTTATTTTAAATTAAAGTATGTGATTTGGGCACATTTTAATAATAAATCTTGATTAATCAAAATATTAAAAAATTTTCAAATAGACTCAGGGAAACTTTAGATAAATAATTTATAGTTTAAATTCCATGTGTTATTATAGGATTAAGGAGAATTACTATATTACTAGAATAATAAGGATATATAAGCAGAAAAGAAGTGGAAAAATGACTTTACTTTCAGAACAGTATTCGGATTCAAAGAAGTTTATGGCTAGAATTGAATTGCATCGTAGGTTTAGAACTAATCCTCACCTCTGGACACATTGGATATTTGACCAGTTTAAGTTCCCTAGGAATGCCAATGTACTGGAACTGGGCTCGGGAAATGCACTTTTATGGAAATCCAATCTTAAAAGGATACCTGAAGATGTTCATATATTGCTTACAGATTTTTCAGATGGAATGCTTAATGATGGGCGTAAAGTTTTGGGTGACGATTCTAAAAAATTCGAATTTAAGGTAATGGATGCTCAAGAAATTACATATCCCAATGATTCATATGATATAGTAATTGCTAATCTAATGCTTTATCATGTTCCTGACAGAGAGAAGGCCATATCTGAGATTAGTAGGGTTTTAAAACCTGAAGGTGTGCTTTATGCAACTACATACAGCTCTAATAATATGAAAGAATTTACTGATCTTTTAAATAATTATGATGAAAATCTTTATAATCCAATAGAACCATTTGCTTGTGCATTTGGATTGGAAAATGGGGAGGAACAGTTGAGTAAATCTTTTGAAGAAGTGGAAATGATTAATCATATTGATAGTCTTGAAATAACCGAAACAGAACCCATTGTAGATTATGTACTGTCTTTTGGAAGTATTAAAGGAAATATTGATGGAGATAATTTAGAAGGGTTTAAAGATTATCTCGATGATGTTTTAGATAGAGATGGTGTGATAAAAATAACTAAGGATACAGGAATTTTTATTGCTAAAAAACCTATATAAATTTAGACTAAATCTACGGGTTAATTAAAATATATTATAAATAATTTTTTTTATATTTATACACATTTTTTTTATTATTTCTAAATTCTAGCTACAAAAAACCATATACATTTATGTATAATTGTTATACAATTATCCCATAAATTTATATAGTTTAACTTTTAATGTTTATTGTAAATCATATCTGGAATATATAATTTTTCAGATTATAAAATAATACTTAATGATTTAAAGACAATAAAAATCGTAATACTTACAAAATTATTATAAAATCTAGTATTATTATAAATTTTTTAAATTCTTAAAAATTATAAATTTTATTATCAAAAATGTAGGGGAATCATATCAAAATGCCAACAAAAAAAAATTTCTACTGGTTGAAGATGAAGGTATGATTGCCTTGGATCTAAGATGCATCTTAGAAAAATTTGGTTATGAAGTACCTTTTGTAGCGTCTAAAGGAGAAGAAGCCGTTAAAGAAGCAACTAAAATAAGACCTGATCTAGTTTTAATGGATATTACTCTCAAAGGAACTATGAACGGTATTAAAGCAGAAAAAAGATTATGACCCTAAATATACCAGTGGTTTATTTGACTGGTGCAAGCGACAACAAAACCCTTAAAAGGCAACTGAAATGCCAGTCTATGGTTTTATTGTAAAACCATATATCGAAAATGAATTGATAACAATAATAGAAATAGCTCTAAATAAACATCAACTAGACCTTACAATGATAGAAAAATTTAAACAAGATATAATTGTCAACAATGAGAATATACAGGCCAATAACATTAATAATCATACAGATAGATTGAAACCACATATACTGAAGGTTGAAGATGAAAATATAACAGCCATGGATATAACTAGTAAGCTTGATGATCTGGGCTATAATGTTACAGCCACAGTTCATCGGGATATGATGCTAAGAACAAGCCAGGAAACTAGATCCCGAATTTGGATAAATGTAGTTAAATAATTTTCAAGTTGGTTAAGAGGATGCTTAGTACGATATAAACAATAAATGCCCCAAATAATAGGTTATAATGAACGCTTAACTGCGATTTATTCTTCATATTTCTTATTATTAATGCTAAACGTAGGATGGAGTAGATAAATAGTATAGCTCCAATTATGAGGGTAATACTGGTTAATGGACCTCCTAAATTTCCATTTAAAGTACCATATATAAGATTAAAAATAAGATCAAAGAAGAAACTTAGAAAGAGCAGGATTATTGAAAGATAACCTGTATAAATGATGGTTCTGTATTTATCAGGAATTTTATATTTTCTTGGTAGATTAATCATTTTAAAACTCATAAATAGTATATTCGTTCGAATCCATTTAAAATCTACTAAGTTTTATATCTACAAATCCAAGGGTGAACAAATAAAAAAAATTTTAGATCCAATACTTATCAAAATTTGATTATTTATGTTGACATAACCGTTCCAGATTTATAATGTATTTAGTATCACAAAGAATAGTTAAAAGTTTAATATGATTGTGACGTTGGTATAATTATTATATTTTTAATATGCCCTTATATAATAAAATTTCGAGGTGTTAAAAGGTGAGCTCAAAAATTTTAATTGTAGAAGATGAAATCATAATTGCTATAGATTTAAAAATACGATTAGAAGATTTGGGATATTATGTTCCTGGTATTGCAGTTAATGGAAGGGATGCGATTAAAAAAACTGGAGAAAAAAATCCAGATATCATTTTAATGGATATACTACTTAATGGAGATAAAGACGGTATAGAAGTAGCTCAACAAATACGTAACCAGTACAATATTCCAATTATATATTTAACAGGAAATCAAAACGACAGTGTGATTGAAAGGGCTGAAACAACAGAACCATATGGTTATATCAACAAACCATTTGACAACAATGAAATAGAAAATGCCATACAATTAGCTGTTTCTAAAAACAAATAATTCAGGCTAAAAAGTCATATAAAAAAATATTTTTTTAATATTTTTAGTATAGTACCATTATAATCTCTCCATATCTATATTTTTAATGGATTTTAAAGAAATTCAGAAATATTTCTTAGGCTAAAATTTTTTTATTATAATAGATTTAAATGTGGTACTTATAGATATTAATTATGGATTTAAAAATAAACAGGATCATTCCTAGGAAATATAGAATACCTGCTAAATATAATAGAATAGTATCAGTTGGTTATTTTTCCATAGTTCTCCTTTATATAAGTGTTATTTTAGACATCATACTGAGTTCAAGCTATGGAAATATAAATGGTAATTTGGAAGGCCTTCTTATTAAGATTTTACAAATTCTTGGTGCTTTAATATTTGTTTATGCTATTTTAATGATTGGATCAAAATTAAGAACTGTTAAGAGCAAAAAATCAGCATTAAAAACTCATTATAATATTTTATTTGGATTTTTTGTTTTTTTCTTAATTCTGAGTATTGTGTTAAGACATTATAATCTCATGTAATTGTCTGGAAAAAATTATATCAAAAATCAGACAGATTGGGGTTATTAATTTTTTAATATTTTTTTAGTATTCATTTTATAAATTTAGAACAATATTTAGCATTAATTTTTTAAAATTTATTTGTTATATATTTATAATTCACATAGTACCTGAATATAATAAAATAAAACCCAATTGATAAACTCTTAAATTATTCCAAAATAAATACTCCTGTTCCTTAATCTAAACATTCTTCGTCATCATCATTTAATGGACATACATGTACTGTGACTGTAGTTACAATGTTAACTTTATTAATTATGACTTTTTCTACTTTGTGTGCTAGTCTATGTGCTTCTTTAATAATTAAATCACTTTTAACTTCCACATGAAGTTCTGCTGTAGCATATGGTCCCATATCATTTATTTTAATATCGTGAACTCCATATATCCCTTCTACAGATAATGCAGCAGACTCAATATCATTTATGATCTCTTCAGATGGTACCTTTCCCATTATATGATCAATATTTTCTAGTGCAACATCAAATGCTGTTTTAAGAATCAATAAACCCACAAATCCTCCAACAAGAGGATCTAATATGGGATATCCCATCCTAGATCCTAATATACCGATGAATACTGCAGCACATGCATATATATCTACCTTCTGATGTTTAGAGTCTGCAATTATAGCGGGACTGTTTATTTTTTTCCCCATTTTGAGTGAATAAGATGACATGGCAAAATTTGCCCCTATACCTATAAGTGCCATGACCGCTGCAATAATACCGGGGGGAGTTAAAGAAGACCCTAAGGCAAGTTTATGGAATACATCTAAAAATATTTCATATGATATTGCAACTAAAAAAATAACTATTAATAAACCTGCCAATGGTTCTGCTTTACCATGTCCATATGGATGATCTTTATCAGCGGGTTTTAACCCAATTTTAAATCCAATAAAAGCTATTGCTGATGTAAAAATATCGGAAAATGTGTGTGCAGATTCAGCTACAAGTGCAGTACTTCCAGATATTGTACCTATAATAAAGTTTAAAACAGTTAAAATTGTTTTACCCGATACTGAAAAGGTAACTGTTCTACGACCTATTTTATTCCTGATTTCCCTATCCACACAACCACCATAAAATAATAATAATCATATAACAAACGATTAACTATGTCATTAGTTTTTCATTTAATTAAAGTTTTTGGGGGTCTAAAAAAAAATGTATAGTCCCTAAAAACTCATAAATTTTTAGAGCGAGGGTAAGATCAACGTAACTATCAATGCTATACTCAAGGACATTACAATTATAACTGTGGCTCCGGCAATGTAGTTGAATAGTTTAGAGTTTACATAATCCCCCATAATTTTTCGATCATTGATAATTAAAAGCATTAATATCAGTAAGAACGGAAGTAAAAGACCATTAGCTACCTGTGAAAGATATAGAATGGTAAGTAATGGTGCGTTTGGTATCATAATGACTATGACTGCCAGTAATATGAGTCCAAGATACAGTCCATGGAATATTGGTGCTTCTCTGAAGCCTTTAGAAACTCCTGCCTCAAATCCTAAACTTTCACACACATAATATGCTGTCGATAATGGTAGAATACTAGCTGCAAATAATGATGCATTTAAAAATCCAAATGCAAATAATATACTTGCATACTGTCCTGCAAGTGGTACAAGTGCCTTTGAAACATCTGCCACATTATTAACTTGAATTCCATTGGCATGTATGGTTGCGGCACATGCTATTACAATAAAGAATGCCACAACATTCACAACTATAGCACCAAAAATTGCATCCAACTTGGAATATTTTAGATTTTTTAAACTTATACCCTTCTCAACAACAGATGATTGTATATAAAACATCATCCAAGGAGCAATTGTAGTACCTACCAACCCAATTATCATTGTAATATAGGCAGTGCTTGGTGTTATTTGAGGTATTATAGAATTATGAATAGCAAGAGCCCAGTTGGGTTGTGAAAGGTATCCTGCTACAATGTATGTTAAGTAAAGGGCCGATGCCATTAAAAATACTTTTTCAACACTCTTATAATTGCCCTTAACAACTAGTAACCAAACAAATAATGCAGCCACTGGAAGTGCAATGAATTTAGGCACACCAAATATCCCGCTGCTTACAGCTATCCCTGAAAATTCTGCGAGTATGTTACCCATGTTAGCTGCAAGAAGGGCAATCATCATTAAAAAGGTTATCTTAATACCAACCTTTTCACGTATAAGATCTGCAAGCCCCTTTCCAGATACAATACCCATACGTACTCCCATTTCCTGGATAATAGCTAATGCTATGATCATGGGAATGAATAGCCATAATAAATCGTATCCAAATTGTGAACCTGCCAGGGAATAGGTTGTTATACCTCCAGCATCATTATCCACATTTGCTGTTATAATTCCCGGCCCCATAACAGATAAAAAAATTATGAAGCTTAAAAAAATAGGATTTTTAAAAACTCGGGTAAAGATTCGTAGATCCATTTTAAAACTCCAAATTTATCTTCCAAACATTCTAGGGACTTGTTTTTTCCATGCTGTTGGAAGTACAATATCTATGGCATCATCTATTGTAACCATACCTTTAAGATTATTTTTACTATCTACAACGGGTAAAGCTATTAAATTATATTTTGCAATTTTCTTAGCAACTTCATGTTCTTTTTCCATCACATCTACAGTTATCAATTCTTTAGTCATGAAATTCTTGAGTTTTTCATCTGGATCAGCTAATAATAATTCTCTGAGTGATATAACACCGGATAAATCACCAGTTTTTGATAATGCATATATGTAATATATACTCTCCACTTCTTCTGCAATTTCTCTAAATTTATTAAGGATCTGGTGTGCTGTTAGTTCTTCTGAAAGTGCTGCAAATTCTGTGGTCATTATTCCGCCTGCAGTATCTTCCGGATATCTTAAAAGATGTTCTACATCCTTTGCTTCCTCAGGATCCATTAAATCAAGCAATTCTCTTCCCCTTTCAGCAGATAGATCACCTATAAGATCTGCTGCATCATCGGGTGACATTTCTTCAAGAAGATCTGCAGCTCTTTTTGTGTCCATCTCAGTAAATAAGGTTACCTGCCTTTCTGGAGATATTTCTTCCAATGCATCGGCAGCAATTTCTTCATCAAGTGAATTTAAAATAGTAATTGAATCATTTATGCTTAGTTGATCCACAATTTCAGCTATATCAGCTGGATGCAGTTTTTTTAATTTATATTCGGGCACCTTTAATTTTAATCTTGAAACATTACTCTCCAGAACATCAACATCTTTCCAGGAAATATTATCCTCTTGAAGTTTGATACCCAATCCTTTTGGAATTTTTTCAAGACCAAGACGCCTTAATATGCCCTTAAAGCTTATATCTGCCCCAATTAAACGATAGTATCCCTGTGTTGTTGCAAATTGGAGATCGTTGATCCTTTTTATTTTTTTACCCTCAAGATCAACCACTTGCTTGTCTAAAACTTCTTCAGTAAGTTTAATATCTCTATTTTTAAATTTATACTCTTTAATATCTTCCAATTTAATTTTGAGTTTAATAACTTTATTTATAGAGTCAACATCTTCCCAGGGTATATTAATATCTTTCTTATCGGAGGTACGTACGATTATTGCCTCTACTATTGGATATGTTACGCTCACAGATGCTATAAAATCTTTGAACTTTCCAATTTTCTTTCCTTGACTGTCAATCACTGTTTTTTTAATGATTTCACTTAAAAAACGCATCGTAAACCCTCCTTTGCTTAAAACTTTATTATTTTCTTGGAATTAGTGGAACCATCTCCTCTTTAACCCTTTCCATTACAATCATCTCAGTTAAATCTTCTACACCATCAATGGAGCGTATTTTACTATTCATTAATTTGTTGAGTTCCTTTATGTTGGAAACCCAAACTTTAATGAGAATATCGTACTCTCCTGAGACACTGTATACTTCTGAGACTTCATCAAGTTTTGATAGTTCTTCTTTAACAAATTCATGTAATTCAGACTCTGTTTGTATGATGATTATAGTTGTAATATCGAGACCTATCTTTTGCCAATCTAATATCACTGTATAACGTTTTATTACTTCATTTTCTAATTTCTTAAGTCTGTTTGAGATTGTTGCATCGGGTACATCTATCTCTTTGGACATTTGAGATAATGAAATTCTAGAATTTTTAATTAAAGAACGGAGTATAGCTGTATCTACATCATCCATTTTTTTATTCAACACCTATATTTTTGTTAGTACATCTACTATATTCTACTAACATATAAACATTTATGGGAAAATTACTAATATTTCATCAAAAGTTTAGAATTTTACCGAATGTTACACTATTTGTTGGTAATCTAAATTGAAAATAATAAAAATTCAGGAATAAACTGTCAAAGATAAGATCATGAATAAATATATGCCTATTAAATCGAATATCTCGAATACAACCATTTAAACTCATATAAATCAAATTCATTCAACTATTACTTAATTCAAGCTCTTTTATAAATATATTGTAATTTTGAGACCGAAATGAAACCGATTTTTGCCCTCAATTATCTTTATTTTGTTTTACAATACAGATCGATAGTTTTAAAGAACTTGAAACCAATAAATTAATAAAGACATGTAGTATGTTGAGTTAGTGTATAATCTTATGAATCAGATCATATGCTAATTATAAAAAAGAGAATATATAGGATATTCACAGAAATTGGTAAGGATCATTATAGTGAATAGTATTTTTTACAATTTTTAGATTAAAATTTACATTTTATATAATTGATATATTAAGAGAATAGTGATATTGTGCGCCAATCAATAATACCCCATCCCCTAGCAGAATATTTAGATTCTGTACCATATAAGCTTGTTATATATGCTTTAACAGCTGTTATACTCCTAATTATTTATGGGATTGTTGGTTCCATATTCATAATGAAATTGAATCTTATCAATTCCCTTTATTTTACTGTTCAAACCATAGCAACAGTGGGATTTGGTGATATTCAACCCCACACAGATGTGCAAAAACTTTTTACTATTACACTTATATTGGGTGGAGTTGCCCTCTTAGCTTATGCATTTACATTAACAATAACGGTGGTAACAATGGCAGTTGGAGAAATAACATCTGGTGCTAGACAACGAAGAACTATCGGTTCTACAAAGGATCATTTTGTCCTGTGTGGTTATGGTAGAGTTGGAAGTGCCGTTCATAAAGAGCTTAAAGAAAGGAATATACAGGTTGTAATTATTGAAAAAAATAAAGATGTAATGGAAAGGGAAATATGGGAAGATTCAAGTGTTCTTACAATCCAGGGAGATGCAACTGACGATAACATCATGATAGATGCGGGTATAAAGAGAGCTCGTGGTGTTATAATAACTACTGGTAGTGATGTTGATAATCTGTTCATAACCTTAACTGCAAGGGAAATACATGAAGACATATGGATCGTTACAAGGGCGAGCAGAAGCGAAAATGTACGCAGATTATATCGTTCAGGGGCAGATAAGGTTATATCTCCCGAAGTCAGTGGTGCTGAAGATATATATTTCGCATCAGTAGAACCAACAACCATGAAAATAACAGAGATGCATGGAATAGAGGATCTACGCAGAGAATCTGAAATTATACTTAAATATGGATGTACCATAGAAAATGTTGAATATCACCTACCAGAATTCAGCGAACCACTCGCAAGAAAGATAGGAATATCCGATTTATCCCAGTTAAACAGATTTTTAAGCAGTTTAGAAAGTGAAAAACCAAGACAAAAATCTTTACAGAATATGTATGAATCTGTTAGTGGAATCCATTCTCATTGGATATCAGGACCTAATAAAGAAAGTCTCGAAAAAGTAGTGGAAGAACTCAAAAAAGAAGGATTTTTACTTGGAGTTAATCTTAATCAACAGGAAATTACCGAAATTGCAAAGAAACATGGAGTAACTGAGGTTCTTTTAAAACCTGAAATAAGGATTACCGAGAACCATGGTATCAAGGATTATAATCTAATAGCAGAAATTATTTTAGAACATGGCTGTACATTAAAGGAGATTGAATTCTATCTTCCGGGATTCAACGAACCATTAACACGAAAGATAGGACTTTCTGATACGGATCAGATGGAAAAATTTTTAGAAAGCTTAAAACATGATTCAACAAGGATGGAATCACTTGAAGGATTATATAATCTCTCAGACAGTGGAATTCATACAATTACAATATCAGGTCCCGATACACAGCACCTTTCAGAAATTAAGAAAGAATTTAAAAGGAGAGGATTCCTCCTAGGAACAAATTTAACAAGTGAAGAAATAATTCAAAAAATCGCTGAATTTAATGCTGATTCATAGGTTAAAGGGGGTATATATTATGAGTTTTAAAAACAGTGAATGGTTTAATTTAAATGAAATTAAAGATGGAGTTTGGTTTATAAGTGATAAGACTGGTGCTAACTGTTATCTAGTTGAAGGTGAAACTAAATCTCTCTTAATAGATACTGTCTGGGGGCTTGCAAATCTTAGTGATCTGGTTGGATCGATCACATCACTACCAATTAATGTTGTTTTTACCCATGGACATCCTGATCATGTTAATGGGGCCTTCCAATTTTCAGATCTTTACATAAAATCAGAAGATGTGAAATTAATGGAAATGTTTTATATTAAAGAAACACGTAAACAGATCATAAACAGGTTTAAAGAGATATTACCATCTGATTTTTCTATATATGACTGGGTTAATGCCCAAATAACTAATCCCTCCCCTGTTTCAGATGGTTATATATTTGATCTGGGTAACAGAAAACTAAAGGTTATTGAATGTCCAGGTCACACAGCAGGCAGTATTTGTTTACTGGATATTAGGGATGAAACACTATTTTCTGGAGATTCTTTACTTGCTAAACCTGTATTGATGAATCTTGAAACATCAATGGGTTTAAAAACATATTTGAAAAGTATTAAACATGTAAATACTTTTGCTGACGATTTTAACATCATACTATCTGGACATGATGATAAACCAGTCGATCCTATAGTTATAGGGGAGTTAATCAGTGGTGTTTCAGATATTATCCAGGGTAAAATTAAGGGTAAAATTGAAAAAACACGTTTTGGAGATGCTTTAGCATATAAATTTGAACACACCGCAATCAACTATAATGAAGAGGGTTTATGAACAGGTATGATATAAAATCAAAAAGCGCATTATAAAACTTAAAAATATTCAATACGGAACTAAATTAAAATAGTTATCCTTAAATTTTTTTTATTTTATGATAAACTAATTTTTTCAATGATTTAGTTGAAGCTTCCTTAACAAATTTATTGTTATCAAATTGACCAGCAACCAGGGCAGAAACTGCACTGATGTCGCCCAGATCACCCAGATAATTGGCAGCTGTTTCACGCATTGTTTCATCTCCATCTTTTAATGTTTTGATGAATACATCCACAGTGGCTTTACCACCAATATTTGCTAGGGCTTTAGCAGCCATATATTTAACCGAATAATTTTTGTCCTTCAATGATCTGGCAAGTGGTTCTACTGCCTCTGTGCTTCCAATTTTTCCCAAAGCCAAGGCTGCATAGAATCGTGCAGAATCATCTTCTTCGGCGAGAATGGGAATCAAAGCATTTACAGCCTTTTTATCTGCAATCTTTTTAACCAGTTTATTAAGAAAGGATGGCATAATTCACCAGAACATGTTGCAATTATTTAATGTTATAATATTGATTATTCCTATCCAATTACTCATATAATCAAATTTAGATTCTGTATACACTTTTAAATTTCATCTAATTTTAATTTTACATTTGAATAAAATAAAATTTTGATATGAAGTTTTATCTAAATTTTCGTGAATTGTGTAATCATAAATTAATGAAATAAATTAGTATTACTAACCTCTCAATTGTTGATTAATTTAATATGGAAAAGTTTATATATATAAATATACCTATTGTATATTGTAGCTATGCACATCCACAAAGTGCAATGTTATTTGTGAATGTACTGTAAATCGTTCCATTAGATTTTACTATACCCAATTTTTTATGGTTGCTTTAGGTCCGTTTAACTGCAACTAATGTGGGATTTAATGTTAAAAAATATCATCAAGCGGTACTAATATGATTGTAGACATGTTAGCCGCTTTGATGGAATTAAACCCAACATATGATCCTGCATCCAGTTAAATACAACTTTAACAATTTCAGACCTGTTAGTGTTATTAACATTTTTTGTGATTGATTCTGCCAGACTTTGGATATGGGATTATTAGATTCGTTGTTGTAGATTCCATTTTCCATATTAAAATTTTGTGTGTCGGTTGCAAACACTGCGGGTGTGATATCCGCCATACTAATAACCATTCCTAGAGTTAAGATTATTAAATGATTTTAAAATTTTAAATTCTGATAAGCTATATTTAGAAACGGCCTAGTCTAATGTTAATATGGGGATATGGATTCTTCAAACTAAAAAAAATATTTATTTGAATATTGAAAATACGTCTTGATAACTATTTTTAAATGGTATCTATCTATAAAATTCTATATTTTATTAACAAAAAGAGTAAAAAGTATATATAACATACACATAAAAAAAGAATTAGAATATAACTAATCGAAGATGATATCATGAGAGGAATGTATAGTCGTGGTCACACTCCTGGCCTTTACTATTATCATGCAAAGAATGGTAAAATAATAGTAAATGAAGAGAATAAGGATGAGATCAAAAAGGATGCTGAAGAACTATCACTTGAAATATTTAATAGTGATTGGATATGTCCACAAGCTATATTTGAAAATGATGTAGATGATGAAGTAAAAAAAAACTCATCCCCTGATATCAAACTAAAAAATCTCCTCAGATCTTTAAATATTAACAATCCTTTCACAAAAAAGGAATTATAGGACAATATCAAGTTATTATTTTATATTATTAATTTTAATGGGGTTATAATTTTTTTCAGTACTTTTAATTCTAGATATTTATATTTTTTTTATTTCATAAATTTTCATGAGATCCAAATCTACAAACAATGGGAAATGATCTGGTATAAAAAATTAGAAAATACATAAAATCTATTTAAATCACCAATATTCGAATAAATAATTTATCATATATCCATTTTCAATTAAAGGTACTAATAAATTCAATCATATTAAGATAAAAAAAGCAATAACATAAAATTTAATTTATTAATCTTTTAACATAGCAGCACATCTTCTAATCTGGTGGAAGGGAATAACATCAACAATAACATATTTTGATTCTATATATTCTCTATGAATAAAAATTGCAGTTGAAACTTCAATTTTTATAATTTCTTGGTCATTTTTAACCGCTCCAACAATTTCTTTTACCACAGATTCACCATTTAATTCATATGGGTCATTAAAATCTATTTCAATACTCTCTATTTCCTTGTTTATTCCCATTATATTCACCCCTAAATATTAAAAATTACATATCATAATAATTTTATTATTTTCGTTGAAATTAAATTTTTCTAAAAAAAAACATTTGTTATGTTTATCTGATATGTCCATTATTCCAGTTACAACTCTTAAGGATCTTTAAAAATTCAATATAGTATTAGTGAACTGTAAAAGCCATTAAACTCTTAAATAAACCTTTTATCTTTCTATTTTATTTAGTTGGGGGTAATGGTTAAAAAATAATTTGAATAAATTAAAAAAAAATAGGAAATTTTCATAAGAAATTTTCATAGTTTCTGCTATACATATGAAAGAATATTCCATGAAAGGAAAAAGCCACTACATTTGCCCTTTAATGTTTTAGTCAATTCTGTTAAGAGTACCTTATCGTTAGTATTTCCAGGTACTGTTACAATTGCTTTATTTTGCTCCTTCTGGACACTCAAAACATTGTATCCTTGGAGATCAATATTATCTGCAGGGTTTATTATGGTTATTTCATGAACCTCGGTATTGGTTCCTAAAAGACCTAGAGAAAACCTGAGTATAATTAGGAATATTATTATAACACTTGGTTTTAACAAATTTCTGGGTGAGAATGGTTTTTTAATGAAATATATACCTAAAAGACCTGCAAGACCAATTATGGCTGGTGTTGAAAATAGTCCGCCATCTAAAATTCCAATTAAAGAGAGAGTTAATACAAAAGCCAGTATAACCTTATATAAATCTCTTTCCTGATTACTTATAGCTATAATTCCACCAATATATATCAATGGCCATGTAACTAATACAATCAGGGCGAGAGGTATTGTGTATGGTATGAGGGGTACTCCTGCATTTACACCGGTATTAATATGTATTCCCAAAGATTGGATAATGAAACCTAAAACCGATTTAAATACATGGCTGTGAGCTACTGCTGATGAACTGTAGGAATTTGAGTTATAAGCAATAAATGTGGTTAGTATGGGTACACCTAATTTTATTCTTAATAAAACTTCTATTAGGAGTCCGAATATGTAGGTGAAAAATATGGTTATTATCGTAAATTTAAGATACTTTTTACCATCATATTTCAATAAATTATTTATCGAAGATAATCTTTTACCTATTATTCCTTTTAAATTAAATAATGGATATAATAAAAACAAACTTCCCAGTACAGTAAATAGAATTATTGATTTACCCTGGGATGATCCCTCTAAAAATGGGTAAGTTATTTCCAATATTAATTTATCCAAAAAGTTTGTAAGGGCTAATATAACCGCAAACAAGATCAGGATTATTCCTATAATATTTAATTTGTTTAAACGCAAGATTTTCACCTAAATTTTAGTCTATAACTTTAAAAAATAATATTAATAAATATTGTTTTGTTGATTATTAAATTTATACTAAAAAATTTTTTATTAATCAAAATATAGTAATCTCTTTTCGTTATGCTTTAATCAGGTTAAATATTTATTCCATAGTCAGACCCCAATCTAAAATTAGATAATTGTTTTAGAGTTTTTATAATTTTAATCAGAAGTAGTAGTATAATCATTTTTTTATTGAATTCACTAAATTTAATCGTGTATCAATTAAAAATAAGTATAAATTGGATTATGAAATTATAAATAGATTATCTTACAGTGTAATATTATTAAAAATAATAGATAATAATGATTTTTTACATTAATTTGGAATATTTATTATTTTAAATGAATCAGAAAAAATATTATAAAAATACAAATCATTCAAAGTAAATTATTTAAAAAAAAATTAAGAGAAAATTAAGATCGCTTATTCTTAATCTTCGTATGTTAAATTTTGGCTTGGTAGAATATAGCATTTATAATGTTGAGTATACTTCCAGAGTGGATGTAATAGTAACCATTTTCTAACAAGTATTCAGCCGGATTAGCTATGCCAGTGAATGATGCTGGATCGTAGTTATCATCATGTGCTCTTGGTAAAAATGCTAAACCAGTTATATCTGCAGATGGTGGCCAAAAGACTGAAAATACTGTTCTTGCACATTTCTCAGCTTTATACCATGCTGAACCCATTTCTTTAATTACTCTGCGTCAGCACCACCATATATGTCTATTACTACAGCATTACTTGGTAATTTACCAGATGTAAGTACTTTGTCGTGTGTGTTTGGACCTATACCCATATTATATGCTTTTAAACCTAAAGCTTTTAAACCAGCAATAATACTGTTAATTCTAGCATTATCAACTGTTGGATTGTTTATATTATCACTTGTAATATAAATTGGTCTATTTAAATTTCCAACTATTTTTAATCCTTCACTAGTCAAAATCTGCTCAAACTGAGCAATAGGAATATTTTTGGATCCGTAACTCACATAAGTTGGTAGTCGACCATTTACAAGAGTAAAGCTCTGAGCCCTTGAAAGACCGTCTTTAACCTGAGCTAATGTTAAACCATCTACTACAGGTGCAGGTTTAGCTGCTGCTTTCACTGTTGTTGTTTTTGTAACTGCTTTGACCGTGGTTGGTGTAGCTGTACTTGAATTAGCTTTAATTGTA
>Ga0224559_1000165_pt1 | contig 43768 bp, 34 predicted proteins | sample 714S33034metaG_FD_180676 | JGI IMG/M metagenome (GOLD analysis project Ga0224559, IMG submission 180676) | Peat soil microbial communities from Stordalen Mire, Sweden - 717 S3 30-34 | ecosystem: Environmental > Terrestrial > Soil > Wetlands > Peat | place: Sweden: Norrbotten County, Stordalen... | reverse complement strand
TGTCAAGCGCAAGGATCATAACTACCGCACACCCGAGACCGCTCTGATAAGCGAGGCCACGACCAGTAGCAAGATTCCCGCAATGGGCACCGACTATGTTTACGGAGAACGCGCTGTCACATTGGAAGAAGGCGACCAGCTTGCCCGTCGCCGCCAGGAAGCGCTCGACTGGCAGCGTGGTGTTTTTGTGGCTGAAACCAATTGCCGTGGCATTACAGCCGGTATCACCGTTTCGATCAGCGGACATCCTCTGGATGACAATAACGGCGACTTTTTGGTGCTGACCGCACTTCACCAAGGCGACCAATCAAAGGCATTTGCCTTTGGCGGTTCGACATCGGTAGCGGCAACCGCAAAGACCTACCGCAACGAACTTAGCCTGATCAAGAAAGACATACCGTACCGCACCCCGGTTGATGCAAGCCGCATTCCGCAAGTACACGGCGTGCTGACAGCCAAGATCGAAACTACCGGCGGCGATTACGCCTATCTTGATGATCAGGGTCGCTACCGCCTGAAACCCATGTTTGACGTAGCCAGTACCAAGGCAGGCGAAGGCAGTCATCCGGTGCGCATGATGCAGCCCTCTGCCGGTTCCAACTACGGTGTGCATTTTCCGCTACACGCGGGTACCGAGGTACTTATAGCCTGCACGAACGGTGACCCTGACCGCCCTATTATTCTCGGCTCAGTCACCAATCCCGCCACGCAAAGCCCGGTCACCAGTTCCAATGCAAGCCAGCATACGTTGCGAACTTTTGCCGGCAATGAACTGATGATGGATGACCTGTCCGATAGTGAAAAAATCAACCTGCAAACCAAGGATCAAAAGAACATCCTATCGTTGGATGCCAACAGCGATGGAAATCTGGTGGCATTGCGTACAGAAGAAGGACGCGCCGAATTTTACGCCAAGAAGACCATGAGTTTCGAATCCGGCGATTCTTACACGCTGCAAAGCGGCAACGACCAAACGATTACCGTCGAGAACAAACACAGCCTGCAAACCAACAAGAAAGACATCGCCTTTAGCGCAGCAACCGATATTGCACTCACCGCTAAACAAAACATCAAGCTCAGTGCCGAGGACAAGGATATCTCATTAACCTCCGGGCAGGACTTGATTGTTGAAGCAGGCAAAACCATGTCGGTGCGGGTGATGGATGGAGACAGCACGATGACGGTGGCTCAGGGCCAGTTGTCGATTGACTCTGCACGGGATATTACGATACTCGGACAGGGTGGCGGGGCAATCCAGATTAGTCAAGGAGGGGGAATTATAGAGATTTCCACGGGTGGTGATTTGACCATCAACGGTTCTTCAGTGGAAATTAGCGGTTCGAGTGTGAGTATCAATGGACAACAGGTGAGTGTCTCTTAACTGAAATTCAGGACAGAAAAACTAATTGGAAGTGAATTCCCAAACCATTTACAGACCGGAACGGTGAAGATTTTATGTACTTTGAATACTTGAGGGAATTAGGAGCGAATGAATGAATAAGTTTTTACGAAATAGTTTGACTGTATTGGCCGGGATGACACTGCTAGTGGTCTTGGCGGGATGCGGGAGTATGGTAAATGTCGGCGCTAAGTCCGATAAGTTGCTTAACGGAGGTAGCGGGGAGTCGGCGTTGCCCGTGGTGGTTCGCGTTTACCAGTTGAGCGATGACACTGCCTTTAAAAGCGCGGCATTCCGCGATTTGTGGAAACGGGATACTGAGATTCTCGGGAGTGCATTGATATCAAGTAAAGAGATAGTCATGCGGCCGGATTCAAAAGAAAGTATTTCTGTACCGTTGGATGATAAAACAAAGTTTGTGGCCGGTTTTGCCATGTTTCGAAATCCTGATGCTGTGAAGTGGCGTTTCATTGAGCCGGTATCGAACAACTTTATTGCAAATGGCTGGCATAAATTGTTTTCAGTGAGCATCTCTTTGCACTTGCGCCAAAACAAAATTGAACAAGATTGAAATCGTAAACTGAATTTAAGGCACAACGCTATGAAGTCTTTGAAACAAGTCGTATGGTCCGAGGGGATGTTGCTAGGTCCTCAGCATTTTCAGCTATGGGATGATTACATTCATGCACACCAGAACTTTCAGCGCGAAATATACGCGCCGCTTGGCTGGGGGGTGGTCAGGGCCGTCATTGACGAAGAGTCTTTGCAGAATGGTCAATTTCAGTTGAATGACTATGCAATCGTTTTTGCGGACGGAACGTTCGTCCAGTATGATCCGGACCAGGCAGCGCTGAGTTGCAAGCTTAAACCCGATGTTCACGGACATGTCAGTGTGTATTTGGGCGTGCCGTCCAATCAGGCAGTGTCGGGCATTTCCGGCTATCGCGATAGCACCCAATTGCCGGGAAATATCGGTCGATATATTCAGGCCAATGATCGGTTTGATTCCACGCGCGCGCGCGAGGTTTTGCTATCGACCCCAAACGTGCATTTGCTGACTGACGGGAGCTCGCGTGACGCATTCGTTTCTTTCAAACTGGCAGATCTGGTTTCTGAGGGAAATGAAAAATTCCGCATAGCATCGGAATACATTCCGCCTGTGGTGCATATCAAGGCATCTCCTGCGATTCTCTCTATCCTTGACCGACTGCTTGATGTCATTCGTGCAAAGATACGTGCTTTGACGGATCGCCGCCGTCAGCGCAGCGAGAATGTCGCAGAATTCAGCAATGCCGACGTAGCCCATTTCTGGTTGCTGAATAATCTAAATATGACCGTACCCGAACTGAACCATTTGCGCGCCCAACCATTGCAGCATCCGGAGCGTTTGTTTTTGACTCTGAGCCGTTTGGCGGGCGCATTATCCACTTTCTCATTTACCTATAGCGTTGAGAGTTTACCCCGTTATACACACGGAGATTTGGGCACAGTATTCGGGTCTTTGGAATCAACTTTGCGAGATCTGATCGATACCGTTATCCCATCCAACTTTTCTACCATTCAGTTGAAACATGAAGCTGAGTCACTGTACTCGGCGACTCAGTTTGATTTGCAAGTACTCGACTCGGGCGTCTTCTATTTGGGTGTCAAATTGGAAAGCAAGGATACAAATTGGATGGAGCGATTTGAAAAATTGGCCAAACTGGGGTCGCGTGATTCCATAGAAATGATAGTGGGATCGGCCATGCCGGGCGTGCATCTGCGTCACCAACACAGGCCTCCCGCTCAAGTGCCTATTCGCAGCCACTTTGAGTATTTTCTAATAGATGGAAGGGGAGAGTTTTGGGATGCGGTCATCAGCGCACGATCTGTTGCGGTATATGTGCCACAAATGTTTGACGGGGCCCTGATCGAATTGTTATGCATACAGGAATGAAATAATGTCCGTTATTAATGAACATGCTACCAAGCCGGATAATTTACTGCTTGAAAACAGTATGAACATTTTTCATTTGATCATTCCATTGATCAGCGGAGATCGGGGTGCCGGTACGGAACTGGATTTGCGCGAAAAATTGTCTCAAGGCTTCGATGTTTTCGAAAAACTCAGTTTTGAATCGCAACTTGATACAGGTTCAGTAAGCGATGTCAAATATGCCCTGGCAGCCTTTGTAGACGAGAAGGTAATGAGTTCGGCTTGGCCACACAGGTTGTCGTGGATGGGGAAACCGCTTCAACTTGAGTACTTCGGTGACAATCTGGCAGGCGAAGGATTTTTCCAGAAGCTGACTAAGTTGAGGCAAAGCGGTAACCGAAATATTGACGCACTCGAGGTTTATTACCTATGCATGCAGTTAGGTTTCGAGGGTATGTACCGAATGCGGGGTCTTGAGCAATTGCAAGCCTTGCAAGTGGATTTGCGCACACAAATCGCAGATTCACGCAATCGCGTACCACGTACTTTGTCACCACACGGTGTTGCTGCCGGCAGCTTTATGGACAAAGTGCAGCGCGAAGTACCCTATTGGGTTATTGCCGTTGTGTCTGTTGCCCTCATATTTTTCACCTATTTGCTATACGTTTTCCTGCTAAGCAATAAGGCCGATACAGTTCGAGAAATTTTGCAGAGTGATGGTCAACGAATTGAGTTAAGTTTGGACAGAGAGAAGTCCCCAACCAAAACTCAACCCCCGATTGTTGAAGAACCTCCCAAGGCTACCCAGCCCCCCAAACCTAAAGAGGAAAAGCACAAGAAAATGAAAGCCAAATTGGCTGCACCACCCCAAGGCGAGAGTTCACCTCCTCGCCCAAAGCAAGAACTGAAACCAGAACCGGAAAGCAAGCCCAAGATTGCCCCAAGGATTTTACGCGTACACCCATAACTGGTTTTTGATATTTATTAACTTGATACAGCAGCCAAGAAAGCGAAGTCTATACCATGAGGATTACTATGAAACCTATACAATTATTTACAGGCATCGTTGTAGTTCTGGGAGCTGGATTTGCTGATTCTTACGCGCTGGCAAATGAGGGTGTTGTACGTGCGGCGAGTTACGGAGTTGCTAGCCACACCTCACCAAGTGTGAATGGGGACTTCAAATCAACCAACCCCAAGATTGGTTTGGGCGTCACTTATATCTGTCCATCAGATGTATTTGCCGATTTTTCTACCACAACGGCGGTAACGTATGCATCCTTTTCGGGTGATGAAAAAATACTCTCGACCGCGTTATCACTTATAGGCCAGTTCTAGGATTATTAAAGTTCATCATATTTAGGGATTCAGACAAATGATCGGTTCACCACATAGCTTTATGTCCTCACTGTTTGCGCGAATATTCAATGCCGTGCGCAACTTTTTTGTATCACGTGGTGGCGTAATACTAGCTGGCATTCTGCTGGCTGTACTGTTGGTCTGGTTTGTGGGGCCGCTGATCGGCTTGAAGTCAATCAGTGCACGTCTTTGGTTCCTGGCGATCCTTCTGTTATTGCTGTTGGCCGCCTCGCTGGTCAGATGGTGGGGCGATCCTCGTCTTACGCGAATGATTGTTGGCGTGCGCAACTTTTTTGTTTCCCGATCTGTCGTTATATTTATCGGTCTTCTGCTGGTTGTTCTGTTGATCTGGTTTGCAGGCCCTATGATTGGTCTGAAGTCAGTCAGTGAGCGTATCTGGGTGTTGGCGATCCTGGCGACATTGCTGTTGATAGTGTTGCTGGTCAAATGGTGGATAGATCGTCGTCGCGGGAAAAAATTGGAGCGGGATATTGAAGAATCGGCATTTCTTGGTACTCGTCCAGACCGCGAAAGTGAAATCGCGATTCTGCGCAAGCAAATGCATGATGCAATTGGTGCGTTGAAGTCCTCTGAACTCGTTTCGTCACGCAGCGGTAGTGCAGCTCTATATGCGCTTCCCTGGTACATGGTGATTGGCCCATCTGCGGTGGGCAAGAGCTCTATCCTACGCAATTCCAACCTGAATTTTCCTTATTCCAAGCATGATCCTCGTGGTATTCAGGGAGTCGGTGGAACGCGTAACTGTGATTGGTGGTTTTCAGATCAGGCTATTTTCCTCGACACTGCGGGGCGATATGTTACAGAGGAAGATGACCGTGAAGAGTGGTTCGCTTTTCTTGAAATGCTGCGTAACAATCGTAGTAAGCAACCTATCAATGGAGTGATCGTTGCAGCCAATATTGCAGATCTTCTGACCAGTGACAGTGCTGCAATTCTGGAAAATGCAAAAATTGTGCGTGACCGTATTGATGAATTGGTCATCAAGCTTGGTATTGTTTTTCCAGTGTATCTGATTTTCACAAAATGCGATCTGATAAAGGGCTTTTCCAGTTATTTTGATGACTTAAGTGAAAAAGAGCGTGAGCAGGTTTGGGGCGCCAGCATGTTGGCGATTGACCAGAACAATGCGCGAGAAGTCGGCGAAATATTTGAGGAAGAATTCGATGCTCTGCATGCACGTTTATGTGCGCATCGAATGCTTAAAATTTCGCTACAAAGAAACATTGATCTTAAAGCCGAGATTATGGATATGCCCAATCAATTTCGGGCAGCAAGTCCGCGTTTGGCAGAATTTGTCCATCAGGTTTTCAAGAAAAGTCCTTATAAGGAAACCCCAATTTTCGGAGGTTTCTTCTTTACCAGTGCAGCACAAGAAGGTACGCCAATACACTTATTGGCCAATTCTGATATTCAAGCATTCGGAGCGGTAGCCAATGTCGTCTCCCAAGGCAGTGAGAACGTGCAGAAACCCTTTTTTATTCACAGCCTGTTACGTGAGGTCGTGCTGCCTAACAGCAAACAAGTGGTTCGCAATAGACGGATGACCACTCGTGCCGTATTTCTGAAACGGCTCAGCATAGCGTTTGCAATTGCTGTTGTCATTATTGGAATCCTGTTGCTGACTTCTTCATACCAAAATCAACTGTTGCTTATTACCGATGTAAAAGACAGCAGTAGGGATCTCGCCCGCAATGTGAACAGCAGCAGATCCAATATGGATGCGGCTATGAAGAGTGTGTACTCTTATTACAATACCACTGGTGAGTTATGGGATAGTGACAGTGGGGGTGGTTTCCTGACTCCCAGTGGCCTGCAAGAGCCTTTGGGGCAGAATTTCCTGCTTGGGATGCAGGCAGTGTTCCTGAATCCTGTTGCAGAAATGGTGGAAGAGAACCTGAATAACTATGCACGCAATATTCCAACAGCACCTGATGAGGCGAATGCGTCATCGGTAGATGCAGCAGGCGATGCGGCGGCAGATATCTCAAGCCAGCGCAGCCGCAGTACCGCAACTGCGTATGATGAGTTGAAGCTTTATCTTTACCTGAGTTCGCCGGATGTAGTAGAGCCAACAGCATTTATCGAACCATTTACCGATATTTGGATTTCTGCTTTAAAGAAAAATGGCGTCAAAATTAAAGAGCTTGATAAGGCCAAACTGACCAATATGCTAGCTTACTATGTCAAGCATATGCGTGACGCAGACAGAACCCCGTTGCATGCCAAAGCTTGGACTGCTGACAAAAGTTTGATTGCCAATGTGCGGGCCGTTATTAACCTGCAACCCAGCTCTGAACGGCTATATGCGGAAATGCGCGATGTCGGTTCGCGGAAGTTGGAGGCGTTAGACCTGTTAAGTTTGGTCAACGGTGCACCGCGCGGAGCATTGGTAAGCAAAAACAGCATTCCCGGCATTTACACTCGCAATGGCTGGGAAACGTTTGTGTGGCCCTACCTTCAAAAAACTATAGACGAGTCCCTACGTACAGATTGGGTGATGGGAAATACTGCCGCTAACAGTGAAGTTCCGACCGGTGAGATGCGTGCACAGCTTGTGCGTCAAATTCGTCAACTGTATTTTGCCGACTATATCAATCAATGGTTTTCAATGGTGGCCAGCATTTCGGCTCGCAGATTTGATTCATTACATGACGCGTCCTCTCAATTGCAAAGCTTTACCAGCGATGGCAGTGCCATTCTGGAAGTGCTGAAATCGATCAATAATAATGTGACGCTAACAGATGTTGATGAACTAAAACTGCCATTCAAGAACCTGACTCAAATCACGCAAGAAGCAATCAGCGGCAAAGAAAACAACTGGTTTGATGCATACCGGAAATCATTGTCGGCTGTTCAAAAGGATATTGCAAGGCTGGCGTCATCGAGCGATGCACAACGTGATACACGATTATTTGCAGTCAAATTGTTGAATGGTGATGTGGATTCCGAACTATACAGAAGCTGGCTGGCAACCAGTCAGGTTCTGGAAAATGCCGATGCGAGGACATCTCAGTCTGTTGCTAACTTGTTGCGTGCGCCGATAAGAAATGTCTGGGGCACTATTATTGCGGTTTCGCAGAAGAATCTTGAGCTTACCTGGAAGGACAAGACTGTCTTTACCTTCAATGAAACTTTGCGTGGTCATTATCCCTTTGCCGCCGACGGTCATGATGCTTCGATGAACGATGCGGCAGATTTCTTTAAGCTTACAGGCGGTACTTTCTGGTCATTTGTAAATGATGAAATGGGACCGTTTGTTGAACGTAAGGGCAATAGTTGGGAATCTCGCAAATGGTTGGGTATCGGATTGGATTTTACCCCGGAGTTCCTGCAGGCGATTGAAAAATCATATGGGATTAGCAATGCCATGTTCAAACGGGGCGAATCCAATCCGGGCGTCAATTTCTCCGCTTACCCACTCCCTAATGCCGCATTGAGCGAATCCGTAATCGGCATTGACGGTGTGGAATTCCATTATCGCAATGGTCCTCAGGAGTGGCTGAATTTTGCTTGGCCGGGTCAAAATCCCGGCGCGCGGGTGCGTGGTGTAAGGGTAGGAACTATGGCAGGAGCGGAGTTGGTGACAGAAGGAACTTGGGCTTTGTTCCGCTTGCTTGAAAAAGCCAAGATATCGTCAGATCAAGGAGACACATTCACTGCTACATGGTCATTGATTGATAGCAATGGGCAACGCTTGAATGTCAGTTTCAAGATTCGGCCTGATCGCAGCGTGACTCTATTGCAACCCTCTGCCCTACAGGCATATCGTTTACCCGCAGAGATATTTATGCGTCCAGCCGTTGGTGACAAACAAAATGAATAATACACATGCTAGCGAGATTTAGCTGATGAGCATACTGTCATTGTTCTCATCATCGGGTAATAGAAACAACGATATTCCATCGGATGTTCGTACCGGATTTATGGGTAAGATCCCAGCGCGGCCAGATTTTGTTCGATATCAGGCAGGTTCTCAGGAAATCAAGCTTCTGGATCAATGGATACATGAAGGCATTGCATATCTTGCGCGGCGTTTTCCTTTGGATTGGAAAGAGCGTTTGGAAGGATTCGCTCATATCCATTGTTATATTGGAGGGGAAGGTTCTAACCCGACCCTGTGCGGAGTGATATGCGCCAGTCATGACAAGAGCGGGCGTCAGCATCCGTTTGTAGATTTTGCCACGTGCTCGAACGCTCAGGCTATGCAATCACTACCCTATATTTCATACCGTTTTGCGGACTTCTATGCGCATGGTGGCAAATTGAAGAATCAGGATGGCAGCGATCTTGATATTGATAGTCTGACGCAGCAGAGCAACACCCTGATTCGTTCAATACCCAGATATGTAGAGGCAAATTATTCGCAGCAACGCAATGAGAGTTGGGTAGGCAAGAGCAGTGCGGAATTTTGGTCCGCAATCTTGCCGAGTGCCAATGCGAATACGCGGCTCAACTTTGCGCGCGATGTTTTACAGACTTTAAAAATGGCATCCAATCGCGGACCTGAGCGCATTTCCTGGGGGGTTCGCCTGCCAATTCCTTCGGGGGCTGCAAGTGATGCCATCGTGTCGTTCTGGATGAGCCTGTTTATTGGTGTATTGGGAAATCAGAAGTGGCGTCCCTATGTATTCTGGAATCCGCAAAGCAAAACCGTATCTTCGCTGACGGTGTATTTTCGTTCGCCCAATGCATCGAGTTTTGCGCAACTTATCAGCCCGGAGTCTGACGAGGGTGGGGTGGTGGATGTAGTGCTGCGGCCTTTGGAAAATCTTGCTGGAATTACCAGTACGCACCTGAAAAATCTGGTCGAAAAAGAATCATTGACCTGGCTGGAAATGCTGGATAACTGGGTGAGGGGATAAAAAATATGATAGCAGCAGTTGCAGAAATTGACAGGCCAAACATAGAGCAGGCTGAAACCACATTGGTTGAAGTGGCTGTTCCTGCATTGTCGCCACAGGTGCTGGAATTAATTCAGCCCATTGGCAGTAATGGTAGCGGTGAAGACCCGCGTTATTCCGAGCAATTTATCCAGATCAAGCAGGAAATCGACCGGCTCAGCGATGCTAATTTTGATCTGGTCACGAAGTTATCGCGTGAAGTGCTGATCTCGGTCGGGAAAGATTTGCGCGTTGCGGGGTATTTGATCCTGAGTACTTTGTATTGCAAAGGCATGGCCGAATTACCAGACGCAATTACTGTTTACCGCACGATTATGGACAAATTGTGGGATGGTTGTTTTCCCCAAAAAGAAAGTGCGCGCAAGCAGGCATTTGCCTGGCTGAATAGTGATCGCATGGATACATTCATCCAGCTACAGAACGGTGAATCCGCAAGCCTTGCCGAACTGCAGCACTTGCGTACCGAAATCGATTTACTCAACAAGCTGGCACGCCAGCGCATGGGGGATGAAGCGCCGCAATGGACGCGCATCAACGCCTGGGTTGATAACTATCTAAAAGAAAAACTTAGTCAAAAGTCCGCGCTGGAGCAGGAGCAAAGGGATCAGTCGCAGAAACTATCCCAAACGCAAACTGCAGGCAATGATGCGCCACTCACCGAAAGCCGCGCCGAGCAACAAATCAACAAAATTGTTACTTTTTATCGTGAACGCGGCGAGCGCGCGCAATCGGTGGCGCTGTCGCGCGCAATTCGTTGGGGAGGTTTACTGACTCCTCCAAATGACGCGGGCGTAACCCGTATACCTCCTTTCAGGGAAAATGCCCTGAACGAGTTATCTGCCTTGCAGTCAAGTGGGGCAGGGCTGGAGCAGATTTTTATTCTCAGTGAAAATCTGCTGATGGAACCCGGTGGTCAATGGAATATGGATCTGCAGCATATCGCCCATAAAACACTCGTTGCACTAAATGACACGGCTAGCGTTCATATTCTTGAGTCTGAGATAAAAAGTTTGCTGAAACGTTGCGATTGTTTGGTGGATTTATGCTACTCAGGCCAAATTCCTTTCGCCAACGAAGCCACCAAAGAGTGGTTGAACAGCTTGGCGACAGCGGTTTCTTCAGCAGATGAAGAGTCGGCAGGTAATGCTGCGGATGATGAAATTAACAAAATAGCCATTGAAGCTTCAAAAGCGTGCACGGGAGGAAATTTGCTTGCCGGGCTTGAAATTCTTAAAGGGCTTCCTGGTAATACAGGACGGCAAAGATTTATCAGGCGCATTGAAGAAGCCAAGTTATGCGTCAAGACAAAACATACGGAAATGGCAAGATCAATGCTGGATGCGTTGGATCGGGAAATTGTGCGATCCGACCTTTCAGCATGGGAGCCAGGCTTGGCTATTTCTGCCTGGAAATTACAGATCAAGCTAATCGCTCTCGAACTCCCCAAAGCGAATTCAACACAGCAGCAAGACTTAAAGACTCGTATACAGGAAATCAATGCATTGATATGCGTTGCCGATCCATATGAGGCCGCACGTATAACCCTACCAACTGTTAATAAAGGAGCAAACCATGGCTGAAAGTTTTCAAAATGAAATTCCAAAAGCACGCGTCAATATTTCACTTGATGTAGAAACTTATGGCGCGAAGAGAAAAGTTGAGCTTCCGCATAAAGCGCTAGTTATTGGCGATTTCAGCATGAGCAAAAAACAGCGTCGTGTCGGCGAGCAAGAACGCATCAACATTGATGCCAACAACATCGAACAGGTGATGACGGATCTGGCCCCGGCAGTGAATTTTGCTGTGCCAAATAAAATTACAAATGACGGTAGCGAAATTCGCGTTGATATTCAATTCAAGAATTTCAAGTCATTCCATCCGGAACAGGTTGCAAGACAGGTACCCGAACTGGCTGGCTTGTTGGCAATGCGCAACCTATTGAAGGATTTGAAATCCAATCTGCTCGACAACACTGCTTTTCGCAAAGAACTGGAACAGATCGTCAAGAGCCAGCCGGAACTGGCTAGCCTACGCAAGGAACTCGAAAAGATTGCCCCAATCGTTGCAAAAAATGATCCGGTAGCAGGCTAAATGCGGATAAATCACTTGTATTGACAACCGCCGGGATGGTTGTCGACAAGAAGACGAGATTAAGAGGAGAATAAAATGCCAGAAGCAAGCAAAACAGCAATGAACAAGTCGGTAGCAATAACCGAAGAAGCCACCACCAACGTCTACGAACGCCTGTGCAGCAAAATGGAAATCGCCCCGATGAGCGGCTCAGTCGACATCAGAGGCTTCAGCGACTCCAAGCGCATGGCCGAATCGCCATTTGAAGAACGCCTCACCGCCGCGATTAGTGTATTCCTTGAGATGGCTGGCAAGTCCGGTACGGCAATAGATCGCATTGATCGCGGTTTGCTGGATCATTATATCTCCCAGATCGACGTTACCATCAGCAGTCAACTGGACGAAATCCTTCACAACGAACAATTCCAGGCGATCGAATCCACCTGGCGCAGCCTCAAGTTTCTCGTCGACCGCACCGACTTCAAAGCTAATGCCAAAGTCGAACTGTTGGACATCTCCAAAATAGAACTTATGGACGACTTTGAGGAAGCCCCAGACACCACCCAATCAGGACTGTTCAAGCACGTCTATATCCAAGAATATGACACCCCCGGCGGCGAACCTGTTACTACTATGATCTCCAACTTCACCTTTGGCCGTTCCGCCCAGGACATCGGCATGTTGAGTGAAATATCCAAAGTATCGGCTGCGGCCCACTGCCCCTTCCTGGGTGGCGTCGACGCGGGCTTCTTCGGCAAAAAAGACATGTCCGAAGTGATTGGTATACACGACCTGTCCAGCTACATGGATCGCTCCGAATTTCTGCGCTGGAAATCCTTCCGCGAATCCGAAGACTCACGCTATATCGGACTAGTGCTGCCGCGTTTCATGCTGCGTATGCCCTATGGCAGCGAAAGCAACCCGACACGCGAATTTAATTACGAAGAAGGCGTGCGCAGCGAGGATAGCGAGCATTACCTGTGGGGCAACGCCAGTTTCTCCTTCGCCGCCAACATGGCACGCAGCCATAAAGAAAACGGCTGGTGCGTACAAGTACGCGGCCCGCAATCTGGCGGTAAAGTAGAAAACCTGCCCATCCACAGTTACGACGTGGGCCGTGGCAAGCAGATGAAAATACCGACCGAAGTATTGATCCCGGAAACCCGCGAATTCGAATTTGCCGAACTCGGCTTCATCCCGCTGAGCTACTACAAGAACAGCGACTTCGCCTGCTTCTTCTCGGCGAATTCCACGCAAAAACCCATCGAGTATGACAGCAAGGAAGCCACTGCCAACAGCCGCATCAACTCGCGCCTGCCGTACATCTTTTTGGTGTCCAAAATATCGCACTACCTCAAAGTGCTCCAGCGCGAAAACATCGGCTCCAACAAGACGCGCAAGTCACTGGAAGATGAACTCAACACTTGGGTGAACACCTTGGTTACCGAGATGAAAGACCCCGATCCAGAATTGATCTCGACCCATCCCTTGCGCAAAGCGGAGGTCACCGTCAAGGACATCCCGGAAAACCCCGGCTTCTACCGCGTGGCACTCACCGTCATGCCGCACTTCCAGATCGAGGGGATTGATGTGCGCCTGTCGCTGGTGGCACAAATGCCGAAAGGGAAGTCGTAATTTAATCCATTTTTCTCTCCCGCCAGCGGGACTGCGGGAGGGTCGCTGCGCAGCAGCGGGGCACCAACCGGCGTACCTCTTGCGGGTGTAAGAGAGAAAACAGAATGTAGTTTGATCGAAATTGAAATTATAAAAAACTGCCCATCCCTAGTGGAAGGCGAACATAAGCAGCAAGAAGTGTGGAGGAGAGTGTGAACCTTGAATAAGGTCAAGCGGTGAACTGCAACTCGAATATCGGCTGAAACGATATATCAAAGGGCAGCGTACTGTTTGTTTTTAGTGCAGGTATGAAGGAGTCCGTTTTGGGCTAGTTTAGTGGTAGTAATCACAAAGGAGGTATCACATGGCAAATGCAGCGTACATAGAGTTTTATGATGATCAAGGTGCAAAAATCGAAGGGGGTGTGAAAATCGCCGGACGTGAAGGTACTGTTGAAGTTCTTTCTTTCAATCATGAAGTTCGTATCCCTACAGACGCGCAATCAGGTGCTTTGACCGGAACTCGCAAACACGAACCGCTCACTTTCACCAAGAAGTTCGACAAGTCATCCCCTTATTTGTACAAAGCGGTGTGCAAAGGGCAGACTTTCAAAAGGGCGGTGCTTCACTGGTTCGAAATCAACGACAAAGGAACCGAGACCGAATACTTCCAGCATGAGCTGACTGATGTGAAAATCACCTCCGTCAAGCCGATCATGTTCAACGTAAAAGATATGGAATTCGAGCGTTATCCACATCTGGAAGAAATCTCTCTGCGTTACGCCCAGATCAAATGGTTGTTTAAAGACGGTAGTCTTGAGTACACCGACTCCTGGACTGGCGACAAAGCAGCGTAATTGGCTGATCAAAGCGCGCACTTTACGGTACGCGCTTTTTACGCAATTTCCCAAACTAGAGTGTCTCTAATCATCCGGCTCGAAACAATTGAGCCATGCGGCTCGATCATTAGATGCACACCATAAGGAACCGTCATGGAAACCCCCATCTTGCAAAACAACATCTTGGACTTCAAGCCGCAAGCCGAATTACCAGCACCCGGCGAAACTTCCCAATACGGTCATGCACACCGCATCGCCATAGTCACACAAGTTAAAAACCACATCCCGCAGAGCGTAGCACTAAACGGAAACAACTACCCCGTCACCGGATACCTCAGCACCCTGCCCGCCATCGCCCCCGGTATGAATATCGGCGATAAGGTGTACATCAGCATTGAAGAAGATGGCGTATTGATCCACGGCATCGTGATGCCGCCGGACGCGCAAGTACAGGCCAGCTTTACTTATGTAGAAGGCAAATTGGTCATCGAAGCGCTGGGCGCTGTGATCCTTAAAAGCGGCAAAGCAACGGTTGAATTGACCGAGGCGGGGGGAATACGCATTGATGGCAAAGATGTGCGCACCAAAGCAAAAAAGACGTTGACCCTGCTTGGCGCCCATGTAAACCTGAATTGAAGAATGAACGAAATGCATTCAGCTTTCGCCCTCTGAAAACCCGGATACAGAGCACCCAAGGAGACACACATGGGCAACATTAACATCAACGGCAAAAGCGCCGTACATGCCAAATCGGAAGGTATACTCACTACCGTCGATACCTGCCTCACACCACCTTTCTGCATACCTATTAACTACACCAATGTGGCTGAATCCAAAATGGCGGACATGGGTGCATCCTCAGTCAAAATTCAGGGCAGCCCCGCCTGCAACAGCAAATCCAACTTCAAAATATCCAAAGGCGATGCCCCTGGTTGCTGCGGTGGTACAAGTTCCGGCTCGACCCAGCAAATGGCCGAATTCCTCACCTTCTCCAACGACGTGATGATCGAAGGTAAACCCGCCGTGCGTAATGGCGACAAAATGGTTTCCAACCTGAGGAACACCGCCCCCCAGCCGCTGGTGCAGCCGCCTGCGGGGAATGCCACGGCGAAAACGACAAAAGCACCCGAAGCAATTAAAGGCGACTATAGCCAGCAGGTCGATCTAAGCGATTTTGTGGGAATGAACCATGAAACCGGGCAAGCACTTCAATCGTTGCCTTATGCGTTTAGAGATAAAGATGGGAAAGTTTTACAAAATGGGCAAACGAACAGACATGGCGACACTCAACGGGTCGAGACGGTCAAGCAAGAGAAAATCGTCTTGTACGTGGGCGACGGCGACTGGCAGCTTTCTGTAGATTGAAAACCTAATGTTTGAGGTGGACCGAAAATGAATGAGAACAATGCAGAAACCACAGCCGATGTTGGCACGCTGGATATCGTGATTAAAGATCCAAAAGGCCTCCCAATATCCGATTTGGAGTTCCAGGTGTTTATCGCTGGTCAGTCCGTGTTTAGCGGTAAAACAGATGCCAATGGAAATGGTAAAACCATTGAGGGTTTGAAAATCGGCAGCATCTTTGAAGTGCATGTCAAAACTGATAAGGGGGTCTTCAAAAAAGTTGCGATAGGCAACACACAATCAGAAGAATGCACCGCATGTTTAACCAGCCCGAAAACTCGCTTCGAGTTCAGTAGCTACGCAGATGCTGGTAAACCGGGCAAAGCCGAAGCACATAAAGAAAAAGTTATTGAAGACAGCAAACCAAAAACTGCCGACCCTGTCAACCCAGTTGTCAAGAAACCGCATACGGTTACAAACGATCAAGACATAAATGGGAAGCCGGTTGCTCTTGTAACTAATGGGGCGAAGGTGCTGCCTGCGTTAGCTGCTAATGTTATTGCTGCGTTGCCGCAAGTGGATGGAAAAGGATATGCCGAAGGCGTACCTCGACGCGATAGACAAAAAATTGATCCGACTACTGCGCCAATCCCCGATACACTCGTCTGTAATGAATATGTCTTCTTTGATTATGGGCGAGCGGGTGAAAAGATACCGTACAGTCGCCCCGATCAAATAGCTTACTTTAAGCAACAAAACCGCTTTACTACTGTCAGCTCGAAAGGCGAAGTTGGCGACGTCGGTTTTTTTGGTGGCCACGAGGCCATCGTCATAGATGTAAAAGAGCAGAATGGAATTAAGTGGTATCGGTATTCCGGCGCACATTTAGGAAAAAAATCTGGCGCAATGAAAGATAAAGATGGATACCCACTTTATATTAGCCAAGATGGACGAGGTGCAAGCATGATAAAAGAGAAACTTGCGCCTTGGTCTTACATTGGTGTACCCGGCTACACTGGCTACGTAGGATTCGGTAAGGCAGGAAGATAATGAAAACAATTAAACGCATTAATATACCTGTACGCATACTGCTGCTTTTAGGGGCGTTTTTGTTTGCGGGGAGTGCGCGCGCCGAACCCGCAGTTGCCGAGCAAAGTCTGCCGTTGCAACTTGGCGATTACCTTACCACCGAATATATTGATCTTCTAAATCAGACGCGATCACCATTTGCTGCTGGTAAGAAATCTGATAGTCGCCAATATCTTAGTGTTGGATTCGACGATAAGGAGAAAATCATCGACTTCAGCTTGATGGGAAATTTTCATGAAGGACTAGGAGGGATAGTTGCAGATACATCTTTAAAGATAACCCAAGATGATTTTGGTGAAACCCCTGCAAGACTTAAAGTGCTGTCCCGTTCTGAGTTCTCCGTCGAGGTAGAGGGTAAAACACTCGTTTATCGTTACGTTGGGAATTATAAACAATACATTGCCCGCAACACGATAGCCGGAAAATTCAAGGACGGCGAAGGTCATCTCTATACGTTTACAGAAGATGGCTTGGCCACATTCCCCACGCGTAGCTTTCAATACGAAGTTGCAGCCGACTTTGTGACGATTATTTTCGATACCTTCTTTGAGGTAATTCCACATGGCAACAGTACACAGTATGGCATTGCCGGTACTCAGTATGGTTTTAAACTCATCAACAATAAACTCCAGATATTTGAAATGGGAGGGCCGATGGGCAATGAACCAGAATCCAAACCGTTTGTTACGTTGACACGTATTGAGGAGGCAGTAGTAAAGCCATAACAAAACACCCCCAAGTTAATTGGCCGTTCGCTCTTCCTAACAAAATCTAAATCACCGAACGCAATGCAAACGCCGCATAACACAGAGAGACCACCCAATGGGTTTTTTCAGCAAAAAAACAGCAGCAGCGCCCCGAGTCAAAGCCGCGCTTTCGGCTGCCCCAATCGCCATCACAGGATTGGGACTAGCCTGCCATGCAGGCGATCAACCCTACGAACTTATCAGTTCAATCTTGGGGCAGATTAGCGGCGCACAACTCAGCGACGAATACCAATTTATGTCCAACGGCGGAACGAATGTCGTGCCGAGGATGGTGCCGGTAGAAGAGTATGGCGACATGGCAGACCGCGAGCGCATGCGTCAATTAGCCGTAATCGCGCTGACAAATGCTACTGCGCAACTCTCTGCCAATGTAAAACCGGAAAGTGTTCTGATAGTAATCGTGGTTAATGCAGATTTGCTCTTTCGCTATAAAAAGATAGATACGCAATATTTGCAAAATCACCTGTCCGACAGCATTCCGCGCCTATCTGCAGCCACCTATCGCATCCTGCCTAACAATACAGGCACAAGCGCCAGCGCACTGCGTACTGCCATTGCCGAACTGAACGAAGGGAAATGGCAGGCCGTGATTTTCGGCGGTGCAGATTCTCTCATTTCGATATTTACCTGTCAGGATTTGTACGAGGCGGGGCGCCTTAACGCCGTAGGCAAAAGCGCAGGCATTGTTCCGGGAGAGGGCGCAGCTTTTGTGGTGCTGCAAAGCAAAGATGTCGCCGCAAAGAACACAACACCCGCGCTGGGCTATTTGAGTGGGTTAGGTATTGCGCCTGAGCCGCATGCCCGCGATGCAGATATTGAAGCTACCGAAGGCTTGTCGACCGCCATCAACCAAGCCCTAACCCAAGCAGGCATTGCCGCAACCGACATTCAAGGTATCGTTCATGGGCTTGGTGCCGAAACTGTCCATGCGTTTGAATGGTATCAAACCACCCAAAAACTTTGGCCGCGTCGCGTCGATGAACAACAACGTTTAGCCGTGCAACTGGGCGAACTTGAACAGGCCGACATTCCCGACGATCCCATTCCCAAAATCATCCTGCCTCACATGACCATGGGCGAGGTCGGTATGGCAGCTTTGCCTATGCATATCGCCGCCGCACTGGCCTGGATAGAGTACGACGAGCATCAGGCTCGCTGGGGCTTTCCGATCCGCAAGCATTTGTTGGTTTGCGACACACCCGATGCACCGGAGCGCGGCGCATTGGTTATTACCACCACGCTTGCGACAACAACTTAGGTAAACGCATATTGTTTACGTCCGTAGAGGGGCCTTCGAATCGTGAGCGAAATATATCAACAACAAACAATTAGTGAACCTTTTTGAAAATTAGCTCACCCGAACTTATATGAACGAAAACTACATCACCACTCATACAGAAAACGCAACCGATCTCTACGAGCTTCGACTCAACTGGCTGGATGAAACAGATATTTACTCCAGCGCATTTGAAGGTGTCGAAGATCGATTATGTGCCGACCTTTATCACTGCGCTCGCGCACTGCATCTTGAGGAGCCTGATACTGTAACTGCGCAAACCAAATCCAAAAAAGCTCCCACCAAAGAACCCGACTGTTTCATCTTCCTTGCTAGCCACATCAACTCCCCCCAACCCGCAACCGGTGCAGCCGGATACAAGCTTGCCTACCAATGGCTGGCACAGGACGCAGGCAAATCCGCAGCCGCCGAAGCCGCACTCTGCCTCTATCCGGAAGCAGACAACACCAGACTGCTCAAACTTTACGATGAACAGGAAGTATTGCGGCCTGCATTGTTCCGCCTCTTCCGCAAACAAATGCTCTCGCTCCCAATCGCCATGGTGAATTCCGCCGCCACCGCAGAAACCTCAGCGGACGCCCTCAAGATCGAAGCTCTGCGCTATGCCGCAACCAACGCTGACATAGGTATGGATGTGTTCCGCACCCACTACCTGTCGCTGCTCTCGGGTAAAGCCCAATCCGATGCCAGAATAGTAGAAGCGGCTATATGGGGCGGCATGCTGCGCAGCGACCCCGATGCAACCCGCGCCATCAGTGTCGCCATATCCAACACCCCCGTACCCAAATATCGCACAACACTACTGCGCCTTGCCGCACTCACCGGAGCCGCCGAATACCTCCCACTGTTACTGCATGCCGCAGAAAGCGACCCTGCCACCGGCTACCCGCTACTCGTACTCTATGGTCAAAAGAGCGTTATGCCAGAACTACTCAAAGCCCTTGAAGTCGCTCACACCATGGAACACGCTGCTGCCGCATTCAGACAACTCACTGACCAGATATTGCCCCGCATTCCGCGCTTGACCGTTGTAGGTGAAGAAGAGGATGACGCGGAAGAAAATGCCCCGCAAATCCCCGACATCAAAGCCGCCCGCGCTTGGTGGGACAAACACCAATCCAACTGGAAGGCAGACGAACGCTGGCTGTTCGGCAAACCCGCCAACACAGCACACCTCGTTGCGCTGATCCAAAAACATGCAGGCCGTTTCGGCCAAGACATCATGGCGTTACTCGAACTCAGCCAGAAAGCTCCGCTAAACATCCCATCAGAAATCTGGCGTGCACGCCAGCAACAACTACTTGCCGACAAAATGGCCGCACAACCCGCAAGCAAACCAGTTCTATCCGCGAAATCCCACCATGCATGACCTAAACAACGAAAGCCCCTGGCAAGCCACCATAGCCCCCGGCTATAGCCACAAGCGAGAGCCGTTGGCTGTGGTCATCATCAAAGCGGGTTACAACATCGACATCGAAACTGGTGCGCTCACTCCGCTCAAAAAGAAACCAACCATCGAAGCCGCCGACCAGCACGAGGGCGACCCGCAAAAATCCGCATTGATTGCCGCTACCGAATCTAGCCCGCCCAAAGTAGGCGGCGAGTTTTACATCCTCGGTGCCACACTCACCCCACCCGGCAGAGATACCACCGCCGCAGAAGCCAGCATGACACTCACGCACAGCAAAGGCCGCAAGTTCAACAAAACTATCCGAGCCGTGGGCAAGCGCCAATGGCAGGGCACATGGATGCTCCCCACCATCAGCAAACCCGAACCGCTCACCCCCATCTCCCTTGGTTACGAAAACGCCTACGGTGGCAGCGACCCCAAAGGCGGCGCACGCCCCACCTACCTCGCCAACTACGCTGGCAAAGGCTATGTCGCAGGTGCCAAACGCTGCATAGGAGTTGAACTCCCCCAACTCGAAATCGCCCCCTTCATCAACAGCCCCGCAGACCGCCCGCAACCCGCAGGCTACGGCCCCGTGCCCGCCTTCTGGGAACCGAGAAGAACAGAGCAAGGCACACCCGACCTAAAAGCCAGCAACCGCAGCGGATGCCCCTACGGCCCTGATGCACAAGTCACCATGTACAACAGCGCACCGCTGGATCAACGCTTCCCCAATCCGTGGCAAGGCGGAGAAGTCCTGACGCTCACCAACATCCTGGCAGGCTTGCAGTACGGCAAATCGTGCAGCATCACCCTGCCGCGCATCACACCGCAACTCACCCTGACAGAAAATGACGAAGACAAATTGCTGAAAACGGTATGCGACACCTTCTGGATTGATGCCAAAAAGAATCAGCTATTCCTGATCTATCGCGCCGCCTACCCAATGCGCATGGCACAAGAAGATGAAGATAACGAAGGCAGCATCACCGTGCGCGATGCCGCAGCAGAAAACGCAGAACAAAGTGAGGCCGCATAATGGGATTCTTCAGCAAAAAAGAAGTTGTCGCACCCGCAGCACGCACCAAAGCCGCGCCACCACCCGCACCCACAGCCATCACCGGCATGGGCATTGCCTGCTATTCGGGAGACAAACCCCTCTCGCTTATCTGCGCGATACTGGGGCAGATGAACGGGGTGCGGTTGAGCAAAGAACACCTAATCCCCTCGGACGATGGTAGCAAAGTGGCGATGGCAAGAATGGCTCCGGTCAAGGAATTCGGTGATATGCCAGAGCGTGAACGCATGTACCAATTATCAACAATCTCCCTCACTAATGCCGCCGCACAACTACCGGCCAATGTGAAACCGGAGAGCCTGTTGATTGTACTATCGGTTGCCCCGGTATTTGTAACGCGCTTCAATAAAATCGATACGGAACATTTACAGAATTATTTGGTTGCAGAAATACCGCGCCTGGCTTCTGCCACCTTCCGCATACTGCCCAACAGCACAGGCTCAAGTTCCAATGCACTGCGCACAGCCCTTGCCGAACTGAACGAAGGTAAATGGCAAGCCATCATCTTCGGCGGTTCCGATTCGCTCATCTCGATGGACACATGCCTGAAACTGGATGAAGCAAAGCGCCTCAACACCGTAGGCAAAAGAGCAGGCATCGTCCCCGGTGAAGGTGCAGCCTTTATAGTGCTGCAAAGCACCGACACAGCCAAAACAAACACAAGCCCTGCGTTAGCCTACCTCAGCGGTCTTGGCACAGCAGCCGAACCCAATGCCCGCGACTCAGACCTGGAATCCACCCTGGGCCTATCCAGCGCCATCAACCAGGCAATATGGTTGCCAGCGTAACCAATAAACTTACACCCAGTGCCGATGCAGCAGCATTGACCATGGTTGATAACATCATTGCGTATCTGGAGGATCAGGCTGATTATCTTTATGGAGATGAAGAAGGCACCGTTGCAATTTTAACTGCAATGGCGAATGGAAAATTCAAGCATAAGCATGGGGAAAAGCGTGTGGAGAAACCTGCATACCAGTGCTACAAATACGTCAAAGTTGCTCTGGTCAGAACGCAATGGGCTAAAGCTACCCCGGTTATTAAAGATCCCTTCGAGGGTAGGTCAGCAAGTACCGCAGGGCAAAAATTACTGGACAATGGATTTACAGATGTGACTGACAAAATGCCAGATTCTCGTTGGGCATCACCCGGTGATGTTTCGGTCTATGCATGGACAGCGGCGCGTCTTGCATCGGTGCGCAGCAAACCCGGAAAAGAGAATAATCCTAACGATGGGCATATCGACGTGCGCAGTTACGATAATTATCTGACGGATCATATTCCACAACACTTTCGCCCGAACTGGTCTATCTATGATTCGCCACGTGTATATCGCCTATATCACGACCCGGTGCCAATTCTGAGAATGAAGGCGTTCCTGAGTTGTTTGCGCGAGTATGAAGGGCAAGAAGATAAGGACGAAGCTAAACGTTATCAATTATTGAATTGCGCTTTGCCGGGAACCAACACCAAGCACTTCACGAGCTTTGAAACCCATCCGTGGGCAGATGTGTCGAAGGAGGAAAGAAAAGGCAAATCAACTGCCGCAGGTGCCTATCAAATTCAATATACAGCATGGGTCGAATTGCTTACTGGGAAGAATAGTGCCGGTGTTTATACTGCTAATAGAAAAATGTTCAGCTTGCGTGCCAATGAGAATAAATTTACTCCTGCCCTGCAAGATCGAATGGCAGTGGCCTTAATTGAGCTACGTGAGGCACTTGGTCATGTACGCAAAGGTGAAATTGCCGAGGCGATAGATAAATTAAATACAGAATGGTCTAGTCTGCCCGGCGGTACTGAAAACGAAGGGAGACGGACAGCGGATAAGAGGCCGATGGACACGGGCTATTTTAATGAATTATTTGATTCATATCTTGTTGAAGAAAAGAAAAAGGCAGGCGTTAAATGAAAAAATTACTCATTGGTGTAATGCTTTTTATGCTGGCAAGCCCCCTTGTGGCACAGGTCGTTACACTAACACCAGAGCAAAATGCAATAAAACTTTTGATCAAAAATATGTATGCGATTGATCCTGATACTTTTGAATATGCGGAATTTGGGGGCAAGTATAAAAATGGCGAAGTGGTTGTTAAAGGAAAATATGACCCTGATCGACAGTGCCGACTCCTAGCGGATTTTCTTGTAAAAGAAGCTATTATCAAGAACAAGCGTGCTAAGCAGGGATGTAAGTCCGGCTTTCGGTATCCTTCAGTAGATGATATGGAATTAAGCTCAGCTACGCGTATCGAACCACTACCAAAGCCACGCATCAACACACCTCTAGTGGATGGTGACAAAGCTAAGGTGCATGTAGAGATACCAAATGCCGGTGATGTCTTTTACTACCTTAGAAAGATGCCTGAAGGTTGGCGTATTTACCGAGTGGAATCTAGGGAAAATAGTGGCAATCCAGATCACATAGAGAAAGGTGATATGGTTCATGTGATACCGCCAGAGGCACCATATTACTAATCGCTACCCATTCGTAGAGCCGTTATCAAATGAAATATTTGCTTATCGCATTCTTGCTAGCCATGTTGGCAAGCAGCTTTGTTGCACGTGCAGATACTCTGACGCCAGAGCAAGCTGCAATTAAAACATTCATAAAGAAACTATATGCAATTAGCTTCAATGAATTTGAAGCCGCCACATTCGGTGCAAAATACAAAAATTGTGAAGAGATTGTAAAAGGGAAACATGACCCTGATCGTCAATGCCGACTCCTTGCGGAATTTCTTGTGAAAGAAGCTATTATTAGAAAAAAGGGGATACATCAGGGATGTATGGCAGGGGTCAATGGATATTTTCGTTATCCGGGACTAGATGGAATGGATTTAAGTCCAGTTGAGTGCGCTGATCCACCACCAGTCCTACACATCAATACGCCCATCGTTAATGGTGACAAAGCCATGGTGCATGTTACCTTTCCAAAGGTCACAGGGGATAACTTTTACTACCTCAGAAAAATGCCAGAAGGATGGCGCATATACAAAGTGGAAACCCGAGAAAATAGTGGGAATGATGATCACATAGAGGCAGGCGACACAGTTAATGTTTTCCCGCCAGAGGAACAGTCGAAATAATCGAAAGCGTGGAAAAGAAAAAGGCAGGCGTTAAATGAAAAAATTACTCATTGGTGTAATGTTATTTATGTTGGCAAGCAGCTTTGTTGCACGTGCAGATACTCTGACGCCAGAACAAACTGCAATAAAGTTATTTCTCAAGAGAATGTACGCTATTGGATTCGATGAATTCGAGGCAGGTACATTCGGTGCAAAATACAAGAAGTGCGAAGAGGTTATTAAAGGAAAATACGACCCTGAGCGTCAATGTGAACTACTGTCAGAATTTTTAGTGAAAGAAGCGGTTATACACGTTGAGGAAAAAGGAAATAAATCCGTGCTTGTATGACAGGGGTTTACGGATTCTTTCGGTATCCAGGGCTAGATAGTATGGACTTAGGCTCAGCTAATTGCCCCCCTCCGCCGCCAGTTCCATATATCAATACACCAGTAGTTAATGGTGACAAAGCCAAAGTGCATATTACTTTTCCGCATAATGCAGGTGATGATTTTTACTACCTCAGAAAAACGCCTGAAGGCTGGCGCATATACAAAGTGGAAACCCGAGAAAATACTGGGAATCCAGAACGCATAGAGGAAAGCGATACAGTTAATGTTTTCCCGCCAGAGGAGCAGTCAAAATAATCGCGCCCGCAGATCAATGGGTCAGACTCTGAGGTCTCACCTCACAACACCGTTGCCCATCCTGCAATCGAGCAAACAACAAGGAGTCATCATGGAAGATTCAATCCCGCAAAACAATATTCTGGACTTTAAACCGAAGATCGAATTGCCAGTACCCGGCCCGGAAACCGCCCCGTCAGATCATGCAAACGGCATCGCCGTGGTCACGCAGGTTAAAAACAACATACCGGTGAGCGTGACGCGGCATGGATACAGCTATATCCCTCACCCACTCACCCCAATATCGCACACAACTACTGCGCCTTGCCGCGCTCACCGGAGCCGCCGAATACCTCCCACTGCTATTGCAAGCCGCCGAGACCGATCCTGATACCGGCTACCCGTTACTCGTACTCTATGGTCAAAAGAGTGTCATGCCCGAATTGCTAAAAGCTCTGGAAATTGCGCACACCATGGAACAAGCTGCTGCCGCATTCAGCCAACTCAGCGATCAAATTCTGCCGCGCGTGCCACGCTTAACCGTAGTAGGTGAAGAAGAGGAAGAGGATGACGATGACGATGATGCTCAGCAAATCCCCGACGTTAGAGCCGCCCGCGCCTGGTGGGATAAACATCAAGCCAACTGGAAGCCGGAAGAACGCTGGCTATTCGGCAAAGCGACCAATGCGGCGCACCTCACCGCGATGTGCAAGAAGTATGCAGGCAGCTTCGGGCGTGATCTCATAGCACTGCTGGCACTGACACAAAAGGCACCGCTAAATATCCCAACGGAAATCTGGCGTGCGCGCCAAATTCAACTCCTTGCCGAAAATCCAGCCGCTCAATCAGCAGCCAACGCAGCAGACCAGCCAGCGAAAGCGCATCATGCCTAACCTATCCATGTTCGGGGCAGGTAAAGTAAATGTGATACATGTAACTCAGTTTGATAATTTCATGGGGCCAGAACCGTACAAAAAATACGGGCTACTTTTTCACTTCTCGCTGCCCTTGTTGAATGGCTGGTATAGGGAAGCGAATTTAGGGTAGTCACTGGCTCTTATGGGTTACATCCGGACAGATCAGTCACCAGAATTTTGATCATTTCAACGGCTGCTGTACAACACATTTGAGTCATTCGTATACAAGTTACACCGCCACTGGTAGCTCACCCCAGTCCGTCGTATAACTCGGCGACTTCTGCTCTCGACGCATGGCCCATCGTTGCTTTGTACCCGTCGCTCAGATCGTCACACTACACCTTCTGCCCGCATCGCCTCCTTGACCATCCGATTTAATTCCGCTGCTCGACTTGTTCTGCAACTCAAATACTTTTGGATGGAGGCCACGGTTAATCTGCACTTACCGTCGTTAATTGCCAAAATAATTGCGTTAACGTCCTTGTCTTCGCTTTCTCGTGTAGTTACAAGCTTGGTGTTTTCTCGCAATTCTTCTTTGGGGCTAAGCAAGTTTGGTGCATCTACCAAAATAGGTTTGTGAACTTTTTCTTGCGCTATCACTTCTGCTTCAGATGCGGTATCGTTATCCGAAGTTGCAGGTATCCCGTGTAGTATTTCATACCAAAGAATCGCACCTGACAAATCCACCAGTAACGCGAGCAATAGTCCGAGGGAAACTCTAACGGTAACGGGGGAAACGCTAAAAATACGGGAAAGCTCACTTGTTACCGTATCGCTTCCCGACGCTTCCCGAAGCTTGGCCAGTTCCAGTTTTAGTGCTGCCAATTGATTCGATAGCGTAATTTTTCGCTTCGCTTCCTCTAACTCGAATTTTAATGCAGATCTAACTTTCCAACTCGATTCCGTTGCCAAGCGCTGGGAAATGTCTGTTTCCGTGCGTGCACCTGTCGATAAGTATTCACGGGAAACGTCGGCAATGCGTTCTGAAAGCCCCCTCACCTTTATCGAATCTTCGGCCTTTGTTTCCCGTAGTGCATCGGCTCGTTCAGCCGAATGCACAAAGAAATTTAGTTGATTAAAAAGCGATACAACCAAACAGATTCCACAAACAAAGAGCAAAAATTTATTTTTTGAGAGTGACGGCAAAAAGTGCAACAGCAAAGTAGCAAAAACAAACAGAGGAACCAATATGGCTTGATCTGTCGTGCCGCCGAGATCCTTTGCGGAAACCGCAGATATGTAAACACTTAATGAGGTGACCGTAATTGCGAAAATTAGTGTGAGGGCCCTAATGACCATGATCATTTTTCAATGCCTTAAATATTTTGCTATAACCAAGCTGCTTTCATGTTCTGAAGCCATGGCAACCCAAATTATCTTCCCCAAAATAAACTGTACTTTATTGATTATATAGACTAATTTGTGTGGCTATTTAACGAGTAAAATGTAGATTAAAATTTTCTATCCATTTGAAATAAAAAGAAATAGTACTGATTTATTCGGTATAGGGGCATTGCAACAACAGGAAGAACATTAAATACCTTTGTTTGCACCTTGATTTATTAGAATTTTAAGGTATGCTTCGGCAAGTTATCCATTTTCACCTTTGCAGCCATGAAGAAATTTGTTGTCATTTTATTGTCATTTTGCTTGAGTCTGTCGGCGTTCGCTGAAGAGGCGGGCGCTTACTCTGCGCCTAAAACAGACCTTTTCTTTTTGTCCACTGTAGAAGCGTTTTTCTCGCCAAAAATAGATAATACTGGGCCGATAGTTGCGCCAATACCAGAAACCGCGATTACGCCAAAACAGCAAGACGAAGAACTCACCAATGCCGTATTTCAATTCACGTCTGTTCCCAAGTTACAGTCAGCGATTGCCCTGATTTATGACGAGCAGGGTAAACGTCCCCTGTATACGAAAAACGCTGAAAACATTGCACCAATTGCCTCGATTACCAAGTTAATGACCGCGATGGTCATTTTGGATGCAAAGTTGCCGATGGACGAAGAAATTACCATCTCTAATGACGATGCGGATCATCTCAAAGGCACGCGTTCACGTATGCGTCCCGGATTGACACTGACACGCGGCGAGTTACTCAAACTTGCCTTGATGGCATCGGAAAATAGAGCTGCGGCAGCGTTAGCCCGCACTTACCCCGGAGGAACGTCTGCGGCAGTGGCAAGAATGAATGCAAAAGCCCAAGAGCTGGGCATGCACTCCACAAGGTTCTTTGATCCAACCGGTTTGAACAGCAACAATGTTTCGACCGCCCAGGATTTGGTGCTAATGGTAAGGGCTGCACAATACTATGAACCTATTCACCAATTTACGACATCCACATCGCATATAGTTCTGAACCCAAAGCATCGGCCTTTGCGCTTTGCCAATACCAATCCGCTGGTGAAAAATGCCTCTTGGAATATCGGTATCAGTAAGACTGGCTATATCAGCGAAGCCGGGCGCTGCCTGGTGATGAAGGCAACCATTTCAAAACGTCCGGTCATTATTGTGCTGCTGGATTCCTGGGGTAAGCGCACACGCGTGGGTGACGCCAACCGCATCAAGAAGTGGATGGAGAGCGCATCGTATAAGGTGGCGCGCAACGGCCGCGGATAATTTTTATTACGCGCTATACCCTTGAATACTAATTAATAACCAAGTAAATTGGTCGTAATAAAATGTATCGCGCTAAATAAAATCAAAAGGATTGATGCTCCAACTATGCGGAGACTCATATTGAATTATTTGATCAAGTTTATTTGAAAGATCGATGTCATAGGGCGTAACAAAATGGTTACGTTTGATATCAAACACGATCCGCACAACTGGACGGAGCAGGCTCTCGGTTCCCGCGGTGATTACAACAGCCAGCATACCGCTTTCCAATTTAACCAATGAACCGACCGGATAAATTCCGATCAGGCAAATGAAACGCTGGACCATCTCCGGATTGAAATGGAACTTGCTCCATTCAAACAATTTTTTTAGTGCCGCAGTAGGCTCCATTCCTTTGTGATAGACACGATCCGAAGTCAGTGCATCGTAAACGTCCACGATGGCAGCCATTTGGCCAAAGGTGGAAATTTCATCTTTCTTTAATTTGTCGGGATAGCCTGTGCCGTCCACTCGCTCATGGTGCTGTCCGGTGATGGAGACCGCAATATCGGGTATCCCCGGCGTTTGTCTGAGCAAATCCCGGCCGAGTGCGGCATGGGACTTCATAACCACAAATTCAGATTCACTTAATGAACCGGGCTTATTGAGTATGTGATCCGGCACTTTCATTTTGCCAATATCGTGAAGCAGTCCGCCTAGCCCGGCATTCAAAACGACATCTTTATCAAAGTCCATTTCTCTGCTGAAAGCCACCAGCAAAGCACACACACTTACCGAGTGCTGGAATGTATATTCATCTTTGTTTTTGATCCGTGACAAGCTAATAAAAGCGTCTTTATTGCGAAAGATTGAGTCGGTAATGTGCTCGACAGTGGGCGACAACTTTGCCAATTCGAGTTGTTTGCCCATGCGAACATCCGACATGAGATGGTGTACCACCTTATGCGCGTCAGCGTGTATAACTTTGGCTTGCTGAGCTTCCTGTACCAGTGAAGATGGCGGAGAGGATTTTATTTCGTGTTTTTCAGCGAGTGAGGTGATTTGCTGATGAATTTCCGCATGAAATTCATCATGTGTTTGTGCATCCGCGACATCCAAACCTTTTTCGGAATCAATATAAAGTTCGCGGATGCCGCTGGAAATAATTTGATCAATTGTTTTTGTATCATTAACTTTAAATGAATTAAAAGCAAAGGGGTGATCCATCCAGCCGCAATTAAGGTCGTGGATAAACATACCTGGCAAAAGTTGGTCGCTGCGAATGCGTTTTATCATGGAGTAAGTGTAACCCTGCTAATTGGTTTGAGTTAAACCGGTTACTATATTCTGAAAGAGAAAGTCCAGCCTGCTAATTCGTTTGCAGTCATCGGGCGGGCAATGAAATAACCTTGTCCCAATTCACACTCCATATTTAGCAAGGCCTGATAATGAGCTTTTGTCTCGATACCTTCGGCTACAGACTGGCGCTCAAATGCGGTAGCCAAAGCAATAATGCCCTGAACGATAGCCATGTCACCTTTATCATCCAGCATATCCCGCACGAAGGACTGGTCTATTTTAAGTACGTCTACCGGCAGGCTGCTTAAGTATGATAACGAGGAATAGCCGGTGCCAAAATCATCCAGCGCAAAGGATATCCCGAGCCCGCGGCACGCGCCAATAATGCCACTAACTACATTAATGTCATTGAGCGCGACCGTTTCCAGAACTTCGATCTGGAGGCCGCCCGGCGGCGTATCGGGGAAGCACGCAAGTTGCTTTGCCAGTTTTTCAACGAAATGAGGTGATTCCAGATGAAAGCCGGTGATGTTGATGCTAACCTCGATTTCCAATCCTTCTTTGCGCCATTGATTCATCTGGGCGAGCGCGGTAGCAGTTACCCATTCTCCGATTTCTATGTCGATATCGGTATTTGCTATGAAGTGTAGAAACTCGGAAGGGGGAAGCAGGCCTCGTTCCGGATGCCGCCATCGGATGAGCGCTTCTGCTCCGGCCAATTTTTGGGTGCGCAAATTTACTTTGGGTTGATAGAACAATTCAAACTGGTTTTGAGATAGCGCATAGCGGACACTCTTCAAAAATTCGTGTTGGTCGCGAGCTCGTCGATCCAGTGCCGGATCATAAATGTGGAAACGGTTTTTGCCGGACTCCTTGGCTGCATACATGGCCTGATCGGCATGTCGTAACAGGGTGTCCGGGTCTTGATCGTCTATCGGGTAAATGCTGACACCGATGCTGGCACTGACAGAGACCGTTTTGTTTTTGATCGTGATTGGGGCGACAATGGCTGATAGCATGCGTTCAAGCGTTGCAACACACTCTTCCGCCCTGTAAAGACCAAGCAATAACACCACGAACTCATCGCCACCCAGACGGGCATTGGTATCCCCGCCACGTATGGTGTTGCCAATGCGCTTTGATACCTCGATTAGAACTTCGTCTCCTGCCTCGTGTCCCAACGTGTCGTTGATGGGCTTAAAGCCGTCAAGGTCCAGATAACAGACCGCCATCATATTATTTTCGCGCGTGGTTTGGGCTATGCCTTGCTTCATGCGGTCAGCCAGCAATATTCGGTTGGGGATTCCGGTGAGCGGGTCAAAATGGGCTACGCTGATGAGCTCTGCCTCGTGTTCTTTAATGTGGATAATATCCGAGAACACGGCGACATAACGGACTACCTTGCCTGAACTTTCGCACAAAACGGAAATGGACAGAAGCTCGGGGTAAATTTCGCCCGACTTGCGCCGGTTCCAAATTTCGCCCCGCCAAGCTTGGTCAAGCTTTAAGGTATCCCACATTTGGGTATAAAACGCCTCATTTTGATGACCCGAACTTAACAACCTCGGGTTCTTGCCTATGACCTCGTCGCGGCTGTAACCCGTGATTTTGGTAAAGGCAGGATTTACATCGACGATATTATTGTTTGCATCGGTGATTAAGATGCCTTCCTGACTAATACCGAACACGCTGGCGGTGATGCGCAAGTTTTCTTCAGCATTTTTGCGATCAGTAATATTATGAATGATTGAAAACAGGAGCCTGATTCCATTAACGATCACCGGTGTGGAATGCACTTCTACAGTTGCCACCGATCTGTTCATCAGGCGATGCTCGAACACGAAATAGTTGCGGTTTTGTTCGAAAGCCTGCCGCATTTCATATTCGATCTGAGTTCTGGTTTGCGTATTGATATCTTCGATATTCATCCCGCGCAAATGATCCAGCGTGTAACCGTAAAAACTTGACGCAGCCAAATTTGCATCCACTATTCTGCCGCTGGCAGGGTCAACCAACAGCATAATGGCCGAATGCCCCTCGAACATTTGTCTGAAGCGGGCTTCACTTTCGCGCAGAGTATCTTCAGTGCGCTTGCGCTGGGTGATATCGCGTGAAGAACTAAACAGCACCCGCCTGTCATTCAGATTCAGCGGATAACTGCTTACCTCGACATCGATAATTGTTCCGTCTTTGCGCCTATGTCGAGTTTCAAATTGCGTGCGTTGAGAATTGGAAAATTGATAGCGAATAATTGCCGGCACTTCAGAGGGCTTAAAGTTGGCATCTATCATGTCAATATTAATGCCAATCACTTCGCTCCGCTGATATCCCAACATGGCGCAGAATGAGTCGCTGACTTCAATAATGCTGCCTTGGTCGTCAACTATATGTATGCCATCGCTGGCATTGCGTAACAGTGCGCTATTCTTCTCGCTCTCAATGAGTAGCTGCTGCTCATTTAACTTGCTCTTGGTTATGTCTGAGATGTGCCCATGCCAGAGAATACTTCCGTCCTGAAGTTTTTGCGGTTGCGCATCGCCCCGTCGCCACACGACGCCTTTGAGTGGAAAAATCAACCGGTACTGTTCGTGCCAGGATTCAAGTTTTTCTGCTGACTTACGAATCGAGGCAAGGAACTTTTCAGCATCATCGGGATGCAGGTATTTGAATACTTTGGACGAGTCGATGGGAAATTGCTCTTCGCCTAAATTGTAAATATCCAAGAATTCTGAATTGCCATAGGTAAATGAAACACGAGCATCAGGCGCCATTCTAAATTGGAATAACACACCCGGAACCTGATTGGCTAAATCTCGCAGCAATGCATTGCTCTTTTCTCTCTGACGTGCGATTCGAAGCAGTAGGACGGCTGCTATTACTAGTGAAAAGATGCTCCCCGACGATACGATAGCGATAATTTTTACCATCTGTCGCCACCCCGACAGAAAAGAGTCCTCGGTTACAGTTAAATTAACAATCATTGGAAACTTTTCCAGAGCACGGACAGCACCCAGTCGTGCTGTCGGTAATTCTGAATTTGAAAAGCGGGGCCGTTCACTATAAATTACAGAGTCAGTCTTCTGCTGTTCTTGAATAACTTGATATGACGTTCCGGATAGATTTGTTTTTCCGATCAAATCCTCTTGAACAGGCCACCGGGTCAATATAGTGAAGTCTCTTCTGTATAGAGTGATACTTGCACCTTCGCCCAGATTTTTTGACAGACGTTCAAAATAATCGGTGAGGTGATCAACGGAAATGCCGATAATAACCAAGCCAATAAACCGGCCTCTGCTATCATCGAGACGTCTGCTTAAATAGAAAAGCCATTTGCCGTCGACCTTGTTTTTCACCGGAATACTAATGAATAACCCCTGTGAGGCGTTATTAAGCTGTGCCTGAAAGTAGTCGCGATCTGACAGATTAATTTGGGGGGAGGGAAAGGATCGGGAGGAACTGATGACACTACCATCGGCACCTACAATTGAGGCGACCACAATTTGGGGTAAACCACTGATCTTGTCGCGTAAGACCAGGTAAAGTTCTTTAGTGTGTGTTTTTGAATACAGCTCGGCATCATTTCGAATTTTCATTGAACTAATGCGTTCGACAATGTTCTTCAACGTAATATCTGCAGAAGAAATTGACTGCGAGGTTTGATCTGCCAAAACAAGAGATAAGTTAGAAAGCTGGCGCTGCCATGATTCGATTTCCCGCTGGCGAAGGAAAACTGCCGAGGTAATAGAAGTTAGGACAATTGCAGTAACCAGCAGGCAAAATCCTACCAAAATAAATTGCCTGGTCTTGAATTCCCCGGAGAACATTAACATCAACCTTCAATAGTTGTGTTATTTTTTGTAATCATTTGCACCGACCAACCGCTGGTTTGAAATGACGCTGTGACAAATTTTGTCAGCTTAAATTACGCATGATTTTACTACCATTCTGTCAGATATCCTACCCGTTTTAATTCGTAACTTGGCAGGGGAGTTGATGCAAGTAATTAAAACTGCAACGCAGAATTGCAAAGGCTGATCTTGTGGGATTACGCGCTGATGTTCAACGCCTTGGAGAAAGAAGCAGCAACTGCGGATGAAACAGCGGTGGTTGCGGGACGATGCGGACTGAGTTCTGAGACAGTTTCAGGTTTGATTATCGAGGCGTTGGCTTGGGCTCAACAGGTATGAGCATTTGGAGAGTGACAACAAAAGTTCGTTGTCACTCTCCGGATTAAGCCTGTGCCGGGAATAAGGGCTTTGCGTAACTTTTCGCTCTCTTTCCTATTGTATTTCCACAACCCGGGTTGGTTGCAGTTTCGCATAGGACGGCATCGGCATTCCGACCGAGGCGCCGATGTAAGTCGGGTCGGCGATGACAAAACGCTTGCCTTGATACAAGATAGTAGCGAGCCCTTCATTTACCTGCTTTAGTTCTACTGCAGTTGTCATGTGTCCGGGATAAAGCAAACCGACAACTTTAATTCCAAGCAGTTCCCGTACAAGCCAGGCGAAGATCACCGAGCGATCTTTGCAATCGTTGTAGGGGAAATAGATGGATTCTTCGATGAAAAAACATTTCTGATAGCCGAACTGATCAATATCGGTCTTGTAGGCAAAGGCGTGTTGCACAAAAGACAAAAGAAAATTCACAGCTTCTTCTTCGTCCATTGTTGACGTATATTTCTTGAGTTGCGGCAGCAGACCCTGGCGCAGTAATGAGCTGCTGTCGGTGTCAAAATAGAGTTCGAAGTCTATTTGAGGGAAAGATTCAAAGTATTCAATCAGCCTGCGATCATATGGCGCACTCAACCTGATCGTTTGTCCTTTGTAATCGAATGCCAGCTCTCTTTGCGCAGAAACAGGTTTGGTAAATCCTGTTGATGCAGACTGGATATCCAACGCATTCAGCTTGGTCGGATAGTCTGATTTGTAGGAGTAAAAAGCACGGATACTGTTGCCATGATCTTCTGCCAGTGCGGCGTAGTAAGTCTGATAATTAACTTTGGTGTATTTGGTGGAATACACTTGCTGCTTGATTGCCACAAACAGAAAAACATCATTGTCGTAATAACCCAGCCGAACGTCATAACCGGACTTGACCAGAAAAAACCACAGCAATAAATTTTGCTCGGATTTGCGTTCAGGTTGCAGCGCACGCACGACATCGCGCCAGAGTGTGACGTAGCCCCAGTCATCCAGCTTCAGTTCGCGCCGCGTAGCGTTGATGGACTGTATGGTTTGTTCATATTGGCTGCCGCTCATCACCGTCCAGAAGTCGCTCATGGTTTCGGGTTTGGCGCCGCCGGTCAGCCGGTACGATTTCCATTTCGGATCGTAAGAGAATTTCACGGGGTTGCCAAAAAACAAAATATCTATTTCGTTGGCACCGACAGTTACCGGTTTGGGTTGTGGCGGTGGTGGTGGCGGAGCTACCGGGGCAAGGATGGGTGCAATCACTACGGGTGCAGTGACCACGGGCTTGCCGGGAGCAGGGGGAGGAGGAGGGGCGATGGGGGCTTGTTTCGGCTCGGGTTCCTTGAGGAGAACCTTGCCTTGAGAAGTCTGGAATTCGCTCCACTGGCCTTTGAGAAAATTGGCGAACTCGCGGTCTTGTTGTTCCTTATATTGACGGAATTCGCTTTTAATTTGCTGGGCACCTTCTGCCTGCTGACGGCGATAGGCATCAAAATCGTCTTGGGCAAGAACTGAATTAAGAGGTAAACACACCAATGTAACTACTGAAAATAATTTAACCATTTTGGCTTTACTATTCGCCATCATTTCGATTCTCCTCATTCGAAGTTACCAGAATCCTTCTATGTTCAATATTATATGCCTGTGGCAATTTCTGCTTAATCTTTAACTTTATTTACTCATTTGTCTGCATAAGAGTTAATAACCTTTGATCTCATGTGCTTAATTGTACATCTTTGATGGGTGCCGGGGGATCAACGTGTTGGGGACCAAAAAAGTTCATTTGAATTCGTCAAGCGGAATAGGTATTGTGCTAGCCAAGATTCTAATGTGCTGTAGGCCGGAGAGGAAATAGCAGATGGGAAATCCTATGAAAGTCGCAATTATTGATGACGCGCAACTCAATGTGACATTGCTGCAACATTTGGTGCGTAAATTGGCCGATTGTGAGCCGGTTTGCTTTACCGATTCAGTTGCCGGGCTGGCTTGGTGTTTGGAAAATACCCCCGATCTGCTCGTGGTTGATTATATGATGCCGCAACTTAGCGGAATAGATTTAACTGAAAAATTTCGCGAACGCTATCCGGACATTCCGGTGTTGATGGTGACTGCAAACCATGAGACAGAATTGCGCCATCAGGCACTCAGGATAGGGGTGACGGACTTTCTGAACAAGCCGCTCGATAACACCGAATTTCTGGCACGGGCCAAGAATATGCTGGCATTGCATCAAAGCCGTAAAAAGCTGGCGGATAAGGCTGTTTGGTTGAAAGAGGAGGTGGATAAAGCGACAGCAGAAATTGCCGCGCAGAACCGTGAAATTGCGGCACGCGAGCGCGAAACTATTTTTTGTCTGGCAAAGGCTGCAGAATATCGCGACCCGGAAACAGGGGCGCATATTTTGCGAATGGCGCATTATTCAAAACATATTGCGCGTTATATGGGATTGCCGGAGGAGCAGTTGGAGCTACTGTTGGAAGCAGCTCCCATGCACGATGTTGGAAAAGTCGGCACTCCTGATATGATCCTGTTAAAGCCGGGAAAACTGACCGAGGCCGAATTTTCCATCATGAAGCAACATGCGACTATCGGCTATGAAATACTGAATACCAGTAACTCGCATGTTCTTAAAGAAGCGGCAAGTATCGCTTTGAATCATCACGAGAAATTCGATGGCACAGGTTATCCGGGCAAAAAGAAAGGAAATGAAATTCCTCTGTTTGCGCGTATTGTTGCCGTGGCCGATGTGTTTGACGCGCTGACCTCTGAACGCCCTTACAAAAAGCCTTGGAGCATTGAGCAGGCTATTCAATATTTACGGGATAATTCAGGTTCCCATTTTGATCCCGATTGTGTAGATGCATTTTTTTCCGAGTTCGAAGAGGTGTTGGCGATCAAGAATCGGTTCGTTGATGAGCAAATGGATGTAAGGGATCGTGTGCTGGAATAAGCAGGTTTCATGTAGTCATAGTTTGATTATTATTCAATAAATTTTTTCAAAAATTATGGGGGTGAGCCATGCAAATCAGTCAAATCCGTTGGTCAAAAAACACTGGCTGGGAACAATCCCCCGGCAGTGTTACCTCGGCAGAACTCGTACTGGCTTTTGCCGACGATGAGCATTTTCACACAGAAGCCTGTTTCAAAGAATTGCGCGAACTGTTTCCCCGTGCCCATATCATCGGGTGTTCCTCGTCGGGCAGTGTGGGGGGAGTGGAAATTAGCGATGGCGATGTGGTTGCGACTGCAGTGAAACTTGAACGTTCCAGTATTCGTATCGCATCAGTTGATATTGAGCCGGGTAAAGGTGCCGAAGAATTGGGCGCGAGGCTTATGCAGCAACTTGCCGCACCTGAACTGCGCCATGTATTTGTTCTTTCCGATGGGCTGCAAGTAAACGGAAGTGATCTAGCCCATGGGTTGAACCAGGCGGGGATTCCGATTACCGGCGGATTGGCAGGAGATGGAGCACGTTTTGGAAAAACTTGGGTGATGGCTGATGGCCCTGCAAAAAGTGGTCAAATTGTTGCAATGGGTTTTTATGGCAATGTGACAATCAAGAGCGGTTGCTTTGCGGGATGGGAAGAATTTGGTGCCGAGCGGGTGGTAACCAAATCGACGGGAAATGTAGTATTTGAAATCGACGGTCAACCCGCGTTGGCGTTATATAAAAAATATTTGGCCGATCAGGCCAAGGATCTGCCAGCGAGCGGGCTGCGTTTTCCTTTGAGTATTCAGGCGAACAAGACTGAAAAAGCACTTATACGAACTTTGCTGGCGGTTGATGAGGCTGTCAACAGTCTTACTTTTGCCGGTGATGTGCCACAGGGGTATCTGTGCAAACTGATGCGCACGAATCTGGATAGCCTGATAGATAATGCCGGTTTGGCGGCAGAGGCTGCTCAATCGGATACGCATCGGGATGCCGGTTTGTGTCTGGTGGTGAGTTGTGTCGGCAGGCGGCTGGTGATGGGGCAGTTGACCGAGGAAGAGTTGGACGCAGTGCAAGAAAAGCTCGGTGCCGAGACGACCATCACCGGGTTTTATTCCTATGGTGAGCTGGCACCTTTCAGTGATATCTTGAAATGCCAATTACATAACCAAACGATGACGTTAACCACAATTTACGAATAGGTCTGTTTTATGCACCGGTTGCTGGAACGCCAGTTACAACGCCATCTGGGCAAAGACTTTCAGGCTGACGATAAGTTAAAGTCGTTCATCGATATTGTCGACAACTACTATCAGGAGGTCGACAAGGAACAGCGTTTGTTGCAGAACGCATTGGCCATGAACACGGCCGAGCTGAACGAAGTTAACGAGCGTTTGCGCGTTCAGAATACTGAAATGACGCGCACACTGTTAAACACGTTGAGCGACGGCGTTTATGCCACTGACCTGCAGGGGCATCTAACTTTCATGAATGCTGCGGCAGAGAAAATGCTGGGCTGGCAGGAAAGCGAATTGATCGGACGTTCAATGCACGAGATGGTTCAACACCATCAACCCGGCGGCGAACTGTTTCCATCAGAACACAGCCCCCAAATAAGAGTGATTCAGAGCGGTGAACCAATCGACGCAAGCAGTCATTTCATCACTCGTTCGGGAAATTTTATTCCGATTAATTACCGCTCCCGTTCCATCGTATTGGAAGGTGTCCTCATTGGAGCACTGGTGTCGTTTCAGGATGTCAGTACGCTAAAAAATGCAGAGAGTAAGCTGCGTCAGGCATACGACCATCTGAATGAGACGCTCACCGAGTTGAATTTTCAGAAACATGCGCTGGATCAGCATGCCATCGTGAGCATCACTGATGCAGCCGGTAAAATAATCTATGCGAACGAAAAATTTGGCAATATCAGCCAATATGCGGTTGACGATCTAATCGGGAAAGATCATCGCGTTTTAAATGCCGGTTTCCACCCGCGAGAGTTCTTCCAGCAGTTGTGGCAGACTATCTCGTCAGGCAAGATATGGAATGGCGAAATAAAGAATCGCCGTAAAGACGGCACTTATTTTTGGGTCGAATCAACCATCGTCCCGTTTATGGACGATCAAGGCAAGCCGCTGCGTTTTGTTTCAATCCGCACAGATATTACCGCGCGCAAAGAGGTGGATGAGCGACTTCAGGATCAGCGGGCATTTTATGAACATATCAGCGAGACGCTGGGTGAAGGTTTGTATGTTCAGGATGTAAACGGCAATTGCACTTACATGAACTCCGAAGCGGAGCGCTTGCTGGGTTGGTCCCGCGCCGAATTTATCGGAATGCCGGTGCACGAGACCATTCACAATCAGACAGCAGCAGGCATTCCATTGGCAGGTAGCGATTGCCCGATCATGCGCGACGTAAAACTATACAAAAGATCACGGAGCGACGATCAGGTTTTTTTGCGTAAAAATGGGACAGTGTTTCCCGTCGAGGTATCGTCACAGGCGATCATGAACGACGGAGTGTTCGGCGGGGTGGTGATCGCTTTTCAGGATATATCGCTGCGCAAGCAAAACGAACTGTTTATCCGGCTGACACAAGAGCGCCTTAATCTTTCTCTGGATGGTTCCAATCTGGCTTTATGGGACTGGGATATTACCAGCGATCATATTTATTTGAGTGATCGCTGGTCGGTGATGATGGGGGGCGGCAAAGAGGAAGTGCTTGTTACCAGCGAGCAGTTCTTTAATTTGCTGCATAAGGATGACCGTGATGCGGCCAGATATAACCTCGCAAGCGTTCTCAAGGGGCAGGCAGAATTTTATTCCGCCGAGTTTCGTATCCGCCGTCACGATGGCGAGTGGGCTTGGGTTCATGCCCACGGCAAAGTGGTCGAGCGCGATGCTTCGGGCCGAGCCATTCGGATGACGGGCACCAATGCAGACGTTACCGAGCGCAAACAGGCTGAAGAGTCATTGTATAAATCCGAAGTTAAATTGCGCACCCTGTATGACTCTACCAGTGATGCAGTGATGCTCATTGATGAGACGGGCTACTTCGATTGTAACTTGGCGAGTCTGAAGATGTTCGGATGCAAGACCCAGCAGGAATTTTATGCGCAACAGCCCGCCGATTTTTCACCTGGAACTCAACCGGGCGGAGTAAGCTCGGCAGTGCTTGCGCAACAGCATATAGCTATTGCGATGGAAAAAGGCAGCAACCGTTTTGAATGGGTGCATCGTCGCGCTGATAACGGTGTAAATTTTGATGCGGAAGTATTACTCAATTCCATGCTGCTGGACGGCCGCTACGTATTGCAGGCAACAGTACGTGATATTTCCGAACGCAAGCGTGCTGAAGAGACTCTGCGCCAAGCGAAGGAAGCGGCAGAGCAAGCGGTTAGGGTAAAGGGTGACTTTCTGGCCAATATGAGCCATGAAATACGCACGCCGATGAATGGCATTATCGGCATGACCGAGCTTGCACTGGATACTGACTTGACGCAGGAGCAACGCGAGTATCTTGGTCTGGTCAGGACTTCTGCAGATGCGTTGTTGACAGTCGTTAACGACATTCTCGATTTTTCCAAGATTGAATCGGGCAAGATGAATATCGAGATCATCGAATTTTCGCTTGAAAATATGTTGCGCAATACGGTGAGATCTCTGGCAATAAAGGCACACGAAAAAAATTTGGAACTGCTTCTTCATATAGCACAGGATGTGCCTGACAGATTGTTGGGCGATCCGGGACGGCTGCGCCAAGTGGTCGTGAATCTGGTCGGCAATGCGATTAAATTTACCGAGAAAGGTGAGATTGAGGTATCGGTGATCCGGATTGGCAATGGCAGCGATGGCAAAGATGATTTGCGCTTTAGCGTTCGCGATACCGGTATTGGCATTCCCCGCGATAAATTCAAAATCATCTTCGATTCATTTTCACAGGCGGACACTTCCACAACGCGCAAGTTTGGCGGAACCGGACTGGGGCTGACAATTTCATCGCAACTTGTGGAATTAATGGGCGGGAAACACATCGAACTTGATAGTGAGGTTGGCAAGGGCAGTACTTTCAGCTTTACCTTGAGAATGGATGCTGTTTCCATCGAACCTCTGGCTGACTATCAGCATACCGGACGTGTCGCGGGAATGCCGGTTCTGGTTGTAGATGACAACGCGACTAATCGAAAATTGCTCATGGAAATACTGCGCAACTGGAAAATGCTACCCACTGCAGTGGAAAGCGGGGCGCGGGCTTTGGATGAATTGGAATCGGCGGTGCGCAGGGGCGCGCCTTTCCCGTTGGCGCTGCTCGATATACAAATGCCCGGAATGGATGGATTCGAACTGGTTGAGAAAATTCGCAGTCACCCGGACTACGTGGGCGCGACGGTGATGATGCTGACTTCGGAAGGGCAGCGCGGGCACGCTGCGCGTTGTCGCGAATTGGGTGTGGTAAGTTATTTGATGAAGCCGGTTTCTCAGTCAGAGTTGTTGGATGCGATTATGACGGCGTTGGGCGAACCGCAACAAGTTGCACCACTTGTTACGCAGCATTCACTGCGGGAATCAAAGCGAACGCTTAACCTGCTTCTGGTTGAAGATAATGCGGTTAACCAGACACTGGCAATACGTTTGCTGGAGAAGCTTGGGCATAAAGTAACCCTCGCAAACAACGGGCTGGAGGGCGTCACGCACTGGCAAGCAGGGGAATTCGATGCCATATTGATGGATGTCGATATGCCGGTGATGAACGGGTATGAGGCGACATCTAAAATACGCGATGCCGAACTTGTTCGTGGCGGGCACGTGCCTATTTTGGCAATGACTGCGCATGCTATGAAAGGAGATCGCGAGGAATGCCTAAGCCACGGCATGGATGGTTATCTATCCAAACCGATCGACACTGAAGAATTGTGGAAAGAGTTGGACAACATCACCCGGAATTTGCCTCGGGATGAAGGCCCTCCTCCTTCTGTGAAACAAAAACTGGTTGTTGCCGATTTTGACAAAGCCATGAAATTGATGGATGGCAGTCAGGAATTATTCGATGAGATCGCGCAACTTTTTATGGCTGATACCCCGCCACATATGCAGCGAATCAAAGACGGCCTTGCCCAGGGAAATCCGGAATGGGTGCGCCACAGTGCGCACACCATAAAAGGTATGGTCAGCATTTTCTCCGCAGAACACACTACGGAGGCTGCTGCGCGAGTTGAGAAAGCCGCAGGGCAACAGGATTGCGGTGAAGCGGTGATAGAGCTTGAAATTGCCTTAAATGAATTACGGGACGTAATTAGTAAACATTGCCCAAAATCATGATGCCGACTTTTGTTTGAGCGACGCAATCAAAATTTTATTCGCGAGATTTAATATCGTCGAGAAATTGACCTGAAGCCAGGAAGCCGTAATCTCTGCTAATACATCCGTCCTCTGCTCGACGTATATCAGGGTTGCGCTGTTGCAGGAGGCCAAGTCAGAACGACGCGTCCGCAATTGGGCAAACTAGCATTGACAACTTCCTCTGCTGAAGTCGTTAATCCCAGCGCGGCGAGGATGGGGTTTTCATGTGCGACCGCTACCACATGTGCATCGGGATGGAGCGCTGTGACATCGTCCAAAAATTCCCGCAATCGCTGCATTTGTTCCATAAAAGATTCACCATCGGGTGTTTTAAAATGCAAGGGGTTTTGCTTTATCTGGTCGTGGAACACATTGACGTGTTGCCCGTCCAAACCCGACTTGCGCTCGTTCAAGCGCGGGTCGATGTTCAATGGCAGAGTCTTGTCGCGTAGCAAGATTTTTATCGTCTCCTGTGCGCGGGGAAATTCTGAAACGAAAGCGTGGGTAAACTGCTCGCTGCGAAGCTCTGCTGCCAGCGCTTCGGCTTGGGCGATTCCTTTGGCAGTCAAATGAACAGGCTTGCTCGGATCGTCATTAATGAAATAACCGACATTCGCCTCACTTTCGCCGTGTCTGATTAAGCTGATTTTCATGATGTACGTGATATTGAAGTGTGAATTGTTATAAAACGGAAATACCAGCGTTGTATTGTTGCGCAACTTTCTGCACCGCTAAAACGATGCGCTCGTCCAATAGCTTATCCGGATCGCTCTTTGGCTCAGTATTGATTAAGGTTTTAGCAGCGAATTCGCGCAACTCTTTGATACGGGTTTCCTGATCGTCAGCCTGCGGGGAAATTGCCTGAAAATAAAGCATTCCATTGAGTTGTGTAATCGCGAGCAAATAAAATTGCTTGCCATGCGCGGTGACTTCGGGGTCGCTTACTTCAAAGCAAAGTGTGGAACTATTTGGAGCCAACTCACTGGCATTGCCGAGTTGCTTGGCAATGGCTTCTATCAAGCTCTGCGCCAAATTGAGTTGTGGCGCAAGCGTGATGTGATATTGACCGACGCGCTCGATGACCAACGGGTTTTGTAACGGGGGCGTGCGTCCCGGTTTGACCACATTCACGACCACTATTAGTGCGATGGTGACAAGCAGAAATTCAATCATGTGTGCAAATTAAGTAGTTCAAGCTGTACATCATATCCCTTAGATGAAATCAATAAAACCGTTACCAAGTTCCATCACAACTGCCAACCACGGTATTGGGTAGGGCGACATTGTTAAGATTTTCGATATTTTTTATTGATTTCATGCCAACGGAGATGAGCATGGCATGACTGGTGAAACGTAGCAAGGAGAGCATGAAGAAAGCAGTTTCTTTGCTAAACCGCGCGGAGCGCGACGCTGAAGTGACGCCCCCTTGTGGGGCTTCGCTTCAGTGTCTTGTTCCGACACCCCACCATCGGAATGCCTGATACACTCAGTGGCTCGGTGATGCGTGGAGACTTTGCGTTCCGACACCCCACCATCGGAATGCCTGATACACTTAATCGCGGATCGTACGTAGCTCCGAAGGTGTTCCGACACCCCACCATCGGAATGCCTGATACACTTCACGCAGCGGTAGTACCGACCGGTCGAGCGTTCCGACACCCCACCATCGGAATGCCTGATACACTTGCAGGGTTAGAGGGCAACTGAGATGACTAG